>JAEEGF012110903.1_pt1 | contig 17442 bp, 14 predicted proteins | sample 9134171 | NCBI WGS metagenome assembly JAEEGF01 (sample SAMN16246542, study PRJNA631951) | gut metagenome | biome: gut microbiome; feature: rumen; material: AP-attached | host: Bos | place: Iran: Karaj | collected 2018-10 | reverse complement strand
GTTGACCAGCGGCGAGGCCACGGCAGCCAGGAGTCCTGTGCGCCAGCCGAACTTATAGGCTCCCACGAGGATGACCAGCGAGAGCGGCGAGAAGATGATGCCGCCCTGCGGGATGAGGTGGAAGAGCTGTGGCAAGGCCATGTTGCAAACCACGAAGACCGCTGCCCAGAGGTAAGTCTTCACTTCACTGAAGTATAAAGTGTGAAGACTGATGTTTGATGTTTGAGCGTTCATAATAATATGTTTTAAATGAATAATTCCATGCGGTATTTATGCTCAGAATGAGATGTTCACTCCACCCATGAACGTGGCACGTGGCATGGGGTAGCCGAGATTGATTTCGTAGCGCTGTGCCAGCAGGTTCTCGCCGCGCACCCAGAGTCCGAGAGCCGGTGTGAGAGCATAGTTGACGGTGGCATTGAGCAGCAGGAAGTTCTCCTTCTGTTCGTCAGCCCCCACAGCGGTATAGAGTCCGTTGATGTATTGCAGGCCTGCCACGACATCCCAACGGCAGCACTGGTAGCGTCCACCGAGGAATCCCTTGTAGGTTGGCGCGGCAATAATCTTGTTCTTCATGTGGAGCAGCGAGTGGTTGGTGCTGAGGCTCCAGTGGTCGTTGACGCGGTAGTCGCCCTCCAGTTCGAAGCCGTAGTTTTCTATCTTGCCCGTATTCATGTTCCGCGGACGGTTATCCACCTGCACGGTCTGTATCATGTTGTCGCCCTTGATGTAATAGGCATTCACACCATAGCGGAAAGCCCCGAGGCGGTGGCGCCAGGAGAGTTCGTAGTTCCATAGGCGCTCCGGCTCCAGGTCGGTGTTGGAGGGCGGATAGAGATACATCTCACGCATGGTGGGATTACGGAAACCCTTGCTGGCCATGAACTTCACTTCGCCCGTTGCCAGCGGACGTACCACGAGGCCAGCCTGAGGCACCCACTCGGTGCCGCTGATGCTGTGATGGTCGAGGCGCAGGCCGGCATCAATGGTCAGCCACTCCGTCAGGTTCTGGCGGAAATCGACATAGCCGGCTATCTCGTTGCGGTAGGAACGGCCACTCTGCTTGTTGGGCGTGTCGAGTATGTCGCCCGTCTGCTTCGAGGTATAGTAGGCACGGCCGTAGATATGCATATAGTCGATGCCCACGGTCAGGCGGTTGCCTTCGAAGAGCCGTGCACTCTGGTACCAGCTGATGCCCGTCAGCGCATCCTTCGAACGGAAGAAGCGGGCTGTGGGGTTCTGGGGGTTAGCGGTGCCGTCGTCAATCTTGTGACGACCGAAGTTGCTATAGACGCTCAGGGCACCGCTGGTATTACCGTAGTGGTTCTCGATGGCGGCAGAAACGACGCCACGCGTAATCCACTGGTCGGCATCGTAGAGCGGACTCGACACGGCGCCAGGATAGGAGGCATTGAAGTGCGTAATGTCGGCATCAATGTAGGCGTTCCAGTGCTGGTTGAGGTCGTAGCCCAACTTCAGGTAGCCTCCGTACTGTTCGAAGCCCATGCGCGGACGATGGTTGTCGCTGCGGCCATACTGCGCTGCCACCGTCGAGGTGAAACGTCCGCTACGCACCTGGTTGGAAGCCTCTGCCTGAATGGTGCCATAGCTGCCTGCACCCAGGTTGATGCGAGTCTTCACACCGTCCTCATGCATGGAGCGGGTGACGATGTTCAGCACACCGCCCATGGCATTGGAGCCATAGAGCACGGAAGCCGGACCGCGCAGCACCTCCACACGGTCGGTCATGAGCGTCTGGTAACTGTCGCTGATGGGGTGACCATAGACACCATTATACTGCGGATGGCCGTCGATGAGCACCAGCAGCTGTCCGCCACCGCCGCTGATGCCACGCAGGTTGATGCCACCGGCGGCTCCGCCGCTGACGCCATAGCCCATCATGGCACGGCTGGTAACGAAAAGGCTGGGCACCAGCTGGCTTACTGCAGGCAGCACGTTAGACTGCTCCTGGGCCGTCAGCACGTCACGGCCGATGACGGTGACCGTCATGGGCAGATGGCGCACATCCACACTATTCCGGGTACCTGTAACCACTACTTCATCTATAGATATGGAGTCTTTTTGTGCATGCACGGGAACGACAACACCAGCAGACAACAAGACTGCCATCAAAATGCTCAGTTTAGTTTTCATTTTTCCTCTTTTGCTCATAATGGTTGCAAAAATACGAATTATTATTGGAACTCGAAAGTTTTTTACAAAAAAGTTTATCAAGCATCCAGCTGGCAGAATTCTAAATATTCTTAATTCTTAATACCATATTCTCTATTCTTAATTATATTTAGTAACTTTGCACTTCAAATTTGCAAACGATAAAATATTAATATTTTAAGATTATGAAGATTTCACACATTGAGCATCTGGGCATTGCTGTTCAGAGCATTGAAGAGAGCCTGCCGTTCTTCACAGACGTGCTGGGCCTGGAGTGTTATGCAACAGAGGTCGTAGAAGACCAGAAAGTAAAGACCGCTTTCCTGAAGTGCGGTGAGGTAAAACTGGAACTGCTGGAGCCGACAAGCCCCGAGAGCACCATCCAGAAGTGGCTCGACAAAGGCAACAAGGGCGTACACCACGTAGCGTTCTGCATTGAGGACGGCGTTGCCAATGCCCTGGCCGAGGTCAGCGAGAAGGGCGTCCGCATCATCGACGAGAAGCCCCGCAAGGGTGCCGAGGGCCTGAACATCGCCTTCCTGCATCCGAAGTCCACCTGCGGAATCCTGACGGAACTCTGTGAACACCCGGAGTGATTTACAATTTACAGATTTTCGATTTTCGATTGATTACCAAATGACGGAATTAGAGTTAAAGCAAAGATTCAGATTATTTTCCAATAGAATTGTGAGAATGGTTGATTCCATGCCTAATACAGTTTCGTCAGTAGCCATTGCCAAACAAGTCGTTCGTTCTGGAACTTCTCCTTATGCCAATTACAGGGCTGCATGTTTAGGAAAGTCTGAGAAAGATTTTTTGAATAAGCTCAAGATGGTAGAAGAAGAACTTGACGAGACAGGACAGTGGTTGGAATTGATTATGGACACAGAGAAACTTCCCCGTGAACGGGTTTTACCGCTCTATGAAGAAAGTCAGGAACTACAGAAAATAATAGCAAGTTCCATTCTCACGATGAAACGGAAATTAGGAGAGTTTCCCCTTCCTGAAAAATAATCAATCGAAAATCGAAAATCAGTAAATCGAAAATAATAGATTCCCGATAGCAAAGTAATCAATCGAAAATCGAAAATCAGTAAATCGAAAATATAAACAGTAAATTAAAGTTATGTCAAAACAATTAGAAAAAATCAAGCAGCTCATCGCCAAGCGTGAACAAGCACGTCTGGGTGGCGGTGAGAAAGCAATCGAGAAACAGCACCAGAAAGGTAAATACACCGCCCGCGAGCGCATCGACATGCTGCTCGACGCCGGTTCATTCGAAGAATACGACATGTTCAAGGAACACCGCTGCCACAACTTCGGCATGGAGAAGAAACAGTTCCTTGGCGACGGTGTGGTAGCCGGTAGCGGTACCATCGACGGACGTCTGGTATTCGTCTTCGCACAGGACTTCACCGTACATGCCGGTTCACTCTCCGAGACCATGAGCCAGAAGATCTGCAAGGTCATGGACATGGCCATGAAGATGGGTGCTCCCGTCATCGGTCTGAACGACTCCGGCGGTGCCCGTATCCAGGAGGGTATCAACGCACTGGCAGGCTACGCAGAGATTTTCGAGCGTAACATCCTGGCATCAGGCGTCATTCCCCAGATTTCAGGTATCTACGGTCCCTGCGCCGGTGGTGCCGTATACTCCCCTGCCCTCACCGACTTCACGCTGATGATGGAAGGCATCTCCTACATGTTCCTCACAGGTCCGAAGGTGGTGAAGACCGTTACGGGCGAGGACATCGACCAGGAGCACCTGGGCGGTGCCAGCGTACACTCCACGAAGAGCGGTGTGACCCACTTCACAGCCAAGACCGAGGAAGAGGGTATGCAGATGATCAAGACGCTGCTGAGCTACATCCCCTCGAACAACATGGAAACGGCTCCCCGCAAGAAGTGCACTGACCCCATCGACCGTCTGGAGGACTCGCTGAACGAGATTATCCCCGAGAACCCCAACGAGGCATACGATATGTATAAGGTAATCGGCGCCGTTGTTGACGACGGTGAGTTCTTCGAGGTACAGCCCAAGTTCGCCAAGAACATCATCGTGGGCTTCGCCCGCTTCAACGGCCAGAGCGTCGGCATCGTGGCCAACCAGCCTTCATGCTACGCCGGTGTGCTCGACGTGAATGCCAGCCGCAAGGGTGCCCGCTTCGTCCGCTTCTGCGACGCTTTCAACATCCCCATCGTGTCACTGGTTGACGTTCCCGGATTCCTGCCCGGTACCGGTCAGGAGTACAACGCCGTCATCCTGCATGGTGCCCAGCTGCTCTACGCTTACGGCGAGGCTACCGTACCCAAGATTACCGTCACGCTGCGTAAGTCGTACGGCGGTTCTCACATCGTGATGGGCTCGAAGCAGCTCCACACCGACTTGAACTATGCATGGCCCTCTGCCGAGATTGCCGTGATGGGTGCCAGCGGTGCTGCTGCCGTGCTCTACGCCAAGGAAGCCAAGGCCAAGAAGGAAGCCGGCGAGGATGTCAAGGCATTCATTGCCGAGAAGGAGCAGGAGTACGACGAGCTGTTCGCCAATCCGTATCAGGCAGCCAAGTACGGCTACATTGACGACGTGATTGAGCCGCGCAACACGCGCTTCCGCATCTGCCGCGGTCTGGCCCAGCTGGCTACCAAGCGCGATGCCCTGCCCGCCAAGAAGCACGGTAACATACCTATGTAATTTACTATTGACGGATTTTCGATTTTCGATTTACTTATTATCGATTTTCGATTTAAATGTTTCGAGAATCGAATTTCCGTCAGCAAGGTAATAAATCCGCAAATCGAAAATTCGCAAATCGAAAATACAGAAGGTATGAACAAAAACGAAGTATATGCTGCCATTGCATTGGCGCTGCATGAATTCAAGGGCAACAACGTCCACGACAAGGAGACGGGCATCATCACCATCCAGGAGAAGATGACCCAGTGGAACGGTTATGCCATGAGTATGACAGAACACCCATAATAATTTACTATTGACGGATTTTCGATTTTCAATTGAACAGAACTGATCATTGGAAATCCGCCAAGAAGGTAACAAATAGAAAATCGAAAATAAGAAAATCGAAAATGAAAGAATACAAATATACAATCAACGGCAATAAGTATGAAGTGGAGATTGGCGACATCGTTGACAATATCGCTTCTGTGAAAGTGAACGGTGAGGACTACAAGGTGGAGATGGAGCCCGAGGCAGAACCCGAGAAGAAGAAGGTGGTACTGGGCAAGCCCGCTGCCGCTCCCAGCGAAGGTGCAGCAACGGCTACTGCCAGCGCTGCCAACGTCAACACCAACAACGCCGTGAAGGCTCCCCTGCCCGGCACCATCGTCGAGGTGAAGGTGGCCGTAGGCGATGAGGTACAGCCCGGCGACATTGTCGTCGTACTGGAAGCCATGAAGATGGCCAACAACCTGGAAGCCGAGAAGGGCGGAAAGGTTACTGCCGTACTCGTACAACCAGGCCAAAGCGTCATGGAAGACGATGCACTGGTAGTTATCGAGTGATGTGATTTACTATTGACGGATTTTCGATTTTCGATTTAATTGAATTGAAGGTCGAAAATCCGTTTGTTTTATATACGATTTACTGATTTCCAATTTACATGTATCCCGTCATTGGGAAATAAATTGTAAATCGAAAATCAGTAAATTATTACAAACGGTTGCCTTCTTTGGGAAACACAACTGTAGGTTTGAAGGTCTTGGCCTCCTCGAAGTCCATGAGGGCGTAGGAGATGATGATAATGACATCGCCCACCTGGACACGACGCGCTGCAGCACCGTTCAGACAGATGCACCCGGAGCCGCGTTCACCTTTTATAATATATGTCTCGAAACGCTCACCATTATTATTGTTGAGCACCTGCACCTTCTCGCCTGCTATCATGTTGGCGGCATCCATCAAGTCCTCGTCAATGGTAATGCTACCCATGTAGTTGAGGTTGGCCTCTGTCACAGTTACGCAATGCAGCTTCGATTTAAGTACTTCTATAAACATCTTTAAATATTTTCGATTTACTAATTTTCGATTTTCGATTTACTTATTTTCGATTTTCGATTTACTAATTTTCGATTTACTAATTTTCGATTTTCGAATTATTACCTTCTTGGCGGATATCCAACTCCCATATCATTTAAATCGAAAATCCGTCAATCGTCAATAACTACGATTTGTATTTAATATGGTCAATCAGACGGATGGGTGTCTTGCCGCAATAGACGGTGATGCAGCCAACGACATAGTCGGAATCGTCCCAGTTGTCGATATCCTGCAGGGTGTTGCCATCGACAATAGAGAAGTACTCCACATCGAGTCCGTCAACAGCGTTAATATCGCTGACCACCTTGTCGTGGGTCTCCTTCAGCGTATGCTTCTTGGCATAGGCGACACTGTCCTTCAGGGCCTTGTAAATAGCAGGAGCGATAGCGCGTTCGTCCTTGGACAGCAGGGTGTTACGCGAGCTCTTTGCCAGACCGTCCTCGTCGCGCACAATGTCGCACTCCACAATCTGGACCTTAATGCCCAGATGGCGTACCATCGCCTTGATGACGGCAATCTGCTGCCAGTCCTTCTCGCCGAAATAGGAACGGTCGGGCTTTACAATATAGAACAGACGGCTGACTACCTGGCAGACACCATTGAAGTGGCCGGGACGGTGGGCGCCCTCCATCACCGTTGACACGGGAGGATACTCAAAATGGCGGGTGTCGGGCGTGGGATACATCTCCTCCACCGAGGGAGCCAACACGAAGAGTGATTTACCATTTGACGATTTACAGTTTACCATTTCTTCGTCAAAGGTCTTCTCCAACAGCTGGCAGTCGGCCTCCAGCGTACGGGGATAGTTCTTCAGGTCATTCTTGTCGTTAAACTGTGTAGGATTGACGAACACCGAAACAACGGTCACATCGTTCTCCCTCACACTACGGCGCACCAGCGAGGCGTGTCCTTCGTGCAGCGCACCCATCGTCGGAACCATACCTACCTGCTTGCCTTGTTTACGCTCGTCGAAGAGCGCATTCTGTAAGTCAACAATCTTTTCGAATACTTTCATTATAAATTTGGTGTTATTGCAAAAACGGCTGCAAAATAACAACATTTTTATCAAATATGAAAGAAATATCGTGAAAATATGCCAAATAAGAGGCTAAAAAAACTAAAAACCCTTGCAAAATTCCTCTTTTCCCATATTTTTTTCGTACCTTTGCACTTACAAATCTATATTGACAATGGCAAAAAGAATCTTATTTATCAATCAGGAGACTATACCGTATGTACCAGAAACCGACTTAGCCGTGATGGGCAAGAAAGTTCCTCAGGCTATTCAGGAGAAAGGAAACGAGATACGTACCTTCATGCCGAAATGGGGAACTATCAACGAGCGTCGTGGACAACTCCACGAGGTCATTCGTCTCTCCGGCATGAATCTGATCATCAACGATACTGACCACCCTTTGATTATTAAGGTTGCAACCATCGTCCAGACCCGCGTTCAGGTTTATTTCATTGACAACGACGACTATTTCTCCAAGCGCCAGATGATACTCAATGAAGACGGCGAGGAATATGCCGACAACGGCGAGCGTGCCATTTTCTTTGCACGCGGTGTGCTGGAGACGGTCAAGAAGCTGCGCTGGGTACCTGACGTCATTCACTGTCAGGGCTGGATGAGTGCCGTTGTCCCCCTCTACATCAAGACCGCCTACCACGAAGAGCCGTCGTTTGCCAACACGAAGGTTGTCACGTCTCTGTTCAACAAGAGCCTGAATTCCAACCTCAGCGATGACTTCAAGAAGTGCATAGAGTTCAAGGAGGCCGATGCTGCCAAATTAGACAAGTACAACGACCCGTTCGACTTCAACGAGCTGGGCAAGTTGGCCATTGACTATTCCGATGGCATCATCGAGGCACATCCCGAAGTAGATGCAGAACTCATCAAGTATGCAGAGGATAACAACAAACAGCTGTTGCGCTACCCCGGCGAAGAATTTGCCGACGACTATGAAGCCTTCTATGACAAGCTGTTAGGTGAAGAAGTATAGAGTTGAGAGTTGAGAGTTGAGAGTTTAGAGTTTAGAGTTTAGAGTTTAGAGTTTAGAGTTTTTTTATATACAAAATGAAAATCAAATGGTTAGCAGGGGTTTTGTTGACGGCAATAACAATCTCTGCATGTGATGAAAACACACAGGGCATCGGCTCCTCGCTTGAAGGAGACATTGACCGTTTCACCATTCTCACCGACACGTTCGAGGTGACCTCCCGTTCCATCATCATTGACTCCGTACTGGCCCGTGGCAGCAGTTGCTATCTTGGCTGTATGAAGGACCCGGAGACCAACGACTATGTCACCAGCAGCTACACCACGCAGTTTGTCCAGCTGGAGGCACTTGCCGACAATGTGTTCGCGGATGACGAGGACATAGCAAGCCGTATCGACGGTAAGGCCGTCGCCGACTCCTGCCATCTGAATATCTACATCAACGCTTTCGTGGGCGACACCCTGGCACCGATGAAGCTGATAGTTCAAGAGTTGGACCGCCCCGCCAAGGAAAACATCCTCTACTATTCGGATTTCGACCCCGCAGAGCAGGAAATGATCAGACTCGACGGTCTGCACAAAATCAAGACCTACGCCTATGTCAACCACCTGCTGAGCGACAGCCTGCGTAACACCACCAACTTCCTGCCCTACATCAATGTCATCATCAACGATCCCTATACCGCCAAGGACGGAACGGTGTATAACAACTATGGTACCTACTTGATTCAGACCTACCAGAAGCATCCGGAGTATTTCAAGAACTCGCTGACATTCAGCCAGAACGTATGTCCAGGATTCTACTTTGAGTCTGCTGGCGGTGCCGGTATCATTACGAAGATCTTCACCACCGAGTTGGTTGTTTACTACCGGGTTAACGATGACGACAAGGTTTCCACGAAAGTCCGCCGATTCTCCGCTACCGAGGAGATTCTGCAAACCAGCAATATCCACCACAACAAGAAGCGCATAGAGCAGTTGGCTGCCGACAACAGCTGTACCTACCTGAAGACGCCTGCCGGCATCTTCACCGAAGTGACGTTGCCTATTGAAGACATCATGTTCGGTCACGAGAAGGACACCCTCGCCTCGGCCCAGATTGTCTTCGAGCGCTACAACAACGTTGAGGACGATGCACTGGGCGCTCCCACCTATCTGGTCATGCTGCCCAAGGCCAAGCTCTTCTCTTTCTTTGAAGAGAACAGCCTGCCCGACTCCAAGACCACCTTCCTGTCGGCATTGAATTCTTCCTATAACACCTATTCCTTTGACAACATTTCCACCCTTGTCACCGACCTTTGGAAGAACCGTGACTATGCTGATGAGGACTGGAACAAGGTGGTGCTCGTACCCGTAGAAAGAAACGGCGGCAATGTGTCAGCCGCGACAACCTCCAAAGTCAGCAACCTCATGTCGCTGACCAGCACCCGACTGATAGGCGGCAGCGAGAATGCCCACAAACCCATTACCATCAGCGTCATCTACAGTAAGAGCCACTAAACGGTATGGCAGACAATTTTCTGGAAAAGCATTTCGAGGAATACGAGGCTCGTAAGGCGGCCTACCTGCGCAAGAAGAAGCATCTGCCGAAAGTCAGCAGACAACCGCAGCGACCGGATGATGAAGCCCTTTAAGGGTTAGAGGTTAGAGGTTAGCGTAAACGGTAAACAGTAAACGGTAAACAGTAAACGGTAAACAGTAAACGGTAAACGGTAAACAGTAAACGGTAAACGGTAAACAGTAAACGGTAAACGGTAAACAGTAAACAATCATCGGCGTTCCCGTATAATCACATAGATGATGACGGGGGCGCCGATGATGGGTGTTACCGCATTCAGTGGAATGACGCCCGACTCTCCCGGCAGCACACAGATGACGTTACACAACAATGCAACGACGGCTCCACAGAGCATCGTGGCAGGCATCAGGTATCGGTGGTTGTCGGTAGTCAGCAACAGTCTTGCAATATGTGGCACAGCCAGTCCGATGAAGGCTACCGGTCCGCAGAAGGCCGTGGTGATGGCGGTCAGCAGTCCGGTAACGAACAGCAGCCAGTTGCGCACCCGCTGGATGTTCACACCGAGGTTCTCGGCATAGCGGTCGCCCAACAGCAGGGCATTGAGCGGTTTCATGAGCAGCAGCGAACCGACAAGTCCGAAGGCGGTGATTCCGGCAAACGCCCCCATGTATTTCATTGAGACGCCACCAAACGACCCCATGCCCCAAACCATGTACGACTTCACCCCTTCGTCGGTGGCAAAGAAGTTCAGCAGCGAGATGGCAGAATTGGCAATGTAGCCGATCATGATGCCGATGATGAGCAGCATGACATGACTTCTGACCATCGTCGAGAAGAAGAAGATGAGCGCCATTACCGCCATTGCACCGACGAAGGCAGCTGCCAGCACCGCAACGAAGCCCGACACACTGACACTACCTACCGACAGGCTTCCGCCTAACAGCAGCATGACCAGTGCCACGCCCAGTCCGGCACCGCTGTTGATACCGAAGATGCTCGGCCCTGCCAACGGATTACGAAAGGCGGTCTGGAGCATCAGTCCGCTCACGGCAAGTGCTGCACCGCAGAGGATGGCCGTCAGTGCCTGCGGCAGTCGAGACTCCATGACGATATACTGCCACGACGGTTTCACGCCTTCGGCATTTCCCGCCAGGATGCTGGCCACATCGCCCACGGGAATATCAATGCTTCCCTTCACCAGGTTCAGCACAAAGAGCACCACCATCGCCAGTGCCAGTAACACGCAGTATATCGTACCTTTAGTCATAGTTTCTTATAGTAACGCAGCGGGGGAAGGTTTGTAATTTCCGGATGTAGTATTTGCAGCAATTCCGCTAACAGAAGGTCCGGACGGAACGGTGTTTCCTCGTAGAACAGCGACTGCTCCACGTTACATCCATAGACGGCTCCCGTACGGAAAGCCTTTAACTGGTCGTAGCCGCGATGCTCCGCCGTCAGTTCCTGTAGTGTCATGTCGTGGTTGCCGCTGTAGCGATACAGCCACACGTCACACTCGCCGGCACGTTCCAGTACCGTCTCAAAGGCCAGCGACAGACTGCCACTCTGGTCGTCGTCAGCCCAAGGATAGCGTCCGCCGGCATCCTTCAGCATCTGGCCGATGGTGCTCTGTCCGCCTGGCACGTACCACACGTTGCCCACCATCTTGTCCATCAGCACACTCCTGCCCTCGCCTGCCTGTCTGGCACGCTCCTTCAGCGCCATGTAGCTGCTATCTACCACGGCAAAGAGGCTGTCCGCCTGTTCACTGGCACCAAACAGCCGTCCGTAGAACTTCATCCATTCGGCACGGGCAAGCGGTGACTTCTCCATATACTCCGCACACTCCACGATGGGGATGTTGAGGTCTTCCACCTTACCATAGCCACCCGAGTTCTCGAAAGGCGACAGCAGGATGGCATCAGGTTTGATGTCCATGATTTTCTCCACCACCGGGTTCAGTCCGTTGCCACAATCTACAATGGCACCCTTTGCTATCTGCTCCTGTATGTAGGGAATCTTGATGTACTTCGAGTCAGCCACACCCACGATGCTTCCCTCACGACCGAAGTCCTGCAACAGCGCACAGTGTACGGTGGTGAACACGGCAGCCCGCTGAATGGGCACATGAATCACGGTACCCTCCACCCCATGGGTGTCGTTCCCGTCGTCGCTCACTAATACGTATGTATGCAGCGTCTTCTCCGGTTTCCACGGATTGCGGATGGTCGCCACGCTGTAGCCGTCGTAATCCACAATGGTCAGCAGCGACGCATACTTCAGTTGCAGGGTGTCGCCGCCCCCTTCCGAGTCAGAAGCTACGCTGTTACCACCCCGACACGATGCCAGGGCGACAATCAACATACATATATATAATATGGTACAACGGTTATTCTTCAGCATCTTACTTCTTCCCTCTTACTTGAAAGTCATTATTGTCTGGACAATACGCTCTGCCGTACGACCGTCCCAGCGGTCAGGCAGCGAACACGTCTTCCACTGTCCGTTCTTCAGTTCCGCAAGCGACTCACGCAGTCGGTCGGCATCCTCGCCCACCAGCACGTTCGAACCCTGCTTCACGGTTTCAATATGCTCCGTATAGCTGTTCAGCGTGATGCACGGCACCTGATTCCACGTGGCCTCCTCAGCCACATTGCCCGAGTCGGTTATCACGCCCTTGGCATTGGCCGTCAGCCAACCGAACTCCAGGTACGACAGCGGCTGGCACAGAGTAAGCGGCAGACGGAACTGCTCCACCACTTTGGCAGCATCGCGTCGCAGCGGTGCCACCACCGGCATGTCTGCCTCGCAGACAGCAGTCAGCAGCCGTTTCAGTTTCTCCTTGTCGCTCAGCAACGCTCGCCTGTTCAGCGTCAGCACCAGGTATTCGCCAGCCTCCAGACCCAGCCGGTCCATCAGGGCAGGACGGCGCAGCCGGCTATGGGCAGCACGCAGCGAGTCCATCAGCACATTGCCCACCATATAGATACGGTTGCTCTCGGCACCGCCACGTGCGGCATTGCTGTTCGATGCAATGCCAGCCGTAAACAGCAGGTCGCTCAGTCCGTCAATCACCAGGCGGTTGATTTCCTTCGGCATCGTGATGTCAAACGACCGTGTGCCAGCCACCAGGTGTGCCAGTGTGATGCCGCACTTCTTCGTGACAATGGCCACGGCCATCGTCGATGCCAGGTCGTCAACCACGATTACTACGTCCGTGGGATGCGCATTGAGGTAGGCCTCAAACTCGCTCATCACGCGACCAGTCAGCTCGTTCAGGTTCACACAGTCCACACCTAAGAAGTGGTCGGGCCGTGGCATCTGCAGGTCTTCAAACAGCGACGGTTCCAGCGTCGGGTCCTTCTCGCTGCCGGCATACACCAGTTCGTAGCTGACGTCCCTACCCTCCTCCTGTGCCTTCTTGATGGCACGTATAATGGGAGCCACCTTCACAAAGTTCGGCCTTGCTCCCGTCACGATACATATCTTCGTCATAGTTATCTTTTCTTTCAGACTGCGAAGGTACTACAAAATGCGGAAAGCACCAAGAAAAACAAAAGCGAAATGTAACAAAAAGTTTACAATAGGGTGTTTTCTACACTTTTAACACCCATAATTATTTATAACTCAATTATTTTTATTACTTTTGCAGCCACTTATAAAACAAATCATCATGATGAGAAATATTTCGCTTTTATTATTTACTTTTGTTATAACCCTGTTAGGAAGTGGTAGTGCGTGGGCACAATCATATATCGGTAATGTGGACAACACCACAGAATATGGTCAAGCTACTTCTACGGAATATACTTTAACTCAAAACAAAAAACTTCATCTGGAGTTCACGAACTACAGCGACAAGGCTCAGAACTACCACAACTGGTTGCTGATGATTTCTGGCATAGATGACAACGAAGTTGTTCTGCGTGCTGACGATTGGTGGTGGTGTGGTGGTTATAACAAAGATGACAACGAATGGTGGAAGTTTACCTCATATACCAGCAGTTTCGATTGGACTAATTTCAAAAACGACATGGATGGCGCCAGCGTCATCATTGATGTAAGTACAATTCAGGCTGGTGATTATAGTCACGTTGTGATAAAAGCAATATCCAGTCAAAACGGACGCAATTATATTGAGACTCTCAAATTATTTCACTCGGTAGGCGATATCAAGGTAAAGGTGTCAGTTGACCATTCGCACATAACAACACCTACTGCTACAATAACAGACAACGCTTCAGAATTCTATGATTTCACTAATGCATCTTCTCTTGACAGTCGTTTCGAAGGTATTGGCGGTGGAACAGGCAGTTGGGGTTTCGTAAGTGGTCAGGGTTATAAAAACAGTACCAGTGGCACACGCCAGTTCCGAATAAAGAACCTGCATAATGGTGATCAAGTAACCATTACTTATTCTGGTAATTCGGGCACTTTCAACTCTACGAATGCAAAAGATATTAATGGAACTTTCATTTCCCAACAAGGTAGTCTGGTCTCCGACCAGCCTTTCTACATGACAGCAGACGGTATGCTGGAAGTGAACATACCAAGAAATTTATATATTCAATCTATTGAGATAAACAAGGAGTGGAGTGGTTCGGTCACTCCAACGGTAGCTTTTACTACTCCAACTTCTAATTCTAAAATTGAAATGACGGTCGGCCAAAGCAATGCTTCAGTAGTAAGTGCTAATCCTACCAAAGCAACACCTGTCTATACAAGCAGCAATACAGCCGTAGCAACCGTTGACGCATATGGAAACGTTACAGCAGTAGGAGTTGGCGAAGCTACTATTACTGCCACATTAACTGTTAACGGCAGTAGCCAAAGCGACACATATACTGTAAGCGTGATATCTGTTACCACAAACACCTTTTCGTATGATTTTACTGGTAATGAAGGAGATATTAGTGGTTTATACTCTGCAGGAACAACTACAATTGATGAAACGACCGTTACAATATTAGATTTCACAAGCAATAATGCTACAGTCAGTTATCCTCGTAACACAAGTCATCCTGACAACCGTTTTGGCGTTGTAGATACATTTAGTGGCAATAGTAACAAGTGGTTTCTGCGTAATGGAGGATTATATGCGTATTGGAGTGGTAATAAAGATTTTTATATACTTGATTTGCATAATGGTGACAAAGTGACCATGATATTTAATAACAGCACAAGTGGCGCAGGACAAACCTACATAAAGTCAAACAACACCAACGTTACTGCAGGCACTCAAATGGATAGTGGAACTGCATACACCATAACAGCAGACGGTCCCCTACAACTAAGTGTGGGCAGATACACATATATTGAGACCATCTCCATCCAGCGTGAAGGCAGCCCAGCCTTATCCTTCTCACCATCTTCAACAACCTATGAGCTAACATCGCTCAACTTTACTGAGCCGACTCTGATTACACAGCCTTCAGGAGTTGGCGTAACCTATAGCAGTAGCGACCCGACAATTGCAAAGCCTGCTGCTGATGGTGATATAATGTTTATCAAGCCTGGTACTGTAAACATCATTGCCACAGCTGTTATAGGTGGACAATCATATTCTGCACAATACTCAGTAGTGGTAAAGGCCGGTGATGCCTTGTTTACTATGTCTGATGAGTCAACAGGTGTCTTCGCAGACATCAACCCTTATAGTGGTTCTGAAAATGCTGGTGTTTTAGCAACTCCTGTCATAACCACCGTGCCACTTATGAAGATGACCTTCGGAAATGGAAGCAACACCGTATTGGTAACCGACTATGGTAATTCCAGTGATCCATATCTGGCGTCCATGATACTCGACGAAGACGGTTGGCAACACATGAGTTACACAGTAGATGAGAACAATAGAGTACTGCCGTCGCAAGGAACGTTCTACAAGTTTGAGCCAGCCATTGGAGGACAACTGACAATACGAGGTCAGAGACGTTCGGGTAAGAATAATACCATCGTGTTAGTTGATGCCAGCGATACACAAACCACGACAGGTATCATCAATACTGTTGACAAGTCTGGAAACTACACGCTGACAGCCAATGGCAATGCCATTGCTGCTGGAACTACTGTCAACTTGGTAAACTCATCTGATAATTCAGACGTCCTCGCAACAATTACCTTTGGCGTTAATGGTGGTGCAGATTTCAAAGCTCCATCAAGTGACGAGAGCGTTACAGGCTACACAGCCTTCACAGAAGGTAATGGTGAAAATGGAACGGCAAATGGCGGTACCTTGTATATTATCAAGCCCAACTACTCTGGCGAAATAGAAGTTGCCGTTGTCCTGAATGCTGACAAGAAATTTTATGTTCTTGAAGATGATGTTGCCTTGTCAGATGATTATAATGGCAAAACGAAAACCGAAAAGTACTATGGAACGTTTAAGTTCCCAGTAACGAAGGGCAAGACATACAAGGTATACTGTACGGGGTCAAAATTAGGATTCTATGGGTGCTCTTTCTCACCCATCAGGAGCTACCCTGTTGTAAAAGAATATACGTTTAGCAATGGTGATACTGTTGACGAAGCAGCCGTTACGTTAACTGGTGGACATACATATTATCTGTATGGCAACAACACTTCCACCAATGGCGGAGAGAGACAGGTGTTCTATCTGCACGGCTTTACCTACACCACCGACTTTAAGTTCCCATACAGGGGCGTGGTAATGGACGGCAGAAGCAATACTGTTGACGGTCTTGGCTATTATCACGTTGCGTCTGCAAACACATACACAGCTACTGCATCTACTGGCGTATCCTACTCTATTGAATATAAGGACAAGGACGGCAAGACTCAAGAAACAACCGCTACTGTTAACAGCAGTGGTGTTGTAAACAACATCAGCGAAGCAGGCTCTTACATTGTAACTGCCAGTGTAGAATCAAATGGACAGACATATAAGACATACTACGTGCTGACCGTTCCATACACATTGGAGTCTGCATCTACGGAGAAAATTTCTTGGAAGTTCAACGGCGGTATGATGGAAACAAAGGAGCAACTAAATACCAACGCAGACGAATGGGCTGTATATTATAAGGTACGAAGATACAATAATCAGACTCGTGCACTGGAGTACCTCAATGTTCCCGTGCGTGCCAATGGTATTAGTGTGTTAGGAGACAACGCCCGTTATTTCGACAATACTGCTGGTTTGCTCTTTAAAGCAAATGCTCATGACTTCGGAACAACGTCTAACGACCTTCAAGAAGATGCAACACTGTCTGAGAAATTGAAGGCAGACCCGACTACTTTGGAGAATAACAATTATATCACCATATTCAATGGTACGAGCATGACCATTCCTAACCTAAAAGCTGGTCAGTACGTCCGCGTCAAATGGTCACGCTATTCTCAAAACAATGGTGACCAGGTAACTGTCAATAACGTAACCGACCTGAATGGTACAAATATGAGCGGTCAAAGTATTTCCATTGGTGCTGGTGCTCGTGTTCAAGATAATGGTGGTACTGGTTATCATGAGTTTAAGGTTGCAGCCGATGGAGATGTCACCTTCACCGCAAGCCAAGATGGCTGGATTAATATCTACGAAGTAGATGTGGCCAACCAGTTTATACCTACAAACCTGCGTCTGCAAACTGTAGATAACACTCAAGCAGGTAGTAGTCCTTCAACATTATCATATATTCGCCGAAACACTGGTGGTTCCACAGTTACCAATGAGTATTCTACTGTATA
>JAEEGF011998039.1_pt1 | contig 17442 bp, 21 predicted proteins | sample 9134171 | NCBI WGS metagenome assembly JAEEGF01 (sample SAMN16246542, study PRJNA631951) | gut metagenome | biome: gut microbiome; feature: rumen; material: AP-attached | host: Bos | place: Iran: Karaj | collected 2018-10 | reverse complement strand
CCCCCACAGGGCCTGTGAGGCCGATTTGATAATGAGAGTATTCGTCCGTAACTCTATGTAAACTTCGCTTTCGCACAAAAATATACCACGACTCCAACCACAACCAACAGGAGCTCGAAAACTATAATCGCCCACACCCAGGCCTTGAAGGAGAGCCAGACGCTCTCCCCCCGCATAATCTCCTTCAGTTCGTTCCGGTGATTGCTGAGTATGGATGTCTCGGACTCAAGCAACTTCTTCAGGGTCTCTTTGTGACTACTAAGATGCTGTTCGTAATCTTCCTTGAGCGTTTTTTGTTCCGCCTTGATCGCCTCGATGTCTTTACTATCGAGTACGGCCTTGAATCTGAACTCCTTTAATCCGTCCAGTTGGGTATCGAAACCATCTACCCGATCCATGGCGAGCATTATTGCCTTTCCAACTGCGGAACCATAACTTCTCGCGCTTTCCATTTTCGTGTCAAGAGACTCACAAACCGTTTTTGCCTCCTCGATTGTTTTCTTCAGGCGCTCGATCTGCGACTCCAGGGTCTCAGAGCCCTTCTGGGCTTCGTTCTCTTCCTGCATTTGCTTCAGGAAATCCTCGGCGTGAGCGCGAGGTGCTTTTTGATTCTCGTTTCCCATATCTGTTATCTTCTTAAGCCTCGTCCGCGTGTACGTGTATGAAGGCTGCGGGCCCTCCGCAGACATTCACGGGCCCACTCCTTATCATCTTTCGGCCTTTCACCCCAGTCGTTGCCCGCGGAGCCGCCGCCACCGCCGCTGACACCACCTTTTCCGCCGGCAGCGGGCAATAGATTTGCCACAATCTCCTTCGGGACGATTATCTCTTCACAGAACTGTTCGGTACGGGTCTCGGCCAGATCACAGCAGGATTGATACGTTCCTTTCCGCGATTATTAACAGCGAACAACATCAACATTTTGAGAATATTGAGAAAACCATGGTTTTAAATTTTGAGGAAATTGAGAAAAACCTCATAATAAATTTTGAGGAGACCGGAATATGCTCTATATTCGCATCACTAGAATACACAATATGGAACCAGAAAGACTCTTCAAACGCAAGATTTATGATCGACTTTTACAGTGGAAGGAAAGCAGTAATGGGAAGACCGCACTCCTTATCGAGGGGGCTCGCCGGATCGGCAAATCTACCGTTGTAAAAGCGTTCGCCCGAAACGAATACGAATCATTTATCTTTATCGATTTCACAAAGTGTTCTCAAGAGGTGAAGAGCCTGTTCAATGATGTATCGGATCTTAATTACATCTTTCTCAGGTTACAACTCGCTTATGGAGTGCAACTGGTGGAACGCAAGTCCCTTATCGTATTTGACGAAGTGCAGTTCCAGCCCCTTGCCCGACAGGCAATCAAGTCGTTTGTAGAAGACCATCGATACGATTACATCGAAACCGGCTCACTGATTTCCATCCGCAAGAACACGGATAACATTCTCATCCCCAGTGAGGAGGAGCGCATCAGCATGTATCCAATGGACTATGAAGAGTTCCGCTGGGCTTTGGGAGATACAGCCACCATCCCTCTGCTACGCTCGGTTTGGGAGCATCCCCAACCGTTGAAGGAAGTGCATCGCAAACTCATGCGCGACTTCCGGCTCTATATGCTTGTTGGAGGAATGCCCCAGGCTGTTGATGCCTATATCGAGTCCAACAACTTCGAGGTCGTGGATCACGCAAAACGCCTGATCCTAGACCTGTACGATGAAGATTTCGGCAAGATTGATCCTACAGGGAAAGCAGCCCGGATATTCGCTGCCATTCCGGCCCAACTCAACAGCAATGCTTCTCGCTACCAGATATCCAATGTCATCCCCGGAGCCCATGCGGAAGACTTCGTTGAACTTATTTCTGAAATGGAGAAATCCAGGACCGTCAATATCTCGCATCACAGCGATGATCCGAATGTGGGCCTAGGCAGTACCGAAGATCTGATGAAGTACAAAATTTTTGTTGGTGACACCGGGCTCTTCGTGACACTTGCTTTCCGAGATAAGGCATTCACCGAGAACATCATTTATGAGCGCTTGCTTAGCGATAAGTTGGCGGCCAATCTGGGCTACCTTTACGAGAACATCGTTGCTCAGATGCTCACGGCCTCCGGCAACAAACTGTTCTATCACGTCTGGCCCACGGAGAGTGGCAAGCACAACTATGAGGTTGACTTCCTACTGTCCCGAAGTACGAAGATTACGCCCATTGAAGTAAAATCATCTTCCTACAAAACGCATGTGTCGCTGGATGCCTTTTGTAAGAAATACTCTTCTCGCATAACCAATGACCGGTATCTAATTTATACTAAGGATTACGCACACGAAGAGTCGGTTAAGTATGTTCCTGCCTATTTGGCGTTCTTTTTATAATCATGGGTGAAATATGGAGAAGAATCATTATAGATTGCTTTAGGATACGATTGCGCTTCCATCATTAACACAGAACAGTTACAACACCTTCCTAAATTCATCAAAGATTATTTTGATGAAGTCAAGAATGAAATTAGAACGGTAGATGGCGCTAGTTATAAATATAGTAATCCACAATCGCGAAGGATAGTTAAATTGAGTATCACCTCCAACAAGCAGGAATACACACAACTGTTTTTACCAAATCTTACATTATCGTTGTTTGACATGACTCTTTATGACAAGTCATGCATATTAAGTGTAAACGATTTGGAAGATCGAGAGATTTCTTTTTTGACCTTAAGGATAGACGAGTTTATAAAAGGGTCTCGACCTCCTGTTGGTTGGTTCATAAACCGCTGATATATTGGATATTAGGAGTAGTTTTCTTCACTCTTTCGCTTGTGTGGTTCGCCAAGTCGGGAAAAGAATGCTTGGCGAATGGTATTAGCACCTTGTTTTGCCCGTGAGATGTAATACCTTATTGTTCAACACGTTAAGCAAATTACTAGTGGCAAAAATAGCATATGTAAAACCTCTAAGTATTTATGAATCAGACTATTCCGTCTCACGCGAAACTGGAACCTTCCATTATTGAATCAGATTCTGTTTTGGAGTCACGCAGAAATATTTCTATCTTGACACCTATAAATCAGAATATGTATGAACAGACAGAAGTTCCTTCGAATTCTTTTTGCCCTTTCCATTGTGCTGATGGTGATTTTTGGCATTTTACTCTTAGTCCCGGATATGAAGGGCAATACCCTTGGCAGAATCGGATTGTGGTGCGGTTTTATCTCGCAGATCCTTTTGGCAGCGTCTATGTATTCTGAGATCAGAAGGAGTAAGAAGGGACAGGACGATTAGCTCGGGCACATTATGAAAAAGGTAATTATCATCGACGGCGGTCCTCGCCGTAACATGAACACCGCTCAGATGCTTCAAAAAGTCGCTGAGGGGGTTCTGTCAAAGGGCAACGATATCGAGGTCAAATCCTTCCGTCTATACGACCTTGATTACAAAGGTTGCATGTCGTGTATGGCGTGCAAGGTCAAAGGCAAGGCCTCGAATATCTGTAAGTTCAAAGATCCGCTGACCCCCATCCTGGAAGAGATTGCACAGGCCGACGGGCTTGTGTTGGGTTCACCCATCTATTTCGGCGATGTGACCGGGCAGATGCGTGCCTTCCTTGAGCGTCTCGCCTTCCCCTGGCTTTCCTACAATGATTACAGCTTGACGGCGCCCAAGCGGATGCCGGTGCTGCTGATCGAGACTATGAACGGAACTCCGGAAAGGAATAACAGCAATGGCTACGGCTCGATGGAGTACAGCATTGCCGCCGCCTTAGGCAAGCCTGCCCATTTAGTGGCATATAACACATATCAAGTAAAGAGCTACGACCGTTACGAACTTGCCTCATTCTCAGAACCGGCCAAGCGGCAATGGCGCGATGAGCATTGGGGAGAGGATCTTCAGAGAGCCTATGATGCCGGTCGGGAAATGGCAGGACAAGTATAATCACATTAATCGGTGTAAATGAAACTACCTGAGGTCATACTCCTTCCCCTGCAGCCCGAAGACAGGGATCAGTTCATCCTGGACAACCAATGGGCGTTCAAGTATGGAGCCCAGCAGGAGTTCGGGATGCGGGACGACCGTTGCGAGGAAGGTGAAGAGGTCATCTCCCGCAGGACCATCGAAGATTCCATCGACGGAGAGAATGCCGAGGCTTACCGGATCGTACTTGACGGGAAGAATGTTGGTGGCGTTGTCCTTCGAATAGATAAAGAAGCGACCAAAGGGGAACTGGAGCTGTTGTTCGTGCTGCCGGAGGTCCACAGCAAGGGCATCGGCCAGGCGGCCTGGAAGGCGGTCGAAGCGAGGCATCCGGAGATCGGGGTCTGGGAAACCATCACCCCTTACTTCGAGAAGCGCAACATCCACTTCTACGTAAACCGCTGCGGATTCCACATCGTCGAGTTCTGGAACAAGTACCAGCATGGACCGGCCGTCCCGGAGGCAGAGGAAGGCAACTGGAGTATGGACGACGAGATGTTCGTATTCAGAAAGGTAGTATCCGGCCGGCGAGTCATTCGGGGAAAATCACAATAAATGGGGATTTCGAGCTAAAGGAAGGCTCCCTAACTTTGCAGTGATTATGACCAACATACACTGTAAAGTTATGGAAAAGAAAAACGTGGGTTTGGCGAAGGGCCTCCTTTCCAAGATTTTCAGCAACACCCGCAAGCCGGAAGGCTTCTGGGGTCGTATGATGGTGGCCGGAATGAACGGCGGCTCCCATGCGGCGATGGCATCCTGGGGCTTGGGACTTGTGAATATCCCTACAGAGGGGGAGATCCTCGACATCGGATGCGGCGGCGGGGCCAATCTTGCCCGTCTGATGGACCGGAGCCCTCGTGCCAATGTGACCGGTGTCGACTACTCGGTAGTCTCGGTTGAGAAATCCCGAAAGGTCAATGCCGCCGCTATCGACAAAGGTCGCTGCAAGGTCCTGGAGGCCAGTGTCTCGAGCCTTCCTTTCAAGGATGACACGTTCGGTATGGCCACCGCCTTCGAGACGGTCTATTTCTGGCCGGAAATCGTGAAGAGCTTTGTGGAGGTACGGCGCGTCTTGATGCCCGGAGGGAAGTTCCTCATCGTCAACGAGGACGACGGCCTGTCCGGGAACAACGAGAAATGGGAGAAGATGATCGAGGGAATGCATACCTACACTCCCGGCGAACTTGAGACCCATCTTTCCGCTGCAGGGTTGAGGAATATCACCGTCCACCGCGACGAATCAAAGCACTGGCTTTGCGTATCAGCCGTAAAATAGGAGCGTACAAAGAGTATTAAAAACCACTGAATATGAAACCTGCATTGAAGATTATCCTTTTGGCCGTTGCCTACTTTCTCACATTCATCCTTGGAGCCACGAGCGGCATTATTCACCCGGCATGCTATGCATATGTAGGTCTGATCCTGCCCCTGCTGACGGCATTCATCTATCTCCTGACCTGCACGACGGTCCGATGCTTCGGTGCGGCGACTCTCCTGAACGGGTTCGTCTTCGTCCTGTTCCTGATTGCAGGTGAGGCGGACACTGCGTATATCATCGCCACTATCATCCTGACGGCCCTTGCAGAAATCATCCGGTATTTCTGCAAGTATGATACGCTGAAAGGCGTACGCTGGAGCTTCATACCCTTTGCTTTTTCGTTTTTCGCCTACACCTCCCACTGGTGGTTCGATACGGAAGGCTCCCTTGCCGCAGCCGTCGAGGAAATGCCCGCAGGATATGACCAGCTGATGGTTCCGGTCATCAACAACATCCCTATGCTGGTCATCGCACTGATCCTGACCATTCCCGTGTCTATCCTGGCAATGCGGCTTGCCGAACGAGTCCTGAACAAACAGACGGAGGGATTGAAATGAAGCCGAACTACAAGAACTGGATGCCGAAGGGCATGATCGTGAGCTTTGCGGCAGGTGCGGCCGTGGCTCTGGCTCTGATGCTGATTATCAGTGTCGGCTGGCTTAAGATCCTCCTGTTGGTCCTTACATTGGTCCTGGCAGGGGTGACCGTCTGGACAATGCTTATGTACAGAGCCTTCTCTTATGACGGGAAGCGGCAGATGTCCCGCCAGATCATCGACGGAGTAGCGGAGTATGTCAAACTGCCGGAAGGAGGCCGCTGCCTGGATGTGGGCTGCGGCAGCGGAGCATTAGCCATCGCAGTGGCCAAGCGTAACCCCCAGGGCACGGTGACCGGCATCGACCGCTGGGGTGTGGAGTACGCCTCATTCAGCAAGAAACTCTGCGAGGACAATGCCAAGGCGGAAGGTGTGGCTGAGAGAACTGACTTCGCTCAAGGGAATGCCCTGAAGCTGGACTTCCCGGATAGTACCTTCGATGCCGTCACGTCCAACTATGTCTATCACAATATTCCCAGCCGAGACCGCCAGGCTATACTGTTGGAGACCCTCCGCGTGCTGAAGAAGGGAGGGATCTTCGCCATCCACGATATTTTTTCGAAGGACAAATATGGCGACATGCAGGCCTTCGTGAATAAGCTCAAAGATCTCGGTTATGAGCAGGTGGAGTTCGTCCCCACTGATAACGGACGGTTCATGTCTCCATGGGAAGCGAGGTGGATGGCCCTGTCAGGGTCGGCCATTCTTTTCGGGAAGAAGTAATCATTGCCGGCATCCTGCTCACTCTCCGCCGAGAGTGATGCTTTCGATTCTGAGGCGCATGGTTCCGGATGGGACCTGGGCCTCGGCGATTTCACCGACCTTCTTACCCATCAGTGCGGCGCCGATCGGGGATTTCAGTGAAATCTTGCCAGCCTCGAGGTCCATCTCGTGGGGGCTGACTATCTCGAATTTCATTCGGGTGTTTGTTGCGAGGTTCGTGAATTCGACCCGGCTCAGAAGACTGACCCTGTCTTTTGGGAGATTGTCTGGATCGATCACGCGTGAATGCTCCAGGATTTTCTGCAGGAAACGGATACGGCTGATTGTCTTCGCCTGGATCCGCCGTGCTTCACGGTATCCCGCATTGTCGCTTCGGTCCCCTTGGGCGCTGGCCTCCGCCAGGTCCTCAGTTACCTTGGGATAAACCTCGTTGATAAGGTGCTTCAACTCGGCCGCTATCTCGTCGTATCGTTGTTTTGACAGGTATTCCATAGCTCAAATTTACTTATTTTTCGGCGAAATGCATTCCTGTTTTGGAGACGTGCAGGAATATGTCTATCTTAACTCCGATAAACAGTAGTTTGCATGAATAAGGATCACGACAAAGTTCAGTTTTTTTCTCGCATGACAAATCTTGTCATTTGCGTTGCATTTCTCTGCATTTCCATTACAAGGGTCAAAATGGATCAATGGGGTTCATATTGGATCTGGATATGGGGCCTGTTGACTCTTCTAAACGCCGTTTTTCTCGTTATCAAAGCAGTGGATCTGAAAAGCAAAAAATAAATGGATTATGGAACAGCATATTACAAGGGAGGCGGCGCTTGAGCTGCTGAAGAAATACAACAAGGACCCGTTCCACCTGCACCATGCGCTGACGGTGGAAGGTGTGATGCGTTGGTACGCAAAGCAGTTGGGCTTTGCTGAAGATGAGGATTTCTGGGGAATCGTGGGACTGCTGCACGACATCGACTTTGAGATGTACCCGGAGGAGCATTGCATCAAGGCGCCCGAGCTGCTGCGTGAAGGCGGCGTGGGCGAAGAGATGATCCACGCGATATGCAGCCACGCCTACGGGATGCACGTGGACGTGAAACCTGAACACACGATGGAGAAAGTTCTCTTCGCCACCGATGAACTGACGGGACTGATAGGAGCCGCTGCGCTGATGCGCCCGTCCAAGAGCGTTCAGGACATGGAGCTGAAGTCCCTAAAGAAGAAGTATAAGGTCAAGGCGTTTGCCGCCGGCTGCTCACGCGAGGTAATCGAGCAGGGAGCCGAAATGCTGGGCTGGCCCCTCGATGAGGTGCTGCAGAAGACCCTTGACGCCATGAAGGACTGCGAAGCGAAGGTGAATTATCGTTAAACCGGCGCACCTCAGGACACCGTATGGGTATCCAGAACGCCTCGCCCGTGCGCCTAGGGCTGATATCGGGGATTGGCGCACCACAACCATCAATATCTCGCACAAACGGCCGACCCCCGTGCTCCGGTTTGGCGAAAAATTGGAGAGACCCAGAGATTTGTATATCTTTGGGTTAAACAAACAGCGCATATCATTATGACAGAATTAGAAGCCATCAAGGCCAGGCATTCCGTACGGAAATACACCAGTCAACCTATCGAAGAGAGTAAACTCAACCTGCTACGTGAGGAGATTCAAAAGTGCAACTCAGAAGCCGGTATCCATATCCAGTTGGTTGTAGATGAGCCAAAAGCCTTTTCTACCGGAGTGTTTAAGTATGGAGTTTTTTCCGGTGTGAGGAACTATCTTGTAATGGCCGGAAATAAAGATGCGGAAGAGAAGATTGGCTATTATGGAGAGCGCATTGTGCTGCTGGCCCAGACTCTTGGTTTGAATACCTGCTGGGTTGGCCTTACCTACAAGAAGATCCCGGGAACATTTACCCTGGAAGAAAAAGAAAAGGTCCATTGTGTAATAGCTCTTGGCTATGGGGCGACGCAAGGCGTTCAGCACCCGATGAAACCATCCGAAAAGTTCTATGAATATGAGGGCGTCCCGCCTACCTGGTTTATGGAAGGTATAGAAGCCGCCCTGTTGGCTCCAACAGCCGTGAACCAGCAGAAATTCAAATTCATTCTGCGGGACGGAAACAATGTGCAGGCAAAACCCCTGATGTCCTTGGCTGGATATACTCAGATTGACCTGGGCATCGTCAAGTATCACTTCGAGATTGCCGCCGGGAAAGAGAATTTCAGTTGGGATTAAGCTGGCCCGTTTTCCGGAAGCTGCTGATAATTAACAAATTACAGAAAATGCGTAGATTAATATTCTACGCATTTTTCATAATCTTCTGATTTTTAGACTGTTGCAAAAAACGCAGAATCATCCTTCTATCCGATTATAATCCTTATCTTTGTTTATATGCAATCCCTCCTCTACACCGGCACTAACTACGACGAGGTCAAGCGTCTTTGCGGGGAAAAGGTTTTGGCGCCGTATTTCTGCATGGGATTCTCGTTGTTGTCCCTTGATACCGGCGAAGGCTTCGAGACCGTGAATGAAGGGGATACCATCATCCTTGACGACGACGGTTCCTTGAGGATAGAAAAATGATATGACTCTTAAAACAATAAACGAAGAATTGACTGTCTGCAAAGTGGCGGACTATGAAGGGATAGACTTATCTGCCCCCTATGTTTTCACCGGTTCGACAGATGAAGAAAAATCGTTGGTCTGCCCGACCGGACTGGCCCCTGGCAATACTGTTGAACGTGTCGACGGGTGGCGCGGTTTCCGGATAGAAGGCACCTTGGATTTTTCTCTCATTGGAATCCTCGCGGAGATTTCAAGGATCCTTGCGGAAGGGAGGATCGGCATTTTCGCCGTCTCGACATTCAATACGGATTATATCCTGACCAAATCGGAGGACTTTGAACGCGCCGTGTCTTTGCTTAAGGCGGCCGGTTATTCTTTTTAATGCATTCCCATGGTTACTCTCATCATCATTTTGATAACGGCCGGAGTCAGCATCCTCTGCTTCAACGGGACGCTGGATTCCGATGCTCTTAAGTTCAACGCCTACGATATCTGGCACCGGAAACAGTGGCATCGGATGCTCAGTTATGGTCTCGTTCACGGAGGCTGGGGACACCTGTTCTTCAACATGCTCACCCTGTACTTCTTCGGGACGGTGGTGGAGCGGTACTTCCAGGCCGCCTTCGGACACACTCCGGGCATAGTCCTGTATGTGGTCCTCTATGTCAGCGCCCTGGCCGTCTCCACGATCGGCGACCTCGTCAAGTACAAGGATAATTACGGCTACAATGCGGTAGGGGCCTCGGGTGCGGTCTCCGCCGTCCTGTTCGCCTCCATCCTTTTTGAACCGAAGATGGGAATCTACATATACTTGATTCCCATCCCCGTTCCGGGCTACATATTCGCGCCCCTGTATTTATTGTATTGCTGGTATATGGCAAAGAGGAATATGGACAACATCGGTCACACCGCCCACTTCTGGGGTGCTGTCTACGGCCTGGTATTCCCTCTGCTGTTCCGCCCCGATATCTTCTGGCATTTCCTTTCCCAGCTAGGGATAGCGGCTTAGACGCAGATGCTTACTCGTTGAACCTGAAATACTTGACTGCGAGCGGGGCCTTGGTGGCCACGAGATAGAGTGTTTCCTGATCCATCGATCCGTCCTGGACGGGGAGGGTGATTTCCTTCCATTTCCAACCGTTGTCCGGCAAGGTGATGCTGCAGACGACCGGACCGTCCGGAGAGCCTTTCCGCACCTCCAGCTGACTGCCGGTGGAATGGGTCTGGTAGCAGATGGTGAACTGCCTCGGGGCCACGGGGAAATCGAACCAGCGGAAACAGGCCCACTGCCCGTCTTCCTGGAAGGAGAGGAACGGCTGCGACCCTCTCTTAAGTTGGAATATTCCCGGATCCCTTCCTGTTGAATATTCCACCGCACCGGCGGCCGTCACCTTGTCGCCGACTCCGAACGCACCGCGTACTCCTGATGTGCTCATCTTCACTTCCTTGATGGTACCGTCCTCGTTGAATTCCATCGGCTCCAGGTTGGCAACCCGCGTGAGCCTGAGTCCCGGAACGCTCTTGTGGTACTGCAGCCAGTACTGCCCGAGGAACGGTTCGAAACTGCCGTGGACATTGCCGGCATTGGGATAGTTGTGGTTTGTGATGATCAGACCCTGATAGGTGTATGGGCCCAGCGGATGCTTGGCGGTGAGATAGGCCATGCGGGTGGGTACGGCACCGTTCTCGGCGACCTTTCCAGTGTTCTGGATATAGATGTAATAGTAGGTGTCGCCCCGTTTCCGAAGGGAGGGGCCTTCGAACGGTTCGTTGTCCGTGGGCATATAAGGCGTCATGTCACGCACGGTCTCCGGAATGATGTGTGAATATTCATCCGGATCCAGCTGCGCCACGATGAATTCGGGGAGGGCCAGGTAGACCTTGCCGTCGTCATCCACCAGGATGCCCGGGTCGATATGGCCCAGTTCCTCTCCGTTCAAGGTCAGGGACCGGGCGTTGGTGTAAGGGCCTTCCGGACGGTCTGCATCCAGAATGAATGCCTTCCCGTTGTTGGTGCAGGTGGCCATGTGGTATTTTCCCGTCTTGGGATCCCGGAATACGTCCGGAGCCCAGAGGCGGGCGGCTGTTCCTTTCACTTCCTCGGGGACGTCCTTCAGGTTCAGGGCTTCCCCGGCGTCGGTCCAGTGTATCATGTCATCGGACCAGATGACGTGGTAATTGTCCGAGCACCAGTCCACGCGGCCGTCGCTTCCCACCCCGTCATAATTGTCGCGGGAACCGAAGATGTACATCCGGCCGTCAAACACGTGGGGCTCGCCGTCGGCGATATACAGTTCCCAGGAGGGCGGAAGGATGGGGTTCTGGGCCTCGTAGCCCACGGTGACAAGGCAGCTGTCCTTCTCTCCGGTCCTGCGGTTCCCGACATAGATCCAGGCGTCTCCGGAAGCCACGGCCTTCACTTCGCCCCTGCTGCTCACACTGGCCACAGATTCGTCGCCGGATGTCCAGACCAGCTTACCCGAAGAGGCTCCCTCCGCGATCAATGTGATAATATCTCCTTCGTCCATCATCGTAGCCACCCGGTCCAGTCCCAACGGTCCGGAAAGGGCCGTCGAGCAACCTGCCACCAGGACGGCGACCAGCGCGGGCATCATCATTCTTCCCATAGGATACAGTCGTTTTTACTAGTTCAAATTTAGCACAATAATTCATTATCTTTGTAGAAAACGGACTGTAATACCATGGGAAAGGACTGTGTTTTCTCGATCGATACACTGCAGCAGGATCGTGCCTTGAGGCTGGACGGGGCGATGGGTACCCAGATCCAGCGGTTCAACCTTACGGAAGAGGATTTCCGGCAGGGACTGCTGGTTACGCCCACTCGTGACGTGAAGGGGGACAACGAGTGCCTGAACCTGACTCGGCCGGATGTTATCCGTTCCATCCACCGTTCTTATGTGGAGGCCGGTGCCGACATCATTGAAACCAACAGTTTCGGAGCCAACCCTCTGGTCCAGAAGGATTACGGACTTTCTTCCATAGCTCCGGACATGGCGTTGGCGGCAGCACGCCTGGCTCGTGAAGTGGCCGATGGGGCTTCCCGGAAGGTCTGGGTGGCGGGTAGTATGGGCCCCGGCTCGAAGTCCCTTTCTCTGGTCTCCGATTTTATCCGTCCAGAATGGCGTCCCTGCAGTTTCGATGAAATGGCGGCCTCTTATGCCGCTGAGGCCCGTGCCTTAATCGAAGGCGGGGTCGACCTCATAATCATAGAGACTTGTTTCGACGCTCTCAATGCCAAGGCGGCACTGTACGGCGTCCACGAGGCCAAACCGGGATTTCCCGTGATCGTTTCCGTCTCCGTTAGCGGAAGTGGCGGCCGGGTGCTGACAGGACAGAGCCTGGAGGCCTTCTTCACCGCAGTTTCCCACGCTCCGCTCGCAGCCTTCGGGTTCAATTGCTCGATGGGTGCGGAGGGTCTTCTCCCGCTGGTCCACTCGCTGGGAACCTGGTGCCCCGTTCCGCTGATCTGCTATCCCAACGCAGGAATGCCGAACGGTGCTGGCGAATATGACGAATGCCCGGAGAAGATGGCTGGCCATATGGCGGGACTGGATGGGGAAGTGAACCTTTATGGAGGTTGCTGCGGCACGTCTCCGGAGCATATCCACGCGTTCCCTTCCCTGCGGTCGAGGATTGTACCTCCCTGCAATGATAACCTGGTCTTGAGTGGGCTGGAGATGTGGGAATTGGGTGACGGGCCGATAACTGTTAGCAATGCCGCCAATGTCGGGAAATCTCCCGACTTTGCAGGAATGATGGAGCGCGGGGAATATGAGGATGCCCTGTATGCCGTTTCCGACCAACTTGCTTCCGACGGAGCCTCGGTTCTCGACGTCAACCTTGACGGCCTGCCTGACACTCCGGAGGCGATGGAGCGCTTCGTCCGCCTGATCCAGAGCGACCCTTCCGTCTCATCAGCCGCCCTGCTGATTGATTCCGCAGACTGGGACACCCTCCTTCAGGGCCTGAAGAACGCTCAGGGCAAGAGCCTGGCCGGGCCGTTGGATCCAGATGAAGCCGGTTTTGCGGAGAGGGCGGCAACCCTTCGCAGCCTTGGCGCCGCTGTCCTGGTCAAAACCTGCGGCGACCGCGCCCGGACGGTCCAAACGCTTGCTTCGGCGGGTATCCCTTCGCAGGATATCGTATTTGAAGAAACATTGAAAGTCATATAAACATTCCGTGATATGAAAGCTCTGGTTATCGGTGCGACCGGTGCGGTGGGAAAGGACCTGGTGGAACTGCTTCTCGCAGATGAAGCCTTTGAACGCGTGGACATATTCGTACGCCGTGAGGTCAGTATTCCTTCTGCCAAACTGGTCGTGCATGTCGTGGACTTCGACCATCCTGAGACCTGGTCGGATCGGTTGCGGGGCGATGTCCTGTTCTCCTGCCTGGGCACAACCATAAGGGCTGCCGGAAGCCAGGATGCCCAGTGGAAGGTGGATTATACCTACCAGCTTGACGCAGCAAAGGCCGCCAGGTCAAATGGTGTACCCACCTATGTGTTGGTTTCATCGATAGGAGCCCACCCTCAATCCAGGGTATTCTATACCCGTATGAAAGGGACTCTGGAAGAAGCCGTGCAGGATCTTGGTTATGATGGCTGCATCATACTCAGGCCTACCTCCCTTATCCGCAAGGGGAGTGACCGTTTCGGCGAAAAGGCCGGCGTTGCCGTCCTTCGGGTTTTCAATGCGGTCGGCCTGATGCGCAGGTTGGCTCCCATTCCCACCGAGGCCGTCGCAGCCGCCATGGTACGCCTTGCCAGGAGAGGCCCTGACGGTATAGAGATAATCAGTGCACAGGATATCCTGAAAGTATAGATTGGAGTATGGCGGGTAATGTTCTCACGATATTGTTCTTCCTGCTCGTTCCGGCAGGTGTGCTCTGGCTGTGCCGTCGCTTTTCCGTGCTGGACAGGATCGGCCCGGTGCTTATACTCTACATAATCGGCATCATATTCGGCAACCTGTTCCATCCTTCCGGGATGGCGGGGATACAGGATGTGCTGTCCAGCGCGATGGTCCCTCTGGCCATCCCTCTGATGCTTTTCTCCTGTACCTTCCGCCGGAGTGAGACCCGCAGCCAGCTTCTGGCTCTCCTGTCGGGCCTTTTCGCTGTCACTGCAGCGGTCCTGGCGGGTTATTTCATGTTCGGCAGGAATATGGAAGACGGTGCCAAGGTGGGAGGCATGCTGACCGGAGTCTACACCGGCGGAACGATCAACCTAGCGTCCTTGAAAGTGATGCTTGGGGTTCCCGAGGAGACTTTCATCCTCCTGAATTCCTTCGACATGGCTGTAAGCTTCCTGTATCTGACCTTCCTTCTGTCCGTCGGAATAAGATTGTTCCGCCGGTGGCTTCACGTCGAGACCGGCCAGGATGTGCCAGCCGTGGAAAGCGCTGATGAAGGTCAGCCGTTCAAGGGACTGTTCACCAAACAGGGCCTGAAGGATGCGGGCTTCCTTCTGGCTGTGGATGCCGTCATCATAGGCATATCCGCCGGCCTGGGCCTCCTGGCCGGGGATGGGGCTTTCATGACGGTCCTCATCCTCTGCCTCACGACATTGGGTATAGCCGCTTCTTTCTGGAAGCCGCTGAAGAAGCGGAAGCACGGTTACGACATCGGGATGTACTGCATATATGTATTCTCCGTCGTCGTGGCGTCCATGGCGGATCTCCGTTCCCTCAGCATAAGCGGCAGCCTGAATATGCTTGGGTACCTTGCCTTCGTCATATTCTGTTCCCTTCTCATCCAGGTACTTCTGGCGAAACTCCTACGGATAGATGCGGACACGATGACGGTCAGTTCCGTGGCATATATCTGCTCCCCGCCTTTCGTCCCCATGATGGCGGCGGCGATGAAGAACCGCTCGGTGCTCGCCGCAGGTCTTGCGGTCGGAGTGGTAGGCTATGCAGCCGGCAACTATCTTGGATTCCTGATGGCCCGTCTGCTGGAGGTTCTGTAGCTATTATTCCCTATTTTTAATAACTTTGTCTATCAAAGCACATTAAATATCATGAAGAGAGTTTTTATAACCACTGTTTTGTTTTTGGCCATGGCATTCGTGGCGATGTCGCAGCCGCTGCGCAGCAGCGAGATCACTACACACAGCGTGCAGAGTGCTGTACTTGGTGAGGAGGTGTCGTACAATGTCTACCTGCCCAAGGGTTATGATGCGGCGAGCCCTGACCGTTATCCCGTAATCTATCTGCTTCACGGACTCTATGGTTCGCATCTGGACTGGGCGAATGTTGGACATATGAAGGATGTGGTCGATGAGTTGATCGCCTCCGGCGAATGCCGTCCCGTGGTCATCGTGATGCCTGACGCAGGAGATCCGGACGCACACAACAACTGGAACGGTTATTTCAATATGCCCGGCCACAACTATGCCGACTTCTTCTTCAAGGAGTTCATGCCGACTGTCGAGGGTGCCTATAAGGTCCAGGGCGACAAGGGGCACCGTGCGATAATGGGCCTATCCATGGGCGGCGGAGGTTCCACCGTCTATGCCCAGCGCCATCCCGACCTGTTCTCCAGCTGCTACAGCATGAGTGGTTGGCTTGACAGTCAGGAACCTGATGCGAGGATGCCGAAGGACAAGATGTATCTGGTGACCAAGGCCGTGCACGATTATTCAGCCATCGATTATGTAAATAATGCGGATGACGCCACCCTTCAGCAGCTCCGCACCGTGAAGTGGTTCTTCGATTGCGGTGATGATGATTTCATCCTGGATTTGACTCTGCGGATGTACGCCGCAATGAGGCAGAAGAGGGTTCCCAGCGAACTGCGCGTCCGTGACGGATGGCACGGCTGGGAGTACTGGCACACAGCACTCAGGCTTTCCCTTCCTTTCGCTTCACGTAACTTCAGCCTGTAATCTTTAGTTAACCGGACTATGAAAAAAGCCCTCAAATGGATCGTTGGCATCCTCCTGGCACTATGTGCACTCGTCCTGGTCGTCTGGGGTCGGGAAATCTCCACTATAGCTTCTATCGAGCGTATCGGGGACAATGAATATCTTTACGCGATGGACTACAAGGCCCCATACGACCTTGACGACGTCCTCTCAAGGGATATCGACTCGAATCCTGAGCTTCTGGATTACATCATCGGGCGTATCGGGAAAGGGATTCCTATCAAGATGAAGAGCGCCCAGGTGGCTGATGAGAATGGTGAACTGGGCACTATAAACTGCACCAGTTTCCAGGTCAGGAAGGCTGAAGGAGAGGGTTTCTGGTTCGGCCGCAACTATGACTATTTCAAGAATCCCACTATGGTGACTGTTTCCCGTCCAAAGAAGGGATATGCATCCATAGCGGTCAGCGACATGTCACATTTCGGGTATTCATTGGATAAGGTTCCAGAGTCTTTAGGTTCCAAGTTGAGTTGTCTTGCCGCTATCTACGCACCTCTGGATGGAATCAACGAGAAGGGACTCTGCACTTCCATAATGGCCCTGCCGAAGCAGGCAGCAAGGCAGGACAACGGCCGTCACAAGGTCGGGACTACGATCCTGATGAGGTTGTGGCTGGACCGCTGCGCAACCGTTCAGGAAGCGTTGGACCTGTTGGCGACGGTGGATGTCAGCCACGATGTCACGGTGGGTACGGGCTATCACTATATGATAGCCGACGCATCCGGAGACTGTGCCGTGGTGGAGTTTGACAAATGGGACGGCTGGAAGACGATGGTCGTAAGGAAGGCTGAAGGAGAGAACTCGATGCTCGTGACCAACCACCTTCTGTCGGATAAATACTTTACGACGGAACCCGACCCCGAGGTAGGAAATCCCAACAGCAAGAGCTGGTGGAGGTATGATACGGCCAAGGAATATCTCACCGGGCACAATGGTATCCTCACTCTCGACCAGGCGAAGGAATGCCTGTCATCAGTCCATTGGAAGGACTTCAAGTGGGAGAGCGGTATGGTTGAAGACACACAGTACACCAGTGTGTACGACCAGGCGGACATAACCCTCAGCCTCTGCAACTGGAACGACTACGGCAATTTCTATCAATTCGGATTATAATATGTCTATGTTGAAGGATTTTCTTCTGACACTGGCCGCCACGACGGTCTCCATCATCCTGACTTTCGGCACTTCCGCGGTCATTGAACGCAATAAGAAGGATGCGGCAAAGCGCGAGATTGTGATGATGATCATGTATGACATGAATAAAGCCATCAGTGATATCGAAGATTGCGATAAAAACCTGAAGGAATTCTTTGACATCCA
>JAEEGF011307526.1_pt1 | contig 17443 bp, 6 predicted proteins | sample 9134171 | NCBI WGS metagenome assembly JAEEGF01 (sample SAMN16246542, study PRJNA631951) | gut metagenome | biome: gut microbiome; feature: rumen; material: AP-attached | host: Bos | place: Iran: Karaj | collected 2018-10 | reverse complement strand
TCACAGGGACCTCCCCTGCCTGAGCTGCATCGTCCACCTTGAAATTAAGAGTGAATATGGTGCCGTTAAAATCGCTGTCTCCGCTGCCGAGCCAGAGAAGATTGTCTCCGCTCACATCCCAGCCGCTGAGACCGCCGGCAGATACACCTGAAAGCGACAGCTTTCCCTTGTCGTAGCTTACGCTGAAGATCATCACCATAAGCCCCGGATTGTCGGAAAGATCAACTGTCACGTTCACGCTCTCGCCGGGCTTTGCGCTCTCCTTTGAAAGGCTGATCTTCGGCATCTCCCCCTCCGCAAAGGCTGCGGAGGGAAGAGATGCGAGGATAAGCATCATGCTCAGAGTGAGAGCCAGTATTTTTTTAAGTCTTTTCATCAGCTGTCCTCCTTTCTGAACAGAGTTTTTCTCTGTTAGTGGAGTTCAACTGCTTCGCCCAGCAGGTACTTCATCAGGCGGATAAGATCCAGACCGTCGGTGCTGCCATCGGCGTTGAGATCTCCGGACTTGTTGTTCATGCTGACGTTTTCGCCGAGCAGGAACTTCTTCAGTCTGATCAGATCCAGGATGTTGATCTTGTCATCTCCTGTGAAGTCCGCGTACATGTTGTCGGATACGAACCTTGCGGTGAGGCTTACGCCGTTGCCGGGCATCTTGAAGCTGAGTGCAGGCTTCTTGAGATCCAGACCGGAGATACCGGAGGCCACCCACAGATCGAAGCTGTAGCCATCGGCTGCTGTTGCTTCAACTGCGACATCATCGCCTTCGTTATACTCGCCGCCGCCTGTGATGCTGCCGCCCACTGTCGCGGATACGGATACCACATTGCTTGGGATCTCGGAGTTGAGGGCCAGAGAAGCGGTCCTGTAGGCTCCGGAGGACACCTCCACCTTAGCTTCTACGAAGCCCTTGGTGTAGGGTGTGTAATCCATCATGCCGTTGCCGTCCACAGAGATGCTGCCTTCGGCGGCCTGAGTGTTCCAGAATACCAGCGAGGGATCCAGCGCGAAACTCTCGTTGTTGTTGTTGATACCCATTACCTTAAGAGGTACATCGGTGGCGCCCACATTGGTGTTGAGGGTGCCCTCTGCGGGAACCTCGTTGTTGGCCATCAGCACGATGTCCTTCAGAGCGCCCAGCTTCGGGTTCTGTACGCCGAGCTCCATGGTCTCGGTGCGGTTGCCGTTGGGATCCACTGCGTAGAGCTTCAGACTGTGGAGGGATGCGCCGTCGGGATCACTGATCGGCAGGTCCTTGGTGAACAGGCCGTCAATGTCCGGAGTTACATCCAGCTTAGCCTCAGCTGCGCCGTCGATGCTTACGTAGATGGAAGCATCTGCGTCGGTAACGCCTGCCAGGGTCACAGTGCCGTCATTGTTGAAGGGACTGCCGTTCAGCGGGCTGCTGAGTATGGGTCTCGGTGCGGTGGTGTCCACAGTGAACGGGTAGCTGTAGGAGAAGTAGTCTCCGTCAGCCGCGCGTCCAGTCACGTTCAGGATGTGCTCTCCCTCGGTGATGCTGGGGATGCTGAAGGATGCGCTTGACGCATCAGTGAAGCTTCCGGATATGGCTGCCGCTGTGGAGCTCTGCTCCCAGGTGCTGCTGTCATCCAGAGCCCAGGTGCCAGTAACTGCCTCGGAGAATGTGGCCGCCATGTCAAGAGCGTTAACCGTGAATACCGGCGGCTTGGCAGTGCTGTTCTCGTTGCTCACAACGGGTACCAGCGTCTTGCCGTCTGCGGTGATCTCCGCCGTGGGAGTTACAGCTGCAGGCAGCAGCATGGCTGCGCTCTGCCACTCGTTGCCGTAGACCACAGTATCGGGTTCGCCGTTGCCGTCCACATCCAGGGTCTTGTAGGGAGTGACGCTGATGATATAGCTCTTGTCAGCCTCAAGTCCTGCCATGGTGGTGCCGATGGCTGCGGCTGTGGGATCCTCTGCGTTCTGCTTTACGGGAGCCAGATAGCGGCCGCCGATCTCGAAGGAGGTGGCGCCTGTATCTGCCTTATCGTAGGTCAGATTTGCAACATCGGATTCCGTGCCGTCGGCATTCAGTACGCTCACCCTGTAGCCCGTGGTGTTGGGATCGGTGGTGGCGGGAATGCTGACGCTGTACTTCAGGTCGCCTGCCAGGGTGACGGTCGGTGTTCCGACTGCCGCAGGCATATTACTGTTAGTCACAGTGTATCTGCCGGTGCTGTACTTGACTGCATTCAGCTGCTCATCCTTGCTGTAGACCGCTCTGATGTAGTAATCGCCTGAGGGCATCTCTGCGGGGATCTCGATCTGTGCGGTTCCTGCAGCTATGGCAGCGCCGCTGGTGATGGTTCCTACGGAGTAGCCGGGATCGTTTTCCGGATCAGTGGTCTCTGCCAGGAAGAAGCTGATGGTATCAAGCTCATTCAGGCCGGTGCCTTCCCAGTTGAAGGTGGCATTGCTGCCTGCATTGATGGCACCTGCAGCGGATACGCTGGTCATCTCGGGCAGAGGCAGTACGTTGTAGAGTACCACGTCGCACTGAGTGCTGCCGGTGTTGATGTACCAGTTCTTGTTGAACTGTTCGTTCTTTGTTACGGTGAATGCGAAGGTTGCTGTTCCGCTCTCTTCGTTCCAGCTTACGTTGGCATTGGCAGTTGTGCGGTTGCCCTCGTCGTTGGGATCATTGGTGTTTCTCTCGTAGAACTCAATGCCGAAGCCGTTTCCGCCGTTCTCAGCGTCGGTAACGGTGAAGCTCTGAGCCAGGCTCTTGGCCTCTGCAAGGCTTGCTGCCTTGTAGGTCAGCTGTACCGCGGTAGCTTCATTGGTGTTAGCCGCGTAAGCGCCGAGGTTGAACTTGTGGCTTGTCTTTGTGCCGTTGGACCATACGCCTGCAAGATCCATCAGGACAAGATCTCCGTCTCCGATGATCTGCGCGGGTCTGGGCGCTTCGAAGTTGGTACCGAAGTGTGCGTAGAGAGTCTTTCCGGTCTCCTCGTCGTATGCGATCGGGAAGTCCGCAGGCTCGCCTGTGTAAGCCTCCAGCAGCAGGTTCGGGTAAGTGGGCTTAGCCTTGTTCTTGGCTGTACCGAAGTCTACCCCGCTCTCGCCCCAGTAGTACGTCACGCCGACACCTATGCCCAGGGCCTCGAAGGCACCCCAGATCTTCTTTGTGCTGATGCCCAGGTCGATAGCCAGCAGGGCCATTCCGCCTACTACAGGTACGGAATCGGGGATCTTCAGAGCTGCTCTTACGAACATCTCGAAGAACCAGTCCTTGTACTCCTTGCCGATCAGGATTATGTAGCCCTGTCCTTCGATGCACTTCTCGAACATGCTTACATAGATAGCCGCCTGCAGCTTCAGGTCGGGATACCAGTAGAAGCCCAGCTGTATCTTCTTGATGACCTCGATCTCGCCTGCTATCTTTAGTTCGCTTGCTGTCAGATCAAGGCCGGAGAGGCTGATCGTGAGCTTCGCTGTACCGTCCAGTATCTGGACTATGCTGAAGCTCGCTGTGAGAATCAGTTTCAGTGGCGGGAGTCCGCTTGTACAGAATATGGTGTCGTACAGGTTGGAGAATCCGCCGCCGCCGCCCGTCAGCCATACAACGGCAGCGCCGTCGATGTTGAGACCGGGCTTGAAGCCGCCGATGTAGAAGTACATCTCATCGGGGATGGGGATATCGTTATAGCTCTTGAATCCAAGCTTAGCCTCAACCTTCATGTTGTTGATAAGCTTGCAGGAGCCTGCCAGTCCGAAGGACCAGTTATTGATGGTATTGATGGAGAGCTTACCCTGAAGCTTCGGCAGGGAGTCGATCATGTTCTTGACCGTAATGTCCACGCTGAAGTTCAGACCCACAAGTCCCTGGCCGCAGCCGAACAGGATATCCTGCACCATTACGGATGCCTGGACGCCCTTGTCCTTGTCTCCGCTGTGGTCTTCGTCGTTCATGTTGATAGCGGTAAGCTTTTCAAATCTGGCGCCGTGATAAGCGTACTGATAGAGAGAAGTCTTGCCGGGTCTCCAGTCGGTCCACAGCTCCTTCATTCTTCCGAAGTAGCTCTTGGTGGCGTCTTCCCTCTCGTCCGCGTCCTCGGGTCCCTTCATGAAGCTCAGGGAAAGAGATGCGGAGAAGGCTATTGTACGGCCGAGCTCTCCGTCCTTGTTGCTCATTACGCCGAATTGACCGTAGGCCAGCTTGAAGGCACAGCCTGCGATAGTCTGAGCATAGCTCCAGATATTGGGCCATACCAGGGTAATGGGATCGGAATCGGAATCCTTTCTCTTGCCGTCCTGGTCGTACTGGATCAGGGAGTAATCCTGGCCCTGCTCCAGCTTGGTCAGAATGGCCTGGCCGGTCCAGATGGAGTTTCTGGAATCGCTGGCGTACAGATCGCCGTCGAACTCGCAGAGTATGGGAGATTTAAAGGCCTTTACATAACCGCTCTTGTAGTCCTCGTAGTAGATGGACATGGTGCCGCCCTCGAAGTCTACGCAGTTATTGATGGTCATGCAGTTTTCGACCTTGGTCTCCTTGGTGGTGGGATCCACGCTCTTCTTGCTGACGCCGGTGTAGTAGGTGTAGCCTATTATGCCGTTTTCATCAGTCAGAGGATAACGCTTGTCGCCTGTGAATTCGCCGCGGAATACCAGAAGGATCTCGACCCACTTCTTTGCATCCCCCGTCTGAGAGGAGAATGCTTTGAAGGCTTCCTCGTCCTTGAAGCTTTCGAGGCGGTAGTAATAGGGATTGTCAGTGGTGCCGGCGCCGTATTTTACAGAAGCCAGGACGCCGTAGCACTCGTTCTTGAACTTGGGATCGTCGGATACCTTGAAGTTCAGGACCGATGCGGTCTGCTTCTGCTGCGCGGCATCAACAATGTCGTTTACCACTGCATCGTCAGTCCATGTCAGCTGTACGAACCAGCTGCCCACAGACATCTCGATATCTTTGGTGAGCGCAAGATCAGCCACACCGTCGTTCAGGGTCACATTGCCTGTGGGAACATCCAGTACAGTCTTCTTATCTGCGCTTACCACCTGGAATCTGCAGGAGCCTGCATTCAGATGGTTATCCAGGAAGGCCTCGTTGGTGATGGCCACATACAGATGGCGGGTGCCGGAGGAATAGATTGTTGTGGGGCTCATGGAGAGGAACTGCACCTGAGGCAGCTTTCCGTCGGTGCCCGGGAGCATCAGATAGATGACTCTTTCGCCCAGCAGATTTTCTCTTGTCACATCGCCTGCGTACATACCTATGGTTATGCGCTCAAAGCTGGCGCTCACCAGAGGTCTGGCCTGGAAGTAAAGTGTCCTGGTAATGGTGGAGCCCTGTTCCATAATCGGATAGCTGATGGTCAGGGGATCCACAGTGTCGTAATCGTAATTGGGATGGAGATTTCCGTCATCGTCCAGCGGACGTATATTGCTGGTGCTGTTTACAGCCAGTATTACGTTCGTCAGATCCTCGGAGGTTCCGCTCTTGTAGTTTTCAGCATCTACTCTTATCTCGAAGTCCGCGATGCCTGCAGAGCTCTGTCTTACATATGCAGTCTTACCTTCGTTAAGGTTCAGCCTTAAGGGTGCCACTGTATTGAGAGCGATCCTGTTTGCCAGGCTTACGGTCTTGTTGGAGTATACGCCGTAATAGCTTGTTATGCTGTTGGTGGAGCCGGCTGCAACGGTACCCATATCGTAGTACAGTGCACAGGCGCTGTCTGCGGTCAGGTATTCGTTGACGGAATTGGTGAAGAACAGGGAGCCATCCGGCGCAAACTCGAAGAGCGATGCAGCCAGGTTGTTCCAGTGGCCTACCGCTGCCTTTACAGGAGTGGATACCACATATGCCGAGATCTGAGGATCCGCAATGTCGTCCACTGCATAGAAGGCTCTGAGGTCGCTGTCATTGGTGATGACCTGCTCGAATTCCAGAGTGTTGCCGCCAACCTGATAGAAGGAGTAGTCCCTGTCGCCGAGGCAGGTATCGTAGAGGATACGGGCCTGGATGGGAACTGCGACTCCGCTGTTGTTGACCGCTCCCAGACCTATGGAGACCATGCCGTGCTCGGCGGCCTCCTCGTTGGCCAGAGAGATGGTCTGGATGAAGGTGATCCCGGCCACAGACCAGGTGGCGATTATGTCGCCACCGGCCGTGGGCTGAGTCACTGTCACTTCACTTGACCCTTCAGCCTCGTATTTGCCGCCGAAGATATAGTCCCTGGCAGCAGCTCCTTCGCCTACGCGGAAGGAGACAAACGAGGTGTCGTAGTCTCCGCTGTGATACAGCAGATTCTTGTTGTTGTCTGATTTTCTGAGCTGATTGCCCTCAACGGTCTTGATCAGGAAGCCGCCGTTCTTTTTGGATACGATGGCTTCGATGTATCCGTTATCCGTGGAGAACACGTCCTCTGTTTCTTCCCCTGCGGCAAAGGCCTTTACGGGGAACATGGGGAGGAGCAAGGCGAAGCAGAGCAGTACAGACAATAATCGTTTTGACAGTGTCATTCTTGTTGCCTCCTTACTTTTCTACGTAGAGCAGTGTCCTGAAGGTCTGCCTTGACTGGGATGTAACGTATACGGTGTAGAAGCCGGGGCTTGTGATCTCGAAGCTGCCGTCGTCAGCAACGCTGAGTCCGCGTCCGAGCCTCTTCATCTGGCCTGCGGAGTAGATGCCCTTCACCATCTGGAGCTTATAGGGCTCACCATTTTCTCTTAGGCCGGAGACTGAGATCCTGTGGGTTCCCGGTCTGATGCTTGTTGTACCGTTGAGTTCGGTAAGTGCGCCGTCGATGGTTATGACGGGCATGTGCTTATCGATGACCTTCACATATCTGGTTGCCTGGCCTTCGTTGCCTGCAGTGTCTAGCACTGTGTAGGCTACGGCGTAGATGCCGGGCTGGTCCAGATTGACTCCGGTCGCATCGTAGCTGATGCTTCCTTCAGCAACTGCCACGTTGTCCCATGCATTGACTCCAGCATCCAGCAGAGCGGTAAGTTCTGCGGGATCGGATTCCTGCCTGAGGCTTACGGTGGATACATCGAAGCTGATGAGAGGCAGTGTCTGGTCGATGTTGTTGATGGTGAATACCACGCTGGTGTAGTTTCCGGCCTGATCATATGCATAGAGCCTGAAGGTTCCGTTAGCCTTTACCTGTACGGTTCCGGTCCAGATGGGGTTGCCCTCGGGATCTGCGGTCTGAGTCAGGGTTCCGGGCACCACGTTGGTAGTATCATCGCATTCCAGAGTCGCGTCTTCACTGACAGTCACATTCAGCACCACCGGCTGATTGGTGGAGGCCGAAGCGTCGGTGAAGGCCACATCCATCACGGGTGTTACGCTGTCGATGACCGTTCCGGGATCCAGGGTAGTGGTATAAGTGGTGATGTTTCCTGCCTTGTCCGCAAACCTGAGGGTCTGAGGAGCAGTATCCTTGAGGACAAGTATCAGGGGGTTCTGGTAGTTATAGATCTCACCGATGTTTCCGGCGTTCATACAATAGACATCTTCGGTGATATCAGCCATATAGTATTCGATCTCGTAAGGAACGCTGTACCCCGGTCTTTTGTTGGGGAAGACACCGTTAACTATAGTCGGTGCGACCTTGTCTATTACGCCTGTGCTCAGCTTGATGGGCGTATCCACGGTCCTTCCGTTGGGAGCCGCCACGCTGAGGTTGAGGGTGATGCCATCGTACGGCATGTCGGGATCGTCGGACATATTGAAGTGGACCTTGATCTTCCTGACATCGTACTCCACGGTGCCCCATCTGTACTCTGCAATTGGGTTGCCGGGGCTTATAATCTTGGTGTATACGGTGTTAGGATTTGCGGGATCATCCTTGTAGCCCACGGTTGCACTCATGATATCCTTATCGCTGGTGATGATGGCTACCACGTCGGTATTTACAGGACCTGTGGTGGGGTTCGAGTAATCGAACTTTCCTGTGTTGACATCCCTGAAGCTGGGAGCCCAGGTGATTGTCACAGTGGGAGCCGTCACATCGATGCCTGTTACGGAAATGGTTACTGTGGCGGAGTTCTTGGCCTCGTCAAAGGCAGTAACTACCACATTGGTGTCATTCTCCGTGAATCTGACTAAATACTGATATTCAGCATAGTTTGGATTCGTATTCTGGGTAACGCCATCACCCATTACGCTGAGGTTTGCGGTGGGATTGCCTGCATCATCCAGATCCTCCACCTTTATGAGTACTATCTTTTCGTACAGCGACAGCTGTACCTCCTTGGTAGTGATAACAGGAGCGGTGGTATCGAACCTGTACTGTCCTCCGGGGATCTTCACATAGCTGAAGTTATCGGTCGTTGAAGCGGTATCAGCGGATGCGCTGTCAACGACAGCGATATAGAAATCACCTATTGTCCCGGACTCCGGAGGAGTAAGGAATACGTTGTTTCCGTTTACTGTTACACCGTCGATCACGTCGCTTTCAGCTGTGTCGTAGGTAAGACCAGAGGGTTCGGTGCTCTTTACGACCACCTTCCAGTTGGAGTAATCGGAAGCATTGACTACGAAGTCATAGCTCTGCGCCATGCCTGCTGAAGAGATGGTCTCTTCGATCTGCGCCTCTGTGTCGTCGCCGGAGAAGGCCTCAACTGCGGAATACATGCCGCCCTTTGCGGTGTAGATGTGCACCATGTCGATGGACGGAGCCTCGTGGTCCTCGTAAGGAATCTCAGGCTCTTCCAGGGTGATGCCGTAGTCGCTCAGCTTTCCGTTGATGTGATATGTAAGGTTTGTTCCTTCGTCGAAGTATTCGAAACTGAAGGAATCGTCATAGCCGTCAGACCATACGAAGGTCTTGGAGGTGTCTCCGTTGGGTGTGGTCTTGCGGCTGGTCTCGTAGGATACGGTGACCGTGCCCTGAGTGGAGCCTGTAAACTGATCGGCAGAGCCTGCCTCGAACTGTTCCTTCAGGTCGTCCACGTAGATCCAGAGCTTTTCCTCCGGTCCGCCGGTCACGATGTTGTCCAGATGAATGATCAGAACATGAGCGTCACGCTGATGATTCCAAGAGTCATTGAAAGAAGTTGGAGCATCAGGAGAAAGACCAGTGTACGTGTAAGCGTAGTCCTCAGTATCCCCCCAGAAGAATATTGCATAATCGCCATTTTCAGTAGCATGAATCGTAAGGCTGTCTGTCGGCGTATCAGTCGGCCATTCACTGGCGCTGGCGGGGATCTTTCCTCCTGCAACCGGGTATCCTGTATGTCTCACGTAAGGAACAATAGTCCAACTATCGGGGAACCTAATGTAGTTCTTGATAAGGTCATCTAGACTGATCTTTTCAAGGCCTTCAACGATCTTATTATCCACTGTATCCCAGATTCTGAACCAAGTGGTACCATTTTCATCCAGATAGGGTTCAACCCACTGATCATCCGGGATCCCCCTGAAGCCCCATTCAGCACCTGCTGCAAACAATGCGAAGTCTTCAGCATGCGCATTGTACTCGTAATCATCTGCATCTGCAGGGTTTTCACCATAGACATAATACATCTGTTCATCGAAAGGCTCCAGACTCGGAGTGATGCTGATGATCACACCATCCTTTGCGGGTACGTAGTCCAGTGTGGAGAAATCCACATTGATGCCCATCGAATAGCTATTGTACGTAAATACGTCGTTCAGAATTACTTCCTGTGAATAGCGGTCTCCGAAAATGTCAGTGAAGCTTATTGTCCAGGTACCGTCACTTGTGATGGGGAAGCCGTCGTACCAGGTGGTGCTGTAGCCACCGGGGTTCGGGTTTATCCAGCTTGCATCCGGCTTTACCGGGATATTGAAATCCATCTTGAGAGCATAGTCAGTGACTACATCAGTGATGGCACTGTAATGATCTCTGGCCTGATTCGGATCATAAGCATACTCCTGACGTACAGATGCAGGGGTAACGCCCACTGCGTCATCGCAGGTGATGCTCACGGGATCAGAGCTGTTTCCGTGGGCATCAGTTGCTGTCAACTGGATGCTCACAGGTGTGGCTGTGGTGATCTTCGGGCTGATGTAGAGGTCGATGTCCACCTCCATGGTCAGATCGTCTGAACCCTGGAAGCCATAGACATTGAAGCCTTCCATCTGGCTGGGAGCATAGAAGGTCTCCACCTTCGTTATTCCGAGCCTGGTTGCGTCCTTTGCCTCCCAGATACCATGATCGTCGAAGTCATCAAAGTCAAGGGTCAGGTTCTGGCCCTCTGCTCCTATGGCTGCAAGATATGCATCATCAAAGGTGATGTTCAGGACCGGAGCATAGTTCAGAAGACGGTCCTGGCTGCGGTCATTGTTTGCTCTTGCGAATGCAAGGATGGAGTCGTCTTTGATATAGAATTTTGCATGGTAGGTGTAGACATCATCCGCCTCATCCTTCTCGAAGGAGCCTCCGCTGACTATGGGCTTGGAAGCATCCGCTATGATGGAGTTCTGAGTCATGCCGATTATGTGGATGTTGCCCACGCCGTCTCTGGCGTACACGATATACCTGCCCATCGGCTTAGAACGGGTCGATTGTTTTTTATAGGTGAAGCCCTGGCTTTCATCCATATCGGGAGCGTAGTTGCCGAGGAAACCGGCTGGATACTCGCCATTGTTTTCGATCCAGGCTATCCAGTCATTTTCATACTGGGTGGCGTTGGCATCGGGTACCATGTAAACATAGGTGCCGTCGCCCTGCAACGTCATCTCTCCTATGTTTTTGGCATAACCTTCATACATTTCATAATCGGAGTTCTCGGAGTACCTGTTGCCCTGCTGGCAGTAGATGGTCACACCGGGATCGATCACACCTGAGGGTGTGAATACGACCTTTGCGGTGCCCGCATTCGTGGTCAGCAGACCGGTGGTCCCGTACTGGCTGAAGGGTCCGTAAACGCTTTCGTCGATCTCCGGGGATGTCTTGACTGTACCTGATATATCCAGGGCCACAGGATGTATGGTCAGGAACTTAACAGGACCGGCCTTGCCGTTGGCGTATACTGCCTGAATTGCGATCAGGTTATCCTGATTATAGGTAAGGCCAAGAGTTCCGATGGGATATCCGGCGTATCCGCCGGTGGTGGTGTCACTGAAGAGCAGAGTGCGCTTGCCGTTGAGCGAAGAGCTGTTCCATTTCTGATCCAGGACCACATCTCCATTTTCATTTTTTGTGAAGTGTTCTCTTCTGAGATTGACCTTGTTGGTGGGATCTGCAGTGTTCCAGGCTATTATATCCATTGCGCCTGCGTAGACTCCTGCGCCGCTGCCGCTGCTGTTCTCATAATTGATGGCGGCTCCGCTCACATCCTTGGCTTCCACGGACAGCGCCACTCTGTAGCCTTCCGTCGGGATGTAGATGACCTGGTCGGGATCGTATGGGATCTCATCGTAAGATCCGGGCTCGCCGAAGCCATTCTGATTGATATATCCGTAACCCCAGGCGTCCCGAGTGCTGTTTTTGATCATCACGCCAAGCTCCAGATCTCCGGGCTCTGTGGCGTCGATGTAAATGGAGTCCTCCATCCAGCCGAAATAATATGTGGAGGAGTTTTGAAGGGCTGATGAATTTCGCTTAAGGACCAGACTCAGATTATGCATGCCGGAGGTATAAAGATCGGATGCCGGAAGAGTTATGGTCTGTACGGGACCGCTTCCTATGCCGCAGATCTTATGATCCAGATCCTGGCCATCCAGTGCCAGATAGGAATTCTCCCAGTCTACGTCTGCATAGTCCCAGCCGTTTTTGTCCTCTCCGATGTCGATCTGGAGCTGCATGCCTTCCAGTGTGCTTGCAAGGTAGTAGCCGTCATCAAAGGTCCAGAGCATGCTGGGATGCTTAACAAAGGCCGCCGGATCTATGCTGAGACATGTCTTCCAGGTCTTGGTAAAGGCATCCTCGATATGACGCCAGTCTGAGGAAGCTATCCGCAGAGTAATGTTCTCGGACGCGGCGCTGCTGTTGATGGCAACCTCAGTGGTGCCAATAGTTATGGCCGCGTCATTGCCGGAATAGACTGTGATGGGGAGATCGCCGCCGATATATTCAAGCGGACTGTTTTTCTGTATAAGATCTTTAAATACTACACCGTTAGAGGTATCCTTGGTGGCTTCATACCATTTCGTATCATTGCCGCCGCGGAAGATCTGTCCGTTGTTTGCGCCGCCGTTGCTGCGCCAGGTGTCATAGTCGACAGTCCTAATGTAATGGACGCCGTTATAGTACGCATCGAATACCAGATTGCCACCGTTCTCCAGATCCATTACCGCCATGTGCGGATTGAACTGGGTCTGTGTCGTGTATTTGAGGTCATAGTGTATCTGTTTAAGGCTGTAGCTGCACTGGCGGAGTTCTTCCACAGTAATATTTCCGCCTGCGTCGGTTACCTTAGCCCAGAGGTATTTGGAGAAGTCTTCTCCCTTTGCGATAGTGACGGATGCGTGCAGGTCAGCTGTTGTCTGACCATCCTGCAGGGTACCTTCGGCCGCCTGCCAGCCTGAGCTGTCAGCGGTCAGGGCTGCGTTCGCGTCTGTCCACTGATATTCTACGGAAGCAAGTCCGCCTGCGTCATAAGCGTGGATGACGGCGGTATAAGTCCCCTGCTCAGCAGTATTGTCGTAGCTGCTGGTGCTGCTGAAGCTGTAGACTCCGGGAGCCACTGTATCCAGCACTGCGCCGGAGAGGTTCACCCTGCGGTCATAGCTGTTGCCCGCATAGTCCTGAATGTCGAAAATAACTACTCCGCTGTTGAACAGGCTGTACTCCTGCCCTGCCACGGGTCTTATATGCAGGTACTGCTGATCTCCGTTCTGATCGAACTTGATGTTCTTTCCGAAAGCTCCTCCTGTGGTCCAGGTTTCGGGTTCGGTGGTCTTGCCGGTTACAGCGTAATCAAATTGGGAAGTGGATCCGGAGCTGTAGATCATGACCCATGCCGGCAGGCCCTGAACACCGGAGCCCTGTGCTCCGGAGCTGGCTCCGCCGGGAAGAGGATCAGTCACCTTGAATGGGATATAGAATCTCTGATTTGCACCGCCGGGCTGTACAGCTGCTGTCATTTCAACACTTGGTGCCTCTGTATCCAGATAGAAGCCCTTGTCGAAGTTGAGGAATTCCATCTTTTTCACAGCAGAGTTGCCGGAGGCATCTTTTACGTTGTTATACGTAATGTCAGTGATCTCAATCTTGCCCTCACTGCCTTCGATGGTCATGCCAGGCTCCACACGCACATTGCCCGTGGTAAAGAATGAGCAATAGTTCTTGGATGCACCCTTGCCGTAGCCGGTACCAACATTAGTGTATTTTGTGACTGAAAGGTCGGTGCTTGTATTGGAATTGAAGGTCAGATATGTTCCATCGCTCTTCTTTACGTTGGTAGTCACGCTGATGCTGCCGCCTGCCTGAACCACCTCGTTCATGTAAAGAGTGATGCTGAACGTATCATACTTGCCAAGATAGCGGTCGCTGGGATCATTGCGCAGAGGATCATCCTCAGCCAGCTGACTGGTGCCAAGCATTTCCTTGATGCTCTTGTTATTAGTGTTTGCGCTTACCGCAACCTTCGCAACGAAGGGGTTCTCGCCATCGATGTAGAATGTGGAAGCAGAAACTGTGGGATCCAGGGAGTTTCCTGCTATATCCACTATGTAGCTCTTTGCGCCGTTGAAGCCCTCGTCCCTTGCATTGGGAGAATTGGGCTTTTTCTGCTCGGCAAGGACTCCGCCTCTGCCATAAAGACGCAGAGGAATGTCTGCAGTGCTCTTCCACAGAGGCTTGGCATCGCCGATATTGGAGGGATACTTGTCCAGTTCCACATTGGTGATGGTATAAAGCTTTTTCTCGTTGGAAGGTACTACGTACTCAAAGACAGCTTCGTTCACTCTGTCAGGCCAGGGCCTGCCGTTGCTCGTAAGACTTGTCAGATTGGCATAGAGATAATTGGTGCTGTCTGCCACCTTAAGGCCTATGTAAACATTGCCCATGCCGCTGGCACTGTCATTGGCAAAGCGGACGGGCTCCGAGAACTGCAGCGCCACCTGTATGGTGTCACCGGCCTTGAAGTTGGTAGTTTCGGCTCCATCGCTCTTTCTTCTGGTAACCACCTTCTTTACTACAGGCTGAGTCTTATCAGCAAACACAACAGTGTTTCCTTCTACCCAGCCGCCGTGGGTGCAGGTCTTGCTGCCACCGTCGTAGTAATAGTCACGGTTTATGAACTGAAGGAAGATGGTACGCTGGATGACTGTCGGATCAGGGCAATCGGACATCCAAGCCCAGATGGTCTGGTTTCCGTTGATGACGTCCGGCATGTCCTTGAACTTGTTGTTGCCGCGGCGGTTTGATTTTCCGCTCTTGGAATAGCCGGAGTAATCGGTAATGTAGCGGTACCAGTCGTTGGAATTATGGTTCGCAAAATACATATATGCGTCCATATAGCTGGTCACATCCTGAGAATACCAACCCAAAAAGCCCCAGCTGTGTGTATGGGGATTATTGATGGTGGTAACAGAATAACCTACCTGCAGCTGCTGGTACTGATCCATCAGATGAGCCAGAACTGTGTAATTGAAACCCTTACTGAAGTCATTGGGATATACCCAGTAATAGGTCCTGTTCTTGCCCTCCTTCTTGTCGTAGGTCAGAGTGTTGCTGAGATCGCCGAACTGCCGGAAATACCCTGCAGCCACCGCATTGTAGCTGGCGGAACCCTGATTGTTCTTGTAGTAATCAGAGTTGTCGGACGTGTGGATGTTGAACAGACCGACTTCCGTGTACGGGAGTTTCGTCCAAGACGGATCCGGTTTGTTCCCGTTGGCAGCCAGCGCGAATGACGGGAACCCGACCACCATCAGACACGCGGCCATCAAGACAGCTAAAACTCGTTTTGGTTTCATTGTCCTTCCTCCATTTCGTGTTTTTTATTTGCTACCTCTTTCTGCATTTTGAGCTTTCGGCTCTGCATGCACAGGAGAGTAAAGACTATTCCAAGCGCAAAGGCCAGGACGCCGATCAGTACATACCCTCCGGCCTCCTTAGACAGCAGAAAAGCGCCGTAGACCGACTGATCGGTCCAGGCATTTCCCATGTCCGTGAGCCGCACCACGACTGCCACAAGCATTGCCGTGATCGCTGCCGAAGCGTATGACAGACTGCGAATCGTCTTCTTCACCCGTCGTATCAGGAAAGCGTCCTTTCTTTTCAGGATTTCCCTTACGGCTTCCTCCAGATCATACTTCATTAGTTATCAACTCCTTTGATCAAAAATAAAATGACCGTCTGATACTTTGTTGCGGTCATTTGATCAATTACTCAGTTGTTTTATATATTTTTTATTAAATTTTTGTGCCTTCGCCCAGCCTCTTATAGGGCAGATAAAGCAGTATGGCCGTCAGCGGCGGCAGAATGTACCCGATAACGGAGGAAACACCGGGCTCAGATACCAGCAGATTGTAGAGAGCATGAAAGCAGGTGGATATGGAAAGCGCCCCAAGAAGGCCGGCAAAGGACATGGCCTTGTACCGCCTTGCCAGCACCAGGCCTATGGTAACAGCGATCATGCTTACGATGTGCATTACGCCCACCGCAAAGCCTCTGACCATGATGTAGCCCAGCCGTTCTGCCCCGGTAGTCAGGATGTAGCAGCAGTTTTCGAAGGTGGCAAAGCCCGAGCCAATGCCAACAGCTGTGACCACTATATGCCTGTCCTCTGTCTCAAACATGAAAAGCACAAAAAGCAGGGGCAGCAGCTTCATTACCTCCTCGACTATGGGAGATATGAAGATCGCTGTATCCTCCGGGCTCATTCCGCTGACGGAGCTTAAAAAGCCGCTTATATAGGCGCCCAGAAGACAGACCACCATGCCCGTGAGCACGGAGGCTATCATACGCCTTGCAGAACCTCTTACAAAAGGCAGGGAAAAGATAAGCGGAATGGTTATGCATATGAGTATGTTTTCAGCGTATATCATTCCTTTTCCACCTCCTTTTCAAGAGCCCTGAGCATAAGAGGATGGGAAACCATGGAGACGAGATAAAAGACGATGTAATAGTATTTTTCGCTCATGTACATGCTGCACAGAGACCAGACAAAGCACGCAAAGGACAGGGACAGAAGCGCTTGCGTCCTGCATTTTCCCTTAAATTCCGCTGCAGTTTTTGCGACGAGAAGGACTGCGATGATAAACATCAGCCCGTACATGGCCAGGTCCAGGATCATTTTCACAGATTCGGGAACATAAAACAGTATTATCTCCCCTGCCGTTACAATAAAGACCCCCAGCCCCAGAAGGCGCCATTCATTGACACTTAGAGCATCGGACAGCTTCATGGAGAAGACGACACGGCACATGAGATACCCGAAGGCGATCCCTCCGACTATGTCCTGAATCCACTCTCCTGACCAGGCTATCCAAAGGCCTATGCTGGCCATGGCAAACAGTACGGTTCCGATAAGCTCGTGTGCCGCATCCTTCAGCCTTCCCTGCACCACATTGGCAAGGACCGCGGAAAGCAGCAGAAAGGCCGCGTTCTCCGCTATCTCGTTGGCGGCCACAGGCATGCGGGTCTCGGGACGCAGAAAATCGTAAGCTATCCAGTACAGATCCTCCATAAAAAGACTGACCGTGCCAAAAGTAAAGTACACGGCCAGCATCAGTTTTCTGCCATTACTGATCAGTTTGTAGGACCTGATCATTATATAGACCATCAGAACCATGTGTATGATATTCAGAAAGTTCTGATAAAGAATGTATTTCATCTGTCGTAACCCATTTTTTCCAGGTTTTCTTTAAGAGCCTTTTTACCGCGCTCCGCCAGATTGTACATCTGGCGACGGGTCTTTCGCATTACCCTGCCGGCTTCCTCGTAGCTCATGTCCTCAAAATACAGCAGTATCAGCACCTGACGGTAGTCGGGGCTGAGGCTGCCCAGGGCATCATAGAGGACTCTTTTTCTTTCATCCTGCAGTATCTGAAGGTCCGGAGTCCTGTTGTCTGCAAGGGTCTCATCGATGAGCTCTGCCGGAAGCTTTTTCTTTCGCAGCTGCTGCAGAGCCAGCCTTTTGCCTATGGAAAAGAGCCAGGTCCTGAAGCTGCTCTGTGCCGCAAAGGGGTTCCTGCCCCCTGCCACCACCGCAAAGGAATCGAGCATCAGCTCCTCTGCGTCCCCAAGGTCATGAATGATGGAATAGATGAACAGAGTCAGGGACTCTTTATGTCGCTCTAAAAGAGCGGAGAGATCTCTGCTGTCCCCTGCGCTCAGAAAGCGGTAGTAGATTGTCTCATCCGTTTCTGCCATGCCAAGTCCCCGCTGCACTGTAAGAACGTTTCTATCATTATAATGCAGTCACTGTTTTTTGGCAACAAAAAAGAAAAAAGCAGCCGGTTACACTCCGCCTGTCAGACACTAAAAAGGACGGTCCTGAACGCGCAGGACCATCTCCAGAATTTCTGTATAGTTACTGAGCTACTGGACCGACT
>JAEEGF012079710.1_pt1 | contig 17445 bp, 14 predicted proteins | sample 9134171 | NCBI WGS metagenome assembly JAEEGF01 (sample SAMN16246542, study PRJNA631951) | gut metagenome | biome: gut microbiome; feature: rumen; material: AP-attached | host: Bos | place: Iran: Karaj | collected 2018-10 | reverse complement strand
ACGAGGATCTCCTGCGGGAGAAGGCCGGTCTGTGCCGGGTCACCTTCTACCTGGAGGACGGCGACGAGGGGTACGAGCAGCTGGCCCGGATCCGCATCGCACTCAGCGGTCTGAAGGCCCGGCGCCCGGAGTACGCCCCCCTGCTTCTGACCATGGACCGGGTGGCGGACGCCGACTGGGAGAACAACTGGAAGCAGTTCTACAAGCCCATGGAGATCGGCGAGCGGCTCATCGTGGTGCCGGAGTGGGAGAAGGCCGATACCCGGGGACGGATCCCCCTGGTCCTCAACCCCGGTCTCACCTTCGGCACCGGCAGCCACGCCACCACCCGCCTGTGCCTCACCGCCCTGGACAGGCAGATCCGCGGCGGGGAGAAGGTGCTGGATCTGGGCTGCGGCAGCGGCATCCTGTCCATCGCCGCCCTCCTGCTGGGGGCCGACCACGCCTTCGCCTGCGACATCGACGAGAAGTGCGTGGACGTGGCCTATGAGAACGCCGCCCTCAACGGCATCGGCCGGGACCGCTACACCGTCCGCTGGGGCGACGTGCTGACGGACCGGCAGCTCCAGAGCGAGTTCGGCGGCGGCTACGACGTGATCGTGGCCAACATCGTCTCCGACGTGATCATCGGCCTGGCGGGCCGGGTCCGCCCCTTCCTGAAGCCGGGCGGGATCTTCCTCTGCTCCGGCATCATCGACGACCGGGCCGCGGAGGTGGCCGGCGTCCTGCGCCGGGAGGGCTGGGACGTTGCGGAGGCCCGCAGCAGCGAGGGCTGGTTCAGCTATCTCTGCCGGTAGGCGGCCCCGTTCCGGCGCAAAAGAGCATAAAAAGACCGACGGCTGTGCCGTCGGTCTTTTTTCGTTTATCGGGTCAGCCGGGAGCAGTTCCCGCCCTCACCGCCGGGATCCGGCGTGGGATCGGGATCCGGGTCGGGATCGGGGGTGGGATCGGGATCCGGCGTCGGGTCGGGATCGGGGGTGGGATCGGGGTCCGGCGTCGGGTCGGGGGTGGGATCGGGATCCGGCTTGGGCCTCTGCTTGGTGCCCACCAGGATGATCTGGGGCCGCATCTCGTAGTAGCTGTCCGCCTCGAAATTGCTGGAAAGCAGGGTGCCGTCGCCGGCATAGACGTTCCGCCAGGTGCGGACGTGGTAGCCGGTGTAGGGGGTCTGATCCACCTTGGTCTCGCCCTCCCACATGGTGGGGTCGTCCTTGTATTCCGTGTGCCAGTCCTCCTGGGACAAGACCTCGTTGACCATCTCCACGTAGGTGTCGTCCAGCTTGGTGCCGTAGATGGACACGGTGAGATAGTTGCCGCTGACGCTGGCGTAGATCTTGATGGGGTAGTTGGTGCTGTTCCGGAAGCAGTAGTCGGGCCAGCCGTCGTTGACGGTGGCGTCGCAGCCCCACATGATGTAGGCGGGGACGAACTGATGGCAGAACCGGGTGGTGATCTCCAGGTTGCTCAGCAGCGTGGCGTAATACAGGGTGGAGGACACCTGGCACACGCCGCCGCCGGCCATATCCACCGTCTTGCCGCGGACGTAGCCGGGGGCCGGCAGATAGCCGTTGGCCTCGTTGGTATAGCCCACCACGTCGTTATAGGAGAAGATCCTGCCGCTGTTGACCACGGAGCCGTTCACGGAGCCGGCGGCCCGGGCCACGTTGTACTGCCGGTTCCAGCTGCCGCTGACGTAGGTGGTCATGGTGCCCAGGCAGTCCCGGAACAGCACGTCCTTCAGATTGTCCTTGGTGACGGCGGGGAACTCCACCTTTCCGGGCACCTCGAACTCCGCGCCCGGCTCGGCCTGCTCCAGCAGCTTTTTGGCCTCGGTCACGTCGAACTCCACGCCGATGCGGGCCTCCGTCAGCTCGCCGGTGGAGACGTCATAGCCGGCGTTGGCCATCTCGCCGTGGATCTCCTCATAGACCGCGTCCAGGTCGATGGGCTTGGCGGTCTCGATGACGTAGGCGCAGTCCACCGCCTCCAGGTCTCCGGAGGCCACGGCCTCCTGCACGCTCCGGCCCAGGGCCTCGGCGTCGATGACGATGCCGTCCCGGGGCTTGGTGACAAACAGCCCGTCCGTCTTTTCCTTATCCAGCCGGTAGGCGCCGTCCACCACCTGAACGCCCAGCTTCCGGCTCAGCTCCTCGGCGGATCTTTTCAGCTCCTCGTCGTTTACGCTCAGCCGGGGCGCCACCTGCGTGGGGGCGAACCAGCTGCGGGCCAGCTTCCAGCCGTTGGTGAAGAAGTTCCCGCCGTGACCGGCCTCCCACGCGTCCTGGGCCGCGTCCGCGGCCTTTACGGAGATACCCAGCCCGCTCAGGGGCACCTTGTCCAGCTCCTCGCCGTCCATCCGCAGGGTGACCTCCGTCCTGCCGCAGGCCCGGGCCCCCTCCGTGGTCCAGATATCCTGGATCTGCGCGGGGGTCATGCCGCCCACGTCCACGCCCAGGATGCTGGTGTTGGGCAGCACGGTCTTTCCGGCGGCGGCCACGCCGCACACGGCCAGGCATCCGGCCGCCAGAACGCCGGCCACCGCCCCACTGATGATCAGCGCCAGCCTGCTCTTCTTCGCTTTCCTCTCGCCGGCGGGGGTCTCCTCCGCCGCGGTATTTTCTTCCAAGGAAATCCGGCTGCGTTTCTCGTCCATTACAGCCCCTCCTCATATCTGACTCGCCTTGTCTCCGCATCGCAGAAAAACGCTTTTTACATTATACGCCCGCCTCTATCAAAAAGCATTACAAATCTGTAACAAGGTCACCCTCTTTTTCGCTCCGGCCGGGGGATCCGGATGGTCACCACCATGCCGCCCTCCGAGTCCTCCCGGGACCACTCGGCGCCGACGCCCGCCTGACGCATCAGCCGCACGCCCCGGTCCACGCTGTTTAGGAACAGCCGCACGTCCTTGATGACGTAGGTGGTCCGGCGCCGGGGCTCCGTCGTCCCGTTCCGGTGCAGCAGCTCCTCCACGTAGGCCTCCGTCCGGGCCACGTTCCAGTCGCCCTTGACGACGGCCTCCGCCGTCCGCCGCTGGTCCTCCGGGTCTGTCAGGCGCAGCAGGGCCCGGGCGTGGCGCTCGGACAGGCCGTTCTCCCGGACCAGCCGCCGGATCTCCTCCGGCAGCCGCAGCAGCCGCAGCTTGTTGGCCACCCCGGACTGGGATTTGCCCAGCTTCTCCGCCGCCTGCTCCTGGCTCAGGCCGTAGAGGCTGATGAGCCGGGCCAGGGCCTCGGCCTCCTCCCAGAAATCCAGGTCCCGCCGCTGGAGATTCTCGATCAGGGCCAGCAGCGCCGAGTCCTCCTCCCCCACCCGGGCCACCAGGCAGGGCACGGACCCCAGCCCCGCCAGCCGGGCGGCCCGGAGCCGCCGCTCCCCCGCCACCAGCTCGTAGCCCGTCTCCGTCCGCCGGACGGTCAGCGGCTGCAGGATACCGTAGGCGCGGATGCTCTCCGCCAGCTCCTCCAGCCCCTCCCGGGCGAAGGCCCGCCGGGGCTGGTTGGGGTTGGGCCGGATCCGGTCCACGGGGATCTCCTGTACCCGGGCGGACAGAAACTCTCCTTTTCGGGGCATCCTCATGCTCATCCCTCCCTTTCTGCCCCCATTCTACCGACGTCCGCACGCGGAATCCGTCGAAGCTGGTCGGGAAAACCGAAAAAATAACGCGTCCGGCAGGGCCGGACGCGTTCTCTGCGCCGTTTCTCTATTCCCGCTCCCGCTTCAGCTGCCGGATGTCCTCGCCGAAGAAGGGCAGGATCTGGTATTCCCCCTCCAGCCGGGAGAGGATCTGGGGCGAATACCGCCGCCCGATCTCCGCGGGGTTCAGGTTTGTGCTGATGATGGTCTGCTTCCCCGCTATCAGCCGCCCGTTGACGATCTGGTAGAGGGCGCTCTGGACGAAGCTGGTCACCATCTCCGTGCCCAGGTCGTCCAGGATCAGCAGGTCGCATTTCATGCACCGGTTCGCGTCCTCCCGGGCCGCCTCGCCGTCCTCCCGGTTGAACTTGGCCTCCTCGAACTGGGCGAAGATGTGGGTCGCCGTGTCGTAAACCACGGAGAAGCCGCTCTCGCTGACCACCCGGGCGATGCAGGCGGACAGGAAGGTCTTGCCGAGCCCCGGCTGGCCGGTCAGCAGCAGATTGCCGCTGCGAGGGCCGAACTGCCTGGCATAGTCCTGGCAGGTGTCGAAATTCTGCTCCATGTTCTCCCGGGGCGAGATCCCCAGGTTGGGCCGCACCTCGCTGCTGTACCAGTCGAAGTTGAAGGTCTCGAAGCTGGCCGTGCCCACGTCCAGCAGCTTGGACAGCTCCTCGATCTGGGCCCTGGCGTAGTATTTCCGCAGGCAGCGGCACATGGCCCCGTCCCGGAAGCCGGCGTCGCCGCAGAGGACGCAGGCCGGCTTCTCCTCCAGCTCGTCGGCCTCGTAGCCGTGCTCCATCAGCAGGGCGGAGCGCTCCCGCTGGAGGTCCAGGTTCCTGTCCCGGATCACCCGCAGGGCCGGCAGGGGGTCGGTGCCCCGCCGCAGGGACGAGGCGATAATTTTGGACATGGCGCCCTTCAGTTCCCGGTCGATCTCCTCCAGCCGGGGGATCTCCCGGAAGATCTGCTCCCGGCGCCGGGCAAAGGCCTCTGCGCGGCGCTGCTTATCCTCCTCAAAGCGGGTCAGGCTCTTGTGCAGGATCTTCTCGTCGTATGCCACGGTCCTCGCCTCCCTATCGCTTGATGTACTGGTTCATCCAGTCGTCGCCTCCGCCGGCGGCGCGGCTCTTTCCGGCTCCGCCCTTGCGCGGCTCCCGGAGGCCCCGCTCCACATCGGCGGCCGTGCGCCAGCCGTTCTCCGCCCAGCGGCGAAGGATGGCGTTCAGATAGCGCCAGTTCAGTTCCTTTTTGTAGAGGATCGTCTGATCGTAGGCCAGGGCCACCAGCTCCGGGGAGTGGCCCGCCTCGATCCATTTGGCGATGTACTTCTCCTCGCTGTCCACCGGCTTGCGGCCAGAGATCTGCAGCGCCTTCAGATAGGCGCCCATTTTTTCCTGCTTGTCCGCGTATTCCTTCAGGTACCGGGCGGCGCTCTCCTGGTCGAACAGGCCCTGCTTGGCCCAGTAGTATCCCTCGTTCTCGATCTGGCGCATGGTGGGCCGGCGGCCGGGGCCGTACTTCCGCTCCACGCGGCTGACGCAGTGGCCCACCAGCAGGTAGATCACGTCCGGCGGCATGCCCAGATCGTCGTACAGGCCCGCCAGGATCTGCAGGTCAGCCGTTTTCAGCTTCTTGCCCAGCTTCTCCTCCGTCTGGGGCACCAGCATGGCGAAGCCCTTGTCCCCCTCCAGCATGGTGGCGATGTCGTCGGTGGTGTAGACGGGGCGCTCCTCCGCCGGCTCCGGGCCGGGAGCCGCGCCTCCCTCCAGCAGTCCCAGCTGCTGGAGCGTGTGCTCGGCGGCGCTGAGACGCAGCTCGCTCCAGCGCAGCCGGCTCTGGATCTCCTGGGGCCTGACGCCGCCGTCGGAGCGCAGCAGGAAGAGGTACAGCAGCGCCGCGTCGCCGTCGGCCCGGGCGATCAGCTTGTCCAGCCGCTCGGCGGGCAGGGATATGCTCTGCCCTTCCTCCCGCAGTATATAGCCGCTCATGGCGCACCTCCTCTCCCCGATAGTCATTTTATTCTACAATAAATCTCCCTTTTCGTAAAGATATCCGCCCTCTTTTTTCAGAAAATTCCTCCTCCCGCTTTACGCGATTTGCGGATTGTGTTATAATTCACTCTGTATAAGTGTTGATATGCCCTGCCACAGAAAAACAAGGGGCAGTTGAACGAAAGGATGGGTTATTGCTATGGCTAATCGCGTAACTATGAACATCTGCGGGGACGATTACACCCTGATCGCGGAGGAGAGCCCCTCCTACATGGAGAAGGTGGGCAAGCTGGTGGACGCCAAGCTGGCCGAGGTCCTGGCCTCCGGCAGCGTCAGCCGCACCGACGCCGCCATCCTGGCTGCCATCAACCTGGCCGACGAGCTGCTGAAGGCCCAGGAGAGCGCCGAGAACCTGCGCCGCCAGGTCAAGACCTATCTGGACGAGGCCGCCCGGGCCAAGAACGAGGCCTCCGAGCTGAAACGCCAGCTGTTCAAGGCCCAGAACCGCAAGTAATGCCGGAGCTTCTCTCTCCCGCCGGATCCCGGGAGGCGCTGACCGCCGCCGTGCAGAACGGCGCCGACGCGGTGTATATGGGCTTCGGCAGCTTCAACGCCCGCCGCGGCGCCCGGAACTTCACCGAAGAGGAGTTCGCCGAGGCGGTGGCCTACTGTCATCTCCACGGCGTGAAGGTCTACCTGACGCTGAACACCCTGCTGACCGACCGGGAGCTGCCCGCCGCGGCGGAGCTGCTGCGCCGCGCCAGCGATATGGGCGTGGACGCCGTGCTGGTCCAGGACTGGGGCGTGCTGGCCCTGGCCCGGGAGACGGCGCCGGAGCTGCCCCTCCACGCCAGCACCCAGATGAGCCTGTTCAGCCTGGGCGGGGCCAACCTGGCCGCCCGGCTGGGCGTGGAGCGGGTCGTGCTGGCCCGGGAGCTCTCCCGTCACGACGTCGCCGTCATCTGCGGCGGCTGCGAGGCCGAGGCGGAGGTGTTCGTCCACGGCGCCCTGTGCATGTGCTACTCCGGCCAGTGCACCATGAGCGCCCTGATCGGCCAGCGCAGCGGCAACCGGGGCGCCTGCGCCCAGCCCTGCCGCCTGCCCTACGCCGTCAACGGCTCCCGGCGCTGCACCCACCCCCTGAGTCTGAAGGACGCCAACCTGTCCGGGTATCTGGCGGAGCTGGAGGACCTGGGCGTGGCCTGTCTGAAGATCGAGGGCCGGATGAAACGGCCGGAGTACGTGGCGGTGATCACGGCCATCTACCGCCGGCTGCTGGATGAAAAACGCGGTCCCACGGCGGAGGAATCCGCCGCGCTGGAGGCCGCCTTCAGCCGCAGCGGCTTCACCGACGGCTACTTCCGGGGCGAAAAGGGCCCCCATATGCTGGGCACGCGCCCGGAGAACGCCCGGTGGCCGGAGGAGCTGTTCGCCGCCGCCCGGGAGCGCTACGAGCGGGGCGAGAACCGCCCCGTGCCGGTGTCTCTCCGCTGCGTCGTCCGGGCCGGAGAAAAGGCTCAACTGACCGCTTCCGTTCAGCGGGGCGGCCAGATCTTTTCTGCTGCCGTTTCCGGTCCCATCCCCGAGACGGCGCGGAACCGCTCCCTCACCGCCGACGAGCTGCGCTCCCGCCTGGGCAAGACCGGCGGCACCGCCTTCCGGGCGGACGCCATGGAGATCGACCTGGAGGGCGGGCTGATGCTTTCCGCCGGTGCCGTCAACGCCCTGCGGCGGCAGGCTCTGGAGGAGCTGGCCGCCCAACTGTCCGCCCGGCCCGTCCGGGGTCCCTGGCCTCGCCGGACGGCCGCGGAGACGCCGCTGCCCCCCTGCCCGGCCGGACCGGCGGAGCCGAAGCTGACCTGCTCCGTTACCAGAGCCGACCAGCTGACGCCGGAACTGGCCGCCGGCGCGGACGCCGTTTACGTGCCGCTGGAGCTGCTGGAGGCTGTAAATCCGGAAATATACGCCGGAAAAACGGAACTATTCGCCGTGCTTCCCAGGATTTTCAGGACGGAGGACGAGGAAAAATTCCGGGAAATCCTGCGGAAATTCCCCGTTTTGCGGGGCGTTCTGGCGGGGAACCTGGGCCATCTGCCCATCGCGGAGGGCCTGGGACTGGAGATCCGGGGCGATTTCGGTCTCAACGTGTTCAACTCCCGGTCCCTGCTGTTCCTGAAGGACCTGGGGCTGGACAGCGCCACCGTCTCCTTTGAGCTGCGCCACCAGCAGGTGCGGGATCTGAACAAATACCTGCCCTGCGAGGCCATCGTCTACGGGCGGCTGCCCCTGATGGTGACGGAGAACTGCGCCGCCGCCAACACCACCGGCTGCACCCGTGGGGCCGGCAGCGTCCTCACCGACCGAACCGGGGCGGAGTTCCCCGCCCTGTGCGCCTACGGCTGCCGCAACGAGATCCAGAACAGCAAGCCCCTGTTCCTGGCCGACAGGCCGGACTACCGGCGCTGCGGCCTGGCCTACGCCCGGCTGCGGTTCACCACCGAGTCGGCGGAGGAGTGCCTGGCCGTTCTGCGGCGGTACCGTGGTGAGACGAACTGGGTCCCCGCCGACTATACCCGGGGCCTCTTCTACCGGGGCGTGGAATAGCCGGACAAAACGCCGCGACATTTCGATCCTTTTTGGAATAATCTGCGCTTTTTATACGCATAGTTTTCATATACAGGAGTACATTACCCTATGGAACTGAAGATCAAGGCCCTCTCCCCCAAGATCGGGCGGGAGATCCCCTATCCCCGCTATGCCACCGCCGGCGCCGCCGCCATGGATCTGTGCGCCTGCATCGACGAGCCCGTGACCCTGGCCGCCGGGCAGCGGACCCTGGTCCCCACCGGCATCGCCATCGCCCTGCCGGGCCCGGAGTACGCGGCGCTGGTGTTCGCCCGCAGCGGGCTGGGCATCAAAAAGGGCGTCTGCCTGAGCAACGGCGTGGGCGTCATCGACAGCGACTACCGGGGCGAGATCGGCGTGGGGCTGGTCAACCTGTCCGGCGAGGACTACGTGGTCCGGCCCGGCGACCGGATCGCCCAACTGATGGTGGTGCCCGTGGCGCGGCCCGACCTGTCCTTTGCCGACGAGCTGGACGAGACGGAGCGCGGAGCCGGCGGCTTCGGCTCCACGGGGCGGTGACGGACATGGCGAGGATCGTGCTGGCCTCCGCATCCCCCCGGCGGCAGGAGCTGCTGCGGCGCATCGGCGTCACCGATTTCACCGTGCGGGTGCCCCGGGTGGAGGAGTATTACCCCGAAAACCTGTCTCCGGAGGAGATCGTCACCTATATTTCCCGGGAAAAGTCCCTGGCCGTACCGTCGGAGGCCGACGAGATCGTTATCACCGCCGACACCATGGTGTTCCTGGGCCGGGAGCGCCTGGGCAAGCCCCGGGACGAGGCCCACGCCCTGGAGATGCTCACCGCCCTCCAGGGGCGGCAGCACACCGTCTGCACCGGCGTCACCGTGCGGCAGGGCTCCCGGAGCCTCAGCCGGGCCCGGTCCACCCGGGTCTTCTTCCGCCCCGCCGCGGAGTCGGAGCTCCGGGCCTACATCGCCGGGGGCGAGCCCATGGACAAGGCCGGCGCCTACGGCGTCCAGGGCCAGGGTGCCCTGCTGGTGGACCGGATCGACGGCGACTTTTTCAACGTGATGGGCCTGCCCGTGGCCCTTCTGGAGCAGATGCTGGCCGAATTCGGCGTCATTCTGCTGAAATGACCCTTTTTCAGGAGTTCTCATGAAACAGTTTTTCTCCAAAAACGGAATCGTGCTGCTGGCCGCCGTCACCATCGTGGCGGTGCTGATGTGCGTCGTGTCCGCCGTCAACAACGGCACGGGCATCCTCCATGATCTGGCCGGCATCGTGGCCTCCCCCTTCCGCGCGGCCGGCGCCGCCGTGTCCGACTGGGCGGACGGCGTCGTGTCCCGGTTCGAGACCGTGGAGGAGCTGCAGCGGCAGAACCAGGAGCTGCGGCGGGAGAACGCCCGCCTGCAGGAGGAGAATCGCCAGGCCAAGATCGACCGGGCGCAAAACGCCCGGCTGCGCAATCTGCTGAACCTCCGCCAGCAGCGGCGGGATTTTACCCTGGAATCCGCCCATATCACCCAGTGGAGCAGCTCCAACTGGGCCTCCACCCTGACCCTAGGCAAGGGCACCGCCTGCGACATCGCCGTGGGCGACTGCGTGGTGGACGAATACGGCTACCTGGTGGGCGTGGTCACCGACGCGGGGCTCAACTGGAGCACCGTCACCACCCTGCTGGACACCGGCTCCCAGCTGGGTGCCCTGGTGTTCCGCACCGGGGAGACCACGGTGGCCCAGGGGGACCTGGGGCTCATGAACAGGGGCCGGCTGAAGCTCAGCTACCTGGAGGACGAGAGCAGCCTCATCAACGGCGACCTGATCGTCACCTCCGGCCTGGGTGGCTACTACCCCGCCAATCTGGTCATCGGCTCCGTGGAGGAGATCCTCACCGACGACAGCGGTCTGACCCGGTACGCCATCCTGGCGCCGAAAACGGATCTGTCGTCCCTGGTGGAGGTCTTCGTGATCACCGACTTCACGGTGGTGGACTGAGGAGGCGCCATGAAATACGGGAGTCTCTTTTACCGGTGGCTGTTCTACGGTCTGGCGGCAGGCCTCTGCCTGCTGCTGCAGGGCTTCGTCCTCAACCGCCTGCAGGTCTGGGGGGTCCACCCCTTCGTGCCGCCGGTGCTGATCGCCGTGGCGGCCGCTCAGGAGGACCGGCAGGAGGGCCTGTGCGCCGGCGCGGTGTTCGGCCTCGTCTGCGACCTGCTCCTGTCGCCTGTGGTCCCCTGCTTTTACACCGTCACCTTCGCCCTCGCCGCCTTTCTGGCCGGGCTGATCGCCAAGCAGCTCATCGTGCCCGGCTTTTTCTGCGCGCTGGCCTCCTCCCTGCTGGCGTTGCTGCTCAACGGGGCGTTCCACACCCTGTTCCTCACCTATCGGGGCATCCACGACCTGCCCTCCGCCGCCGTCATCACCGGCTGCGAGCTGCTGCTGACCCTGCCCCTGATCCCCCTGGTCTATCTGCTGTTTCGTCCCATCCACCGACGGTTCCGGTCGGAGTAACGAGGCGGCTCAAAGGAGCCATCCATGAAGCAGAATCCGCTGAAAAAGAGACTGCTGGCCGTTGCTGTGTTCTTCGGCCTTCTTTTGCTGCTTTTTTTCTTTCAACTATATAACTACCAGCTGGTCCACGGCAGCGAATACCGGGCCAAATCCATCTCCAGCAACGCCACCACCGAGGTGGTGGAGGCGTCCCGGGGCATCATCACCGACCGGAACGGCAAGATCCTCATCAGCAACCGGCTGGCCTACACCCTGACCCTGTCGGAGGGCGCTTTCCGGGACGAGGCGGAGGAGAACGCCGGCATCCTGCGGCTCACGGAGCTGTGCCGCCGCACAGGGACGGCATGGGTGGACACCCTCCCCCTCTCCCAGACGGAGCCCTTCGCCTTCCTGCCCGGGGCTCGGGACGACGAGACCTTCCTGGCCTTTCTGAAGGAGCACCGGATCTCCCCCTCGTCAGCCGCCTTTTCCGCGGCGCAGGTCATCGAAAAGCTACGGGCCGACTTCCATCTGGACCCTGAGCTGTCCCCCGGGGAGGCCCGGCAGGTCATCGGCGTGCGCTATGAGCTGAGCCTCCACGACACCTACGTGTTCGCCGAGGACGTGTCCGTGGACCTGATCAGCCAGATCGTGGACGGGCATTTCACCGGCGTTACCACCGGCACCTCCTCCGCCCGGGTCTACAACACCACCTACGCCGCCCATATCCTGGGCCGGGTGGCCCGGATCTACGCCGAGGACTGGGAATCCTACCGGGACAAGGGGTATTCCATGGACGCTCTGGTGGGCAAGGGCGGCGTGGAGGAGGCCTTTGAGGACTATCTCCACGGCACCAACGGCACCCGGCTCATCACCACCGATTCCGGCGGCAAGATCACCGGCATGCTCTACACACGGGATCCCCGGCCCGGCAACACCGTGGCGCTGACCCTGGACATCGACCTGCAGCAGGACGTGGAGAACTCCCTGGCGCGCACCATCCAGGGCATGAAGGACGAGGACAGCGAGGAGCGGGGCGGCGCCGCCGCCGTGATCCGGGTGGGCACCGGCGAGGTGCTGGCCCTGGCTTCCTACCCCTCCTTCGACCCGGCCACCTATCTCCGGGACTATGAAAAGCTGGCCTCCGACTCCCGGCTGCCCATGTTCAACCGGGCCATCAACGGCACGTACGCTCCCGGCTCCACCTTCAAGCCCTGCACGGCGGTGGCCGCCCTGGAATCCGGCGTGATCTCGCCCTACACCACCATCCGCGATCAGGGCATCTACACCTATTACAGCTATCCCCAGCCCATGTGCTGGATCTACGATCAGTACGGCGGCACCCACGGCTACCTGAACGTCACCGAGGCCATCACCGAATCCTGCAATTACTTCTTCTACGAGGTGGGCCGGCTAACCGGCATCCGGACCCTGGACGACTATGCCACCCAGTTCGGGCTGGGACAGTACACCGGCATCGAGCTGGACGATTCACGGGGCGCCCTGGCCTCCCCGGAATACGCCGAGGCCAACGACCTGGACTGGACCGACGGTCAGACCATCACCGCCGCCATCGGACAGAGCTACAATCTGTTCACCCCGCTGCAGCTGGCCAACTATATCGCGACCCTGGCCTCCGGCGGGCAGCACTATCCCGCTCACCTGCTCAAAGATGTGAAATCTTACGATAATTCGAAACTGGTATACGTCTACGACGAGGCGCCGCTGAACACCGTTTCCATCAGCAGCGGCAATCTGAAGGCGGTGCTGGCCGGCATGCACGACCTGACCACCCGGGGCAGCGTCTCCTCCCAGTTTTCCCACTGCATGGTCTCCGCCGGCGCCAAGACCGGCACCGCCCAGGTGGGCACCGAGCTGAACAACGGCGTGTTCGTGGCGTTTGCCCCCTATGAGAACCCGGAGATCGCCGTGGCGGTGGTCATCGAGAAGGGCGGCAGCGGCGCCGCCCTGGCCGACACAGCCGTCGAGATCATCAACGCTTACTTCTCCCGGGACGACAGCCACAGCGCCGTCACCGGTGAAAATACTCTGTTGAAATGAGAGCTTTCTTCTATGTCTGACCGCTTTGTTTTTGATCCGCGCGACCAGCGCTACAAGTCCCCCTTCGGCGCCGTGCCTTGCGGCACAACGGTTTCCTTCACCCTGCGCCCCCTCTCCGGCGAGGGCTTCACGGCCTGCTCCCTGCTGGTCTGGCGGGAATTCGCCGACGTCGCGGAGGAGCGGGAGCTCCCCCCCGTCGGGCGGCGGGGCGACCTGTTCAGCGGCGTTTACACCGCCCCGGAGCAGCCGGATCTGGCCTGGTACGCCTTCCGCTTTACCCGCGCCGACGGCTCCTCCGTCTGCTTCGGACGGGGCGGCTACTGCTCCCTCGAGGCGCTGCAGCGCTGGCAGCTCACCGTCTATGACGGAGAATTCGTCACGCCGGACTGGTTCGGCGACGGCATAACATACCAGATATTTCCAGATCGTTTTTGTAGACTGGAGGTGCCGGACGCCGCCGGAATGGTGGGCGAGCGGATCGTGCACCGGGATTGGAGCGAGCCGCCCTGCTACAAGCCCGATGAAAACGGGAAGATCACCAACCGGGATTTCTTCGGAGGGAGTCTGCGCGGCATACTATCTAAACTGGATTACCTGGCCGAGCTGTCGATAACGACGCTCTACCTTTGTCCTATCTTCGAGGCGGACTCCAATCACCGGTACAACACCGCCGACTACATGGCCATCGACCCCATGCTGGGCACCGAGGAGGACCTGCGGGAGCTGTGCCGGGAGGCCCACAAGCGGGGGATGCGGGTGATGCTGGACGGCGTGTTCAACCACACGGGCTCCAACAGCCGGTATTTCAACGCAGCCGGGTGGTATCCACAGCTGGGTGCTGCCCAGAGCCAGCGCTCCATCTACTATCCCTGGTACAGCTTTACCCGGTGGCCCGACGAGTACGACGCCTGGTGGGGCATCCACACCCTCCCCGCCGTCAATGAGAGCGATCCCACCTACCGGGAGTTCATCATCTCCGGCGAAGACAGCGTGGTGCGCCATTGGATGCGCTGCGGGGCCGACGCCTGGCGGCTGGACGTGGCCGACGAGCTGCCCGACGACTTCATCGCCGATATCCGCACGGTCATGAGCCGGGAAAACCCCGACAGCTTTCTGCTGGGCGAGGTCTGGGAGGACGGCAGCAACAAGGTGGCCTATTCTCAACGGCGGCGGTACCTGCTGGGCGGCGAGACAAACGGCCTGATGAACTACCCCTTCCGGGCCGCGGCCCTGGCCTGGCTGACCGGCGGCGACGCGGCCGAATTCCGGGACGCCATGGAGACCATCCGGGAGAATTACCCGCCCGCCGCCTTCCACTCCGCCCTGAATATCCTGGGGACCCACGACACACCCCGGATCCTGACCCTTCTGGGGGCGGTCCAGGGGCCGGAAACGGCCACCAAGGACCAGCGGGCCGCGTACCGGCTCCGTCCCGCCGAGCGGATCCTGGGCGTGGTGCGGCTGCGGCTGGCCTTTCTGCTGTTGTACGCCTTCCCGGGCTCGCCCACCGTTTATTACGGCGACGAGGCCGGCATGGAGGGGTTTGAGGACCCGCTGAACCGAGGCACCTATCCCTGGGGCGGCGAGGACGCCTCACTGCTGCGGTATTTCCGCCGTCTGGGCGCCATCCGGGCCGCCCGGGTCTCGCTGCAAGCCGGCGACATCTCCTATCTTTACGCCAGCGGCGGCGGGCTGGTCTTCCGCCGGAGCACGGCGGAGGAGGCCACCCTGGCCGCTCTGAACGCCGGAAGCCAGCCTCTGGAGCTGGTTTTGCCCTGGTCCGGGTCCATGGCCACCGATCTTCTGACGGGTCAGCAGTTTTTCGTAAAAGACCAGCTGCTGCACCTTTCGCTGCCGCCCATCTCCGGGCTTCTGCTGGCCTGAATATCCCCATAAAGCGCCGCCCGATGTTTCACGTGAAACATCGGGCGGTTTTTCGCGGCTGAACAGAATTTCTGCGGGTATTTCAACATTTTTCTATTGAATCGGGCACACTTTATTGATATACTATACTATATTGTTATTTTCGGGTTTGTCAGCAGACAGGAAAGGCGGCACATCGTGGCAAAGATCATTGCGATCGTGAATCAAAAAGGCGGCGTCGGCAAGACGACCACCTGCGTCAATCTGACCGCCGCGCTGAAGCTCCTGGGCAAAAAAGTCCTTCTGTGTGATTTTGACCCCCAGGCCAACGCCACCTCCGGCATGGGCGTGGACAAAACCGTGTCCAACGGCATCTACGACGTGCTGATCAACGGAAAAGACGTAAAAAGCGCCGTGGTGGCCACCCGGTACGGGGACGTGCTGCCCTCCAGCAAGGCGCTGGCCGGCGCCGGCATCGAGATGATCGCCATGGACAACCGCCAGTTCCTGCTGCGGCAGGCTCTGGATCAGCTGCGGGACGACTATGACTTCATTTTTATTGACTGCCCGCCGTCCCTGGAGCTGCTGACGCTGAACGCTCTGTGCGCCGCCGACGCCCTTCTGGTGCCGGTGCAGGGCGAATATTACGCCCTGGAGGGGCTCAGCGACCTGATGAACACCGTGCGAATCGTGCGGCGGGGCATGAATCCCCGGCTGAATGTGGAGGGCGTGCTGCTGACCATGTTCGACGGACGCACCAATCTGGCCATCCAGGTGGCCCAGGAGGTCAAGCGATTCTTCCCGGGGAAGGTCTATTCCACCGTGGTACCCCGGAACGTCCGCCTCAGCGAGGCGCCCAGCCACGGCAAACCCATCACCGCGTACGACCGCACCTGCCGCGGCGCCGAGGCCTATCGGGCGCTGGCGGAGGAATTCCTCAAGAAAAATGCCTGAAAGGAGTGATTTCCGGTGGCGAATCAACCAAAGGGCCTGGGAAAGGGCCTGGGCGCTCTGCTGGGCGACAATTTTCTGGACACCCAGGAGGAAAAAGAGAGCCTGTTCCTGCCGATTTCCCAGGTGGAGAGCTGCTCCGGCCAGCCCAGAAAGCAGTTTGACCCGGATTCTCTGGCCGATTTGGCCGATTCCATTCGTCAGCACGGCATTATCCAGCCGCTGACCGTCCGCAAGCTCCAGTCCGGCTACTACCAGATCATCGCCGGCGAGCGCCGCTGGCGGGCCGCCCGCATGGCCGGCCTCACGGAGGTCCCGGTCATCGTCATCGAGGCCGACGACCGGAAGGCCATGGAGCTGGCCATGATCGAGAACCTCCAGCGGGAGGATCTGAACCCCATCGAGGAGGCCCAGGGCTTCCAGACGCTGGTGTCCCGGTACGGGCTCACCCAGGAGCAGGCGGCCCAGCAGGTGGGGAAGTCCCGCAGTGCCGTGGCCAACGCCCTGCGGCTGCTGAATCTGACCCCCGCCGTCCGCAAGCTGGTGGAGGAGGGCAAGCTCTCCGGCGGTCACGCCCGGGCGCTGCTGCCGCTGCCGCCGGCCCTGCAGGAATCCGCCGCGTCCACCGTGGTGAAGAGCGACCTGTCCGTCCGCCAGACGGAGATGCTGGCCAAGCGTCTGGGCGCCGAACGGAAGAGAAAGCCCGAGCCCACCACCGGCATCACCGTCAACTACGCCGAAGAGGCCGCCCGGGAGCTGGGTACCCGGCTGGGAAGGCCCTGCCGGATCGTGACGGGCCGCAAAAAGGGCAGGGTGGAGCTGGAATTCTACGGGACCGACGACCTGAACGACCTGCTGGACGCCCTGTACACCCTGAAAAAGAAGTAATCGCGTGTTTCACGTGAAACAGTTAGGAGAGATAAACCGTGATCGATATCCGTTTTCTCCGGGAGAACCCGGAGCTGGTGAAGGAAAACATCCGTAAGAAGTTCCAAAACAGCAAACTGCCCCTGGTGGACGAGGCCATCGCCCTGGACGCTGAGCGCCGCTCCGCCATGGCGGAGGCCGAAGCCCTGAAGTCCGAACGCAACAAGCTCAGCAAGGCCAACGGACCCCTGTACGGACAGCTGAAGAAGTGCGCCGACGAGGCCCGGAGGGCCGAGCTCCAGGTCCAGATCGACGCCAACAACGCCGCCGTGAAGGCCAACGCCGACCGCATGGCCCTGCTGGACGCCCGGGCCGCCCAGGCGGAGGAGCAGCTGACCAAAATCATGATGGTCATTCCCCAGATGATCGACCCCAGCGTGCCCATCGGGCCCGACGACAGCTGCAACGTGGAGGTCCAGCGGTTTGGGGAGCCCAGGGTCCCGAATTTTGAGATCCCCTATCACACCGACATCATGGAGCGCTTCGACGGCGTGGATATGGATTCCGCCGGACGGGTCTCCGGCAACGGGTTCTACTACCTGATGGGCGATATTGCCCGGCTCCACAGCGCCGTCACCGCCTACGCCCGGGATTTCATGATCAACAAGGGCTTTACCTACTGCATCCCGCCCTTCATGATCCGGGGCAACGTGGTCACCGGCGTCATGAGCTTCGCCGAGATGGACGCCATGATGTACAAGATTGAGGGGGAGGACCTGTACCTGATCGGCACCAGCGAGCACTCCATGATCGGCAAGTTCATCGACCAGATCATCCCGGAGGACAAGCTGCCCCAGACGCTGACCTCCTACTCGCCCTGCTTCCGCAAGGAGAAGGGCGCCCACGGCATCGAGGAGCGGGGCGTCTACCGGATCCACCAGTTCGAGAAGCAGGAGATGGTGGTCCTCTGCAAGCCGGAGGACAGCATGAAGTGGTA
>JAEEGF011280716.1_pt1 | contig 17446 bp, 19 predicted proteins | sample 9134171 | NCBI WGS metagenome assembly JAEEGF01 (sample SAMN16246542, study PRJNA631951) | gut metagenome | biome: gut microbiome; feature: rumen; material: AP-attached | host: Bos | place: Iran: Karaj | collected 2018-10 | reverse complement strand
CCCCGGTTTACGGCCGCTGCGGAATCGGGATTTACGGTCCTGCGTTGGATCAAAAGGGAAACTGCATCGCCGGCTGCGAGATGATGAAGCATCTCTCACGGGAAATGGGCCTGCATATGTTTCAGGAAATGAGGAGAAAAAACAAGTAGTTAAGTGGTGGGGCACCAAATCCGGAAAGCCTCAAAAATCCAGTAAAATCAAGGGTTTTGGGACTCGATATTGCGGCAGTACGGCCTCAAAGCGGCTCGTAGAGCTCCGCAGTTCAGCAAGCGTTGATCGAACCAAGCAAATACGCAGAAAACCCCGGAAATACGCCATTTCCGGGGTCTTTTTATGCCCGGAGACGGCTGAAGAATTTTGGCGAGTTTCGACGAATTGTGACGTAAATATTACAGTTAACGCTGGGTTAAATCCCGTTTTTGGAGCCGTTTTAGTTAACTTTTGGGTTAAAAATCGAGCGAGGAGACTATATTCCATTTTTGGAATCATAAAGTTCCGTAGACGCAACCCGTAGACACTGGCAAGTGGAGATGATTCAAGAAATCCGTTGCCATGCCTTATGCCCATACCCTACAAAAAACCCGACCAGAATTTACTTTGCAATCTTTCGGCATTTTGTGGAAAACTTTATGTCGGAAATGGATTCAGAATGCGTTATTAGATATGAGAGGTTAAGAGACGATGGTTGCCTCTTAAAGATTAGCTGCTAACCTTTTGAATAGTGACAAAGAAAACATGGACCAGCCATTCAGAGAACAGGGGGATTAATGACAGATCAACAGATCATTGATCTTATAGTTTCGCGAGACGAGAGCGGAATTGAGGAGGCAGAGCGCTTATACGGGCATAGACTCACTCGAATAGCTGAGACCCTTCTATCGAAGGAAGATGCTGAGGAGTGTGTAAATGACGTATTCTTAGCTTTGTGGAATCATGTTCCGCAGGGAGAGTCTTCTGTTTTGCTGCCGTATCTGATAAGGATCCTAAAGAATAAGGCATGCAGCCGTTGGCGAAGCCAGAAGGCTGAAAAACGCAGAATGGAGATGATCCCATTTTCTGAGGAGGATGTCATGGATCGTCCGGATCCGAGGGCTGATACCGAAGAAGAGGCTATTCTTTCGGCAACGGATGTGATCAATCGGTTTCTGGACAGACAAAAGCCGGTCAAAAGGGAGATGTTCATTCTCAGATACTGGTACGGGTTAAGCATAAAAGAGATTGCTGAGCGTTATGGCTGTTCCTATGAAAAAGCAGAAAAAACATTGAACAGAATGAAAAATTCTTTGCGGGACATGATCAGAAAGTAGGAAGAATATGGACAGAGAAGAGTACTTGTTTGAAAAAGCGATGAATAGAATTGATGTAAAGTTTATTGAAGAGCCTGTGCTGCGAAAAGGTCGGAAAAATGCCGTTATCACAGAAAAGAAAACTTTCAATCCGAAAACAGGCTGGATCCTTCTTGCCGCAGCAATGGTCGTCGGTCTTTTCGTGGGGGGTATGATCCTAAGAAAATCAGGGCACTTCAACCCCGAACCCAGCGCCGAGCCCGGCGTCGAACCGACAGAACTTGTTGAGACAGAGGAGACAGAGGCCCTGTCAGCCGAAGAACGTATTCTGCTTCTGGTTGCTGAAAAGAAAGGTGCTCCCGTTTCAGACGGCCAGATCCATTATTCTGTGAATGGGTATTATGCGGCGGATTTCGCACCCTATTATGGAGGAACGTATATCAATTCGGAGGGCAAGCGTGTGGTGTGCATTGCCTTATCGGCCGGAGAGGAAGCGGTCCGCAAAGGCGAAGAACGACTGAAAGACAATTGTGATCAGTATGAAGCGGTGAAGTATTGCTACTCTGACCTCATCAATGTCATGAGCGATCTCTTGAATTATTATCACAGTGAAAGATACGCTGCGCAGGCGTTTCAGATCACAAAATTCGAGATCAACCCGGCGGGGAATACGGTACAGGTGTCGGTGACTTCCATTGAGGAATCCGCGCTGGACGAGATCAGGGCGCACATCCGAATTCCGGAGGCTTTAGAGTTCACTCTGACCAATGAGACTGGAATTCCAAAAGAACCCAACGCCCCAGCGTACTATGGCATCCGTCCATGTCAGAGAGATCTGGAAGCAGATGAATTTGTCCGCATGAAAGCGGATGAGATGCTGGAAGCCGTTGTCGCCGATCCGGCCGTCTATCATGCTGAAGACAGGAATCTGGACGACCTGTATATTCTTGCACCTTTCAAACTATGGCAGGAGACTGAGGCCGGCCTCATGGAGTTAGAAGAGTTCATTCAGTATCCGGTTGCGTCGAACGGCCGCGTCATTTGCACGATCATAGTCACAAGAGCCGGAGGAGAGTTTCATTACAATGTTTCCGACATGTATGTCCTGGAATTGAATCAGGTATGCTGCGACAACAGGAACAGGGTCTTGGTGTTTGATGAAGAGGCCTTTGAGAAGGGGGATCATGAAAAAGCCATCCGACTGGTCTTTCTTCCGGATGATGACGGAAGTCAGCATCCTTCTGAAGATAATGTGTTCCTGGATCTATCGGGGGAATATCATGACTGATGCTCAGATGGGGTGCTTTTCGGCAAGATACAAATATGGGAGGAGGTGAGATGATAACTGCAGGACAAAAATAGCTCTATTTTGTCAGAGTTGTTTATAGCCAATGCAAGAAAAGAGGAATTGGCAGGGCAAGTGGTAGTCGCAAGATTTGCGACTACCACTCAACACGGAGCACAGACCGATAAAACGCAGACCCATATGACAGAGTACTACAACCTCGATGTGATAATTTCGGTCGGCTATCGAGTCAAATCACAGCGCGGTGTTGAGTTCCGAAAATGGGCGAATGCTGTTTTAAAAGACTTCATTCTTAGAGGATATGCGGTCAATGAAAACAGACTGAGGATCCCTGCATTTATGCCGTCTTCTATCGCCCTGGGATGCGGTGGGTATGAAGCACATATGCAGCAGATCCTCACTCCCGTAATGGGTTTGAATTGATGCCCGGGAACACGATTTTTAGTTTGTCTAAACTCCCGGAAACCGCGTATTTTCAAGCAAAACCGAGCGGAAAACGCAAAATCATCTCAGTTTTCTCGGGTGTTTTTGGAAGCGTCTGGCGGTCTCCGAAGAGATAATTGGAATTCACGAAGCGTTAATCGAGACCAAGAGATACGAAAACCCTGGAACCTCAAGGTTCCAGGGTTTTTTGTTTTCGTCTCATGGACACCTGTATCGTCATTACAGGGGAAAGGCGACGGCATCCCGGTAGAGCTTTTTCAGAATACCAAGGAATGCCAGCAAGCTTTCTCTCTGGTCATCTTTATGGGTGCACAGAACGCAGGAGAAGCTTTCTTTGCAGTCAAATGGGATCCACGCAAATTGCCCGCTGTGATCGTTCAGGAAGCCCGGGGCAAGACAGACGCCGCGGCCGGCAGCCACATTTGTCAGGGTGGTATCATGGTCGGCGCTGTTGAAGTAGCTGATCTTCCCTGAGCCGATCAGACGATGCTGAACCGCGCGAAGTGCCGCGGGCGAGCCGCCTCCGACCATCAGTGTCCGTCCGTGGAGGTCTTCTTCGGAGATCAGGTTTTTTCCTGCCAGAGGATCATTCCGGTTCGCGATGAGGTAGATCCGGCTCTCAAACAGGTCGTGTACCTGTATTCCGGCCACCTGGCGCGTCTGTTCCTTCAGAGCAAAAACGATATCCGTCTCATTCCGGAGAAATCTTTCCATGCTATTCTCATACTGGAAGACCGGGGTGATCTGCACACTCGGAAAGGACTCCTCAAACAATTTCATGGCTTCAGGGAGAAAGCAGATCGCCTGCCGGACCATCATACAGATGGAAATGCTGTCCCGAAACTTTGCACTGAAGTTCTGCCCTTGTTCAATCGCACGCTTCAGATCCTGACGCATGCCGGTCAGGAAGGAAACGAACTGAGCGCCGGCAGGGGTGAGGGCGGCACCTTTGCCGCTCCGTTCGAAGAGTGTAAAACCAATCTCGTCTTCCAGAAGTTTGATCTGGTAGGAGAAGGTCGGCTGGCTGACGAACAGGTTATCGGCAGCCCGGCTGAAGTTCAGCGTGCGGGCAAGCTCAATGCAATAATCGATCTGTTTGGTGGTCATGACGGCTCCAATTATTTAATTTCTTAATCAAGTATAGCACGTTTCGATTGGACTTTGCAATGTCGCATCCATATAATAAAGCATGAGAGAGGGAAAACTCTTTTACAAATCAGCATTACAGGAGGAACCGGTCATGGCCATCCCAAAGGGCACAGGTAAAACACTGATCGCATATTTTTCCAGAGCGGACGAGAACTATTTCGGAGGCGCGATGCGCTATGTGAAGGTCGGCAACACAGAGATCGTTACAGATCTCATGAAAGACTTGATCGAAGCGGACACCTTCAGAATCGAAATGAAGGAGACTTATTCTCCGGTCTATATGACCTGCATTGAAGAAGCGAAGAGGGACCTTCGGGCGAAGGCAAGGCCGGAGCTTGTTGCCCTGCCGGAGAGCATCGATGCATATGACACCATTATCCTGGCTTACCCGAATTACTGGGGAACGATGCCGATGGCCGTGCTCACCTTCCTGGATGCCTTCGATTTCACGGGCAAGACGATTCTGCCGCTTTGCACCAACGAAGGCAGCGGCATGGGTGGCAGCGAACGGGATATCAGAAAGACTTGCCCGGGCGCAGACGTTAAGAATGGCCTGCCCATCACCGGAAGCCAGGCAGCAAATTCAAAAGCAAGCGTGCATAAGTGGCTCTCTGCTAACGGCCTGCTGTGATCAGACGAAAGATCGGAAAGGAGATCATCATGGAATATATCGTTTTAAATAATGGAGTGAAATGCCCTGTAGTTGGTATCGGAACCTTTATGCTGTCCCCTGCCGAGGCGGAAAACAGTGTCCGGGAGGCTCTGAAGATGGGTTATTCCCTTGTGGATACGGCAAACGCCTACGTCAATGAGCGCGCCGTCGGACGCGGCATGAAAGAAAGCGGAGTAAAGCGGGAGGACATTTTCCTCTCCACAAAGCTCTGGCCCAGCGAATATGAAAATGAGAACGCAGTAGACGAGACCCTGGAGCGCCTGGGTGTAGACTATGTGGATCTCCTATACATCCACCAGCCCGCAGGCAACTGGCTTGCAGGCTACCGTCAGCTGGAAAAGGCTTATAAAGAGGGCAAGGCAAAGTCCATCGGCATCTCCAATTTTGAAGGTAAATATATCGAAGAGCTGGAGACCAAATGGGAGATCGCACCCCAGTTCATCCAGGTGGAGGCCCATCCGTATTTTACGCAGCAGGAGCTTCGCAAGACACTGGATCAGTACGACATCAGGCTGATGAGCTGGTATCCGTTGGGACACGGCGATAAGTCCCTGCTTAACGAGCCGGTGTTCGCAGAACTTGGCAAAAAGTACGGAAAGACGCCTGCGCAGATCATCCTCCGCTGGCATACCCAGATGGGTTTTGCTGTTATCCCCGGCAGCAAGAACATCGATCACATCAAGGATAATCTCGATATCCTAGACTTTACGCTGACCGATGAGGAAATGGCCGAGATCGCAAAGCTCGACAAGGGCGTACGCTACTACCATCGTACGGATGAGCAGCTTGTACAGTTCGCAGGCTGGAGACCTTCGTTCGAAAAGAAATACGAGGACAGATCATAATGAAGAAAAAGGGATTACTGGCAATCGTTCTTATATTGTGCCTTTTGGCTGCGGGCTGCGGCAGGACGGACACTGCAAAAGAGAACACCACTGCAGAGACAGATACTTCAGATTCTGCGCAGACCGATGAACACGGTTCGGAAACAGCAGATTCCGGAGATTCACGCATCCTGGTCGTGTACTTCTCCCGTACCGGTGAGCAGTACACTGTTGGTGTGATCGACCATGGCAACACAGAAATCGTTGCTGAAATGATTGCGGACGAAACCGGGGCGGATCTCTTTGAAATCCTTCCGGAGGATGATCATTATCCGATGACGTATGCAGAGTTGACCGACGTGGCAAAGAAAGAACAGAATGAAAATGCCCGGCCTGCCTATGCAGGAAAAGTCCCGGACCTTTCGCAGTATGATACGATTTTCATCGGCGCTCCGGTATGGTGGGGCGACTGGCCGATGATCATGTACACTTTCTTTGAAGAAAACGTAGAAGCACTTGTCGGTAAGAATCTGGTGCCTTTCTCCACACATGAAGGCTCCGGCTTATCAGGTTTTGATAAAAAACTCTCTTCTGCTATTCCCGGAAGCACAGTTCTGAAGGGACTGGCAACGCGGGGAAACGATTGTCAGAACAAACAGGACAGTGTGAGAAAGTCTGTAAATGACTGGATCGCAGGATTGGGATTCTGATCCGGACCCGCAGACTATTGATGTCCGAAATCACTTTGCGAATTGTATAACACTTGATGCTATGCTATGATATCACCATCTTAGCGGCCCGGTCCGACAAAAAGACGGAGCGGGCCGTCTGAAAATGTCCCCTGAAGAAACAGCACAGAAGGACAGGTACGAATCATGATGCAGAGACCCGTACAGAATTCTACGCAGAACACAGTCTGGAGAAGGGTCCTGGAAAGGCTCCTTTTCGTTTCTTTTCTGGTGATCGTTTTGATCATCCTTGGCATGAAAGCGCATGCCGAGGAAGCGCCGGACAACGGCCTCCCGGTGGTCTACGTCGACATCGACGAGACGAAGGGAACGATCGAAAGCATGTACACGAGCCCCAACCACAGCGTCTACTGCTATGGCACGATCCGCATTGAAGTGCCGGAGGGCTTCCATTACACGGATTTCCCGGAACTTGCCTGCGAGAGCCTTGGACCGGTCGAAATGGAGATCCGCGGCCGTGGAAACTCTTCCTGGAAGCAGGCGGAGAAGAAGCCGTACAAGATCAAACTGGACAAGAAAGCGGACGTTTTCGGCCTGGGGTCGAACAAGCATTGGGCGCTTCTTGCGAACGCGTTTGATTATTCACTTTTAAGGAACCGCGTCACCGGCTGGGTCGGCGAACAGATGGGCTTTGACTTTACGCCCAGAGGTGTGCCGGTCGACCTCGTGATGAGCGGGCAGGAGTACGGCACACGCTACCTCGGCAGTTATTTTCTGGCAGAGGTCGTGCGCGTGGACAAGAACAGGCTGGAGATCGATGAACTAGAGGAAGGCGATACCGAGCTTCCGGTGATCACCGGCGGTTATCTCCTCCAGAACGCGCTTCAGGTGCGCACCGGCTCCCCCGACCGGTTCTACACCAGCCGGGGCGTCGACTGGGCGACGCATACGCCGTCCTTCGACACGGAGGAGGACGTGGACCCGGGCGAGGACGACGAAAAACACGGTCCCTTGGGCGAAAATGCGCTGGAGACCCACGACGAACTGGGCGACGGCTATGAAAATCATGTGCAGCAGGAATACATCCAGAAGCACATCCAGATGGTGGAAGACGCGCTGTTTGCGGACGGCACGGGCTACCGTGATCTGATGGACATCGAATCCTGCGCAAAGTACTGGCTCGTCAATAACTTCACCAAGAACAACGACGCATTTGCCACCGGCAGCACTTACATTTATAAACCGCGTGACGTCGACGGCGTGGTGTCGAAGATCTACTGGGGTCCGCTCTGGGATTTCGACTTTGCCTACGACCGCAATTATACGGTGGAAGAATTCATCCCCGGCCACCTCTGGATGAAGGCCATGCTCACAGACCATGAGCCCGGCTCGCTCGCCGACGAGATCCTGAAACAGTGGCCTGTCATGAAAGCTGCCGTTGAGGAGCTTATGAAAGAAGGCGGGATCCTTGATCAGTATGTTGCCAAGACGATGGCTGCCGGCATCAAAGATCTGGAAATCAATCATCCGGAAGAAAGCCGCAGCTATCAGGAATTCGTGGACAGCATGAGGACCTGGATCGAGGGCCGGGTCAAGTGGATGGACGAGCACATCAATGAAGTGTATGATCTGGCGCACAAGATCCGCTACGTGTGCGACGGAGAGGTCTGGGACGTGGAGGTCCTGGAAAACGGCGAGGAGTCCAAAGTGATCCTGAAGCGCCCAGAAAAGGAAGGCTTCGTCTTCCTGGGATGGGCCGACGAGGACGGGAATACGGCCGGCATCGGCTTTAAGCCGGAGCGTGACATGACGCTCACCGCGCAGTTTATTTCCAACGAGGAAGCGACTCACGCGGAAGACATCGTATTCCGTAAGACCAGCGACATCGTGCGGCCCGGTTTTGTCCGAAGCTATACGATCGATTACCGCGTGATCCCGGAGGATGCGCAGGACCGCTATGTCACCTGGACCTCCAAGGATGAAAGCCTTGCGAAGATCGATTCCTATGGCGTGATCACCTACGAATCGCTTCCGGAGGATACCGACACGGCCACATTTACCCTTACCGGAACGCTTTCGAACGGCGTCTCGCGTGACTTCACGCTCACGGTATACCGGGGCATCCTGCCGGTCGCAACCGGGGTAACGCCGCTTTTGGACACCGTCGAACTGACTGTCGGCGGGCAGAGCGGCTTCACCGTCGTCACCGAGCCGGATCCCGCGAGCATCGACTTCTATGCCTATGCTTCGGAAAATGAGTCCGTTGCGACGGTGGATGATTTTGGCATCATCACAGCCGTCGGAGCCGGCGAGACTGTCGTCCGGCTGAAGGCTACCGTTTATGACAACGGCGAGGAAAAGGTGATGGAAGCAATGATGAAAGTGCTTGTCACGGACCCCGAACCCGAGGACGGCAGCAAGGTAAAGCCGCTCTGGTTCATCCTCGGCGGCGCAGCGCTCCTTCTCATTGCCGGCGCGGTGACAGCGCTGGTTCTGGCCAAAAAGAAGAAAGAAACTAAGGAAACGAAGTGATGACTGTTGAAACCGTTTTGGGGATCCTGATTCCCTTCATCGGCACCACCCTTGGCGCCGCCATGGTGTTTATCCTGCGGAAAAGCATTTCCGGGACCCTTCAGAAGATCCTGACAGGCTTTGCCGCAGGGGTCATGGTCGCCGCCTCTTTCTGGAGCCTCCTGGAGCCCGCGATCGAAAGCAGCGAGGGCATGGGCAAATGGTCCTTCCTCCCGGCAGCGGCCGGCTTCCTCCTGGGCGTCGGCTTCCTCCTCTTACTGGACGAAGTCACCCCGCATTTACATTTTAATGACCAGGAAGAGGGCCCGAAAACAGGCCTTAGGCGCACCACAAAACTGATCCTCGCCGTGACGCTTCATAACATTCCCGAGGGCATGGCGGTCGGCGTCGTCTACGCAGGCTTTCTTGCGGGCAATGCAGGCATCAGCTCCGCCGGGGCACTGGCGCTCGCCATCGGTATTGCCATCCAGAATTTCCCGGAAGGCGCGATCGTTTCCATGCCGCTTCGCGCAGAAGGCATGAAGAAAGGGAAAACATTTCTCTTCGGCGTGATCTCGGGCATCGTCGAGCCCATCGCGGCCTTCCTGACCATTCTGGCAGCGGAAGCCGTCGTACCCGTGATGCCTTACCTTCTTGCCTTCGCCGCCGGCGCCATGATGTACGTCGTCGTGGAAGAACTGATCCCGGAAATGTCCGAGGGCAAGCACAACAACTTCGGAACCATCGCATTTGCCGTCGGTTTCGTGCTCATGATGGTGCTCGACGTGGCACTGGGTTAAGAAAATGTTCCCTGACGATATATTGACAGTTAGGGAACATTTTTATATAATTACAACACAAATGTTCCCTAACAGGAGGAAAGTACTTGTCTTCATTCGAAACGATTCAGGCTGCGCTTCTTGAAAGAGCGGATCTGAACGCCAGACTTTCACTGATTCCTTATGAGGGCACGCCTGAAATCAAGGATCTGAAAGGGCAGAAATATCTCTATACAAGGCGGCGGGTAGGAAGCAGAGTTACTTCTACCTATGTTGGCGCGTATACGGAGGAACTCTATCAATACCTGCTTCGGAGCACCCGGGAGGCCCGGGAACTTCGGAGACAGCTTCGAAAACTGGATAAAACTCTGGCAGAGATGGGGTATCAGGAAGTTGCTTTACCTGCCCGCGTGATCCAGAATCTGGACTTCGCAAGAGCGAACATGAAGACCAATATCTATAATCAGGCCATTCTTGAGGGCGTCGCCACTTCCTTCCCCCAGACAGAGGAGATCATAGAAAATGGAAAGGTCAACGGGATGACGGCTCTTGACGTACAGAAGATCCTGAATCTGAAGCATGCATGGGAGTTCATTCTTGATCAGGAGGTGATACAGGCAAGGAGTGGCTATGACATTCTCTGTCATATCGCCCGTCTGGTCAACGAGGGCTTTTTTGCCGACGGCGGAAGGATCCGCGGCGTTCCTGTTACGATAGGAGGCTCTTCCTATATTCCGCCGCTTCCAATTGAATCAGTTGTCAGGGAGCAGATCGATGAGATCCTTAAGTCCGATGCAGATGATGTCGACAAGGCGGTCCGTTTATGCTTGTATACAATGAAGACGCAAGTCTTTATCGACGGCAATAAGCGGGCGGCAGTAATCTACGCAAATCATTATCTGATTGCGCATGGTCAAGGGTCGTTGGTCATACCGGAAGCCTATGTTGCGGAGTTCAAAAAGCTCCTCATCGGTTATTATGAAGGAGCAGACCCGAAAACAATCAAGCGGTTTTTGACGCAATACTGCTGGAAAACTTTTTAATGCATCAATATTTCCAAGGAGGAACACATGGAGATCAAAGCAGTCAAATTCAGGACCAATGGTTTCTACACGCAGCCTTTCGCCTTCGGCGGAGAGGAAGGTCCGCAGAACTTTGACCCGAACGTCAGATATCGGGGAAGCCTTCAGAATTACCTGATCGACCTGGGGGACGAGGTCATCCTCGTGGATACCGGCCTTCCGGCCGGAACGCCTGAAGAGGTACCGGATGAGAAGAGCGTGGCATTCACCGGAAACGACATTCAGAGCTACATGGAGGCATTCCTCGCACTGGGCTACAAACCCGAGCAGGTCACAGCGATCCTCCTCACTCACAAGCATGCCGACCACTCCGGCGAACTTCGCTCCTTCCCGAACGCGAAGATCTATGTGAATGAAGAGGAACTGAGCGCTGCCGAACTCCAGGGGCTTGCGAACCTGGTGCCTGTGAAATTTACGGACGGCGCGTACTACAACTTCCCGGAAAGCCAGAAGATCCGCGACGGCATCTACCTGATCAAAGCCAAAGGTCATACCAACGGCAACAGTCTCATCATTGCGGAAAATGAAGGTCTGTTCTATATGTTCGAAGGCGACATCACCTACGTAGACGAGGCGCTCTACGAGAACAAGCTCTCGGTGGTGTTCGATGACCTCGCCGCCGACCGCGAGACATTTGACCGCGTCCGTGAATTTGTCCGCAATCATCCGACGGTCTACATGGGCACGCACACGCCGCAAGGATATGAAAATCTGGAAGCGAAACGCGTGATGGATCTTGACAACCCCGTTCCGACTGTATTAGCCGAAGTCGATTTCACCAAGACCAAGACCTCCGGCAAATATGTCTGCTCGATCTGCGGCTATGTGTACGACCCAGACGAGCACGACGGAGTCGCCTTCGAAGATCTTCCCGAAGACTGGAGATGCCCGCGCTGCAGACAGCCCAAAACAAAATTCAACAAGGCATAAGGAGAATGATGATGAAGAAATTATTACTGGCACTGATTGCCGTATCGCTGGTGCTCGCACTGTCGGCCTGCGGGAAGAAGCCCGAGCCGACCGACGGCACAAAGGATGATTCTCAGGGCGGCCAGACGGAACAGGCCATGATCCCCGGAAAACTGAATCCGATCAACCTGAAAGAGGGGGAGAAGGCAGCGCTGAAAGGCCTTCGTCTTGTTGGCAACCGGGCAGGCTCAGGTGACGCAGGCGGCTTCAATGATAAGCCATACGCTGCGGAAGGGATCCGCTGCATTTTTGAATTGGATGAGTGGGTCGAGATCTATCCGGAACTCGAGAAGACCGGAAGTGTCAGCCTCTGGGTCTTCACGCACAGAGAGGATCAGAGCTCCTATGAGAAGCTGACGTTTTCCGATGCGCTTCAGGGACTGGTCACTTTCGTGGATCTCAACAAACCGGAGAGCAAAGACGACACCTGGGGCAGCTTCTACCTGAATCCGGCTGATGTGAAGGAAGGATATTACGACCTTGTCTTCACGGTGGACGGCAAAGCGGCAGCGTCGGTTCTGACGCGCTTCTACAAGCCGGAAGAGCTGATCGAGAAGAGCGACGCCGAGCTCCAGAAGATCCAGAATGGTCTGGAGCCTATGAAGGTGAAGTAAGCCTTCTTATAGGTTCAGAAGAATCAGGGCGATGAGAATGAGGCCAAGGCCGAGCCATTGGCGCTTTTCGAGACGTTCTTTGAAAAAGAGGGCGCCAAGGCCGGTGACGAGGAGGATGGACCCCACGCTGAAGACCGGGTAGACGAGCATGGCGGGCAGCCGGATCAGGGCTTTCAGGAGGAACCAGGACGAAAAATAGTTCGGGATGCCTGCCAGGATGCCCGCAGCCATTTCCTTGAGACGGATGCCTTTTCCGTGACGGACTTTCTCCACGATTGCCAGGACGGCCGTGAGGACCGCGGCGGTCAGGAAAAGGAAGAAGAAATAGCGCGTATCTTCGGCTTGATTGCCCAGACGCTCAAAGACTTTGGACATACCTTCGCTGAGGCCGGAGGCCAGAAGCGTGACGAGGAGGAGCCAGAGGATCATTCGTGATCCGGGCTCCTCTTTTTCGTGCTCCGCCGTCTCTTCGGGTGTGCTTTCCTCTGCCTCTAAGGACGCATGCTCCGCCTTCCGGGGCAGATTGAGCACGATGATCGCGCCCACGGCAAAGAGGAGACCCACCGCCTGAAGCCAGGAGGGGACGTCCCCGAAGAAAAGGAAACTCATGAGAAGCGGAATCAGCATGCCCAGCTTGGAAAATGCGGACGTAAGAGTGGCGCCGTTCTGGCGGACGGAACTCTGCATGGTGACCAGACCGGCCACAAAGAGGAAGCCGCCGATGCCTCCGAGAAGGAACGTCGAAGGACTGGCTTGATAGAAGCGGCCCTTGTCCGGCATCTGGATGAAGGCGATGAGCATGCAGGTCAGGTAATTCCCGAGGAGTATGCCGTAGCGGGACCCCTTCGGATCCCGGAACCATTTTAAGACAAGTGTCAGCGCGGCGCTTGAGAGGGCCGCAAGAAGCAGGTAGAGCATAAAGGAATTGTACTTTTTGGTTCGCACCCCGTCAAGAGAGGAGGCACATGGTCCGCGAAGCATATCCATTTGCATGATTTTCATAAAGCGTTTATGATAAACTATATAAAAAGATAAACCAGCAGAAGGGGAGTATAGATGAGCAACGTATTGGTCATTACCACAAGCCTCAGGGCAAGGAGCAATTCGGACATCCTCGCCGAGCACATGATCGCCGGCGCCCGCGACGCGGGGCATGAAGTCGAGCAGATCAGCCTGAAAGGGAAGGAGATCCGTTTCTGTATCGGCTGCCTTTCCTGCCAGAAGACACAGAAGTGCGTATTGAAAGATGATGCAGTCTGGATCACCGAAAAGGTCAAAAACGCAGACACACTGGTGTTTGTCACGCCGATCTACTATTATGAAATGAGCGGGCAGATGAAGACGCTTCTGGACCGGATGAATTCCCTGTATCCGTCGGATTATCGGTTTCGGAAGATCTATCTGCTCACCACAGCTGCAGAAGATGAAGGTTCTGTGCCGGAGAAGGCCGTGAGCGGTCTTCAGGGCTGGGTCGACTGCTTCGAAAAGGCAGAACTGGCCGGATCGCTCTTTTTGGGCGGGATCAACAACCCCGGAGAAGCTTTGGAGAGGAAGGATGCGCTGAATGACGCCTATGAGTTCGGAAAAGCGCTGGAGTAAATATCTCTTTGGCATGGTCCTTGCCATGGCGATGATTTTTCTGCTAGCTGGCTGCGGGACGGAAGACACGAAGGAGCGCACAAGCCAGGGAACCAGCGAAAACACGGCGGAAAGAACGACTGAAAGTACGACGGAGAATCTTACGGAAAGAATCCCCGAAGAGACCGCCGAGACCTTAGAAACCGAAGGAAGTGAAACGATGCTGAAGTTAACGATCGGGGAAACCCCCGTAACCGTAGAATGGGAAGACAATGAATCCGTGGAAGCCTTGAAGGCATTGTGTCAGGAGGACCCTCTGACGATACAAATGTCCATGTACGGCGGCTTCGAGCAGGTCGGCCGCATTGGGCAGAGCCTCCCGAGGAAAGACGTCCAGACGACCACCGAGGCCGGGGATATCGTCTTATACTCCGGCAATCAGATCGTCATTTTCTACGGCTCAAACTCCTGGGCCTATACCCGTCTCGGCCATGTCAGCGATAAATCTCAGAAAGATATGGCGGAACTCCTGGGCAGCGGCGACGTCACGATCACGCTCGAATGTGAGAGAAAATAAGCATATGATCAAGAAAGACATTTCATACAGCGCTTACGAGGCGGACAGACTGGACCTCTACACGCCGGAAAAAGCGGGCTTTGACACCGTGATCATTTTCCACGGCGGCGGGTTTGAAAACGGAAGCAAGAGTAACCTCACATACATGAAGGATCTGACCGACGCAGGCTACGGCGTGGTCTCAGCTGACTACCGCATGTACCCGGACGCAAAGTTCCCGGATTTTGTGGAGGATGCGGCGCAGGCGGTGCGCTGGACGCAGGAGCATATCGCGGAATACGGCGGAAGCGGCATTCTGTACGTGAGCGGGCATTCCGCCGGCGCCTATCTGACGATGATGCTCTGCCTTGCGGAAAAATACCTGGACGAAGCGGGCGTGGACCGGAGCCGCATCAAGGGCTATATTTCTGACGCCGCTCAGATCATGACGCATTTTAACGTGCTCCGGGAGCGCGGGATCGATCCTCGCCTGGAGCGTATCGACGAAGCCGCCCCGATCTACTGGTTCTCCGAGAAGACGGATTTCCCCAAACTTCTTCTGATCTGGTACACGGAGGATATCGTCTGCCGTCTGGAGGAGAACAGGCTCTTTCTCCGAAACGTCGAGCGCGTGAATCCTGCGCTGGCCGAGAGGATCACGGCCTGCGAGCTTCAGGGGAAGCATTGCAGCGGCTGGAAACAGAGGCCCTCGGGCGATACGCCGCCCTACGTAAAGCTTCTGCTGGAGTTTATGAAGTAAACATTTCTGCGCGGAGGAGGCCGTCGATGACCTTGTACGACAAATTGGTGGCGGTGAGAGACGAGGAATACCGGGCGTTCCAGGTGAAACTGGTGCCCAACATTCCCGCGGAGACGATCCTGGGCGTCCGCACGCCTGACCTCCGGCAGATCGCAAAAGAACTCTTCGCAAGCACGGACAGAGAGGCTTTTCTGAAGTCTCTTCCGCACAACTATTACGAAGAGAATCTCGTGCATTTCTTCGTGTTGGCGATGATCAAAGATTTCGACAGCTGCGTGCAGGGTGTGGAAGCTTTCCTCCCCTATGTGGACTGCTGGCCGGTCTCGGACCAGGCGACGCCGAAGGCCTTCCGGAAGAACCATGAGAAACTCCTCCCCTACATCCGGAAATGGATCGCCGCGGAGCATGTTTATACCGCCCGTTTCGGCCTTCGTATGCTGATGAACGAGTTTCTGGACGACGATTTCAAAGCGGAGTATCTGGAACTCGCCGCGAATAAAAAAGGCGAAGACTATTATCTGAAAATGATGGTCGCCTGGTTCTTTGCGACGGCGCTTGCCAAGCGGTACGAGGAGACCGTGCCTTATTTTGAAGAGCACAGGCTGGACGAATGGGTGCACAAAAAAGCCATACAGAAGGCTGTGGAGAGTTATCGTGTGACGGACGCCCACAAGGCGCATCTGAGGAGCCTCAGGTAGCAAAGGGAGGCGGAGCATATGCAGTATCAGGAATTCGGCTCTCAGGAGAAAGAAACGATCCTCCTTCTCCACGGAGGCGGGCTTTCGTGGTGGAATTACCGGGAGGCCGCAGCGCTTCTTCAGAAGGATTATCACGTCGTCCTGCCGATCCTGGACGGCCACGCCGGGAGCGACCGCCCGTTCACGACGATCGAGGAAAATGCTTCCGAGATCATTTCCTTCATCGACGAACAATTCGGCGGACACGTGTGCTTGATCGGCGGGCTTTCACTGGGCGCGCAGATCCTTCTCGAAATACTCGCACAGCGGAAGGACATTTGCGCCTGTGCACTCGTGGAAAGCGCGGCGGTCATCCCTTCGAAGCTCACGAACGCGCTCGTCGGACCGGCCTTCGGAAGCAGCTACGGCCTCATCCGGAACAAGGCTTTTGCCAGGCTGCAGTTTCGATCCCTGCACATCAAAGAGGCGCTCTTTGACGACTACTACCGGGACACCTGCCTGATCAAAAAGGCGGACATGATCGCTTTCATGAAGGCCAACACCGCTTATGAACTGAAAGAGACCCTCAAGGATACAGAGGCGGAGGTGCACGTGTATTTCGGAGAGAAGGAGACCGGGGAGATCCGGCGGTCTTCCGAGGTGCTTAAAAAGGCGCTTCCTACCGCGGTTCTTCACCCCCTTCCCGGCTATCGCCACGGAGACTTTTCCATCAATCATGCCGGCGAGTATGCCGAAAAAGTGCAGAGAATACTTGCGGCGAAAGCCCTTGTCTGATCTCCGTATCACTGTGCATAAAATCTGTTACAGAAAGGAAACTGCGATGATAGAAACATTAAAGAGCAGGTTTTCTGAAAACATGAACAGGCATCCCGGGCTTTCCTGGGCGCTTGTAGAGACGCGTCTCAAAGAAAATGCACCCGCGCTTGAGACACTGAAGCGGATGGAGGAAAGCGGCGGAGAGCCGGACACCATCGGCTTTGACGAAAACGGCAGGCTCATTTTCTGCGATTGCGCAAAAGAATCTCCTATAAGCCGAAGAAGCCTGTGCTACGATGAAGAAGCGCTCCGGAAACGCACGAAAAACCCGCCGCAGGGAAGCGCGGTTCGGGCTGCACAGGAAACAGGCGTTTCGCTGATGACGGAAGAGCTCTATCGGAGGCTTCAGAGCCTCGATGAATTTGATCTCAAGACCTCCAGCTGGATCGCAACGCCCGGGGAGCTCCGGCAAAAGGGCGGCGCGCTCTTTTGCGAGCGGCGCTACGGCAGAGTGTTCACCTTCCACAACGGGGCCGATTCCTATTACTCCGTCCGCGGCTGGCGGGGATATTTTACGATATAGTAAACTGCCTCCTGTCACCGTTTTGGATAAAACATTATACTTGACAAACTGCACTTTCAGACTGATGATAGTATTGTTATCATCAGAAAACTTCATGCTGCAGCGGCAGGAACAAGAAAGCCCTTGCGGCGGATGGGGAAGTTGTTTTGATGCAGAATTCAGGAAAGGATCAGATGTTTTATGGAGAAC
>JAEEGF010334411.1_pt1 | contig 17448 bp, 9 predicted proteins | sample 9134171 | NCBI WGS metagenome assembly JAEEGF01 (sample SAMN16246542, study PRJNA631951) | gut metagenome | biome: gut microbiome; feature: rumen; material: AP-attached | host: Bos | place: Iran: Karaj | collected 2018-10 | reverse complement strand
GTGTCGTACGCATAAGTGCCGAAAAGCGGATCCTTGTATTCCGCGACAAGCGTATCGCGTCCCGTGCACGAAATCGCACCGTCGTCTACCTTTGCCGCATATTCGTTCTTCGAAATAGATTTGCGTGTTTCGTAATAGCCGGATTCCTTTTCAACGAGTTCAATGTTGTTTTCGACATCGCCCGAAGCAAGGCAAGAAAGTTTCACCCTTAACGTATCTACCGACTTCGTGAAATCTTCCGTCACCAAGCTCAGATTGAGTTTGTCCGTTTCGCGTTCAATCGATATTTGAGCCTCGTCCGCATTCATAATCTTGATGGTGTCCGGCACATCCTCAATAGAATAGTCAAGGAACACCGTATCGCGCGCATAAGTGCCAAAAAGCGGGTCCATGTATTCGGCGACTAGCGTATCGTGGCCGTCACAGGAGATCTCGCCATCGCCTCTAATAGCTACGTCAACATTTTTCAGAACAGGGTTAAGAGTTTCAAAGTAACCGGAACTCTTTTCAACAAGTTCAATTTTCCTTTCGATATCGCCCGAAGAAAGGCAAGAAAGTTTCACCTGAACCGTATCAACTGCGTTTGTGAAATCCTCCGTCACAAGAGTCAGATTCAGCTTTTTCGTTTCGCTCACAATCTTTGCATTGGCAGAATCCGCATTCACAATTCTGATAGTATCCGGTAGATCGATAACGGAATAGTTGATAATCACCGTATCGCGCGCATATGTGCCGAAAAGCGGATCCATGTATTCGGCGACTAGCGTATCGCTCGGACTGCACGAAATCTTTCCATCGCCTCTATCGGCAGGATCTTCATTTTTCGAAATCGGATTCAGGGTTTCAAAGTAACCGGAACTCTTTTCAACGAGTTCAATATTTTTTTCGACATCGCCCGAAGCAAGGCAAGAAAGCTTCGCTTGAACAACATCGACCGAGCTCGTGAAATCCTCCGTCACAAGAGTCAGACCCACTTTTTGCGTTTCGCGTCCAATCGTCGCACGAGCATCATCCGCATTCACAATCTCGATGACATCCGGAACATCTGTAATTTGTTTCCGTTCACAAGCAGGAATCCTGCTATTCTGCTTCAAAGGCCAGCGCGACGATGCACCGACGCCATCAATGGCACGGACATAGAATTCAATGATATTGCGGTCAAATGCACTGGACGGGATTGAAGCAACCCAATATCCGTTCACCTCAGCCATCGACAGTTCATCAAAGAGAACCGCCAAGGTGTCCTTGTAAAACAACGTCACTTGACTAATCGAATCGCCATCCGTGACTTTAAAGCGCATCGTACCATAGTCCCCTATGATATCGACACAAGCAAGGGTATCCATCTTGACCACGGGCACATCAGTTTTCACCGGAATCGTATAAGGTTCCTTTGACGGATTTGCCACCGCCGGAGTCTTACCGATAAGGCTGTTAGAATCCGTTGCCACGACATAAAAATCAATGCCAGGGTATTTTACCGAACTACCAGGAATCACGTAGCGCCAAAGGCTATCGTTAACTTGAGTCATTGTATACGACTTGTATGCGTCATTCGTCAAACTCACATCCCTAGCATGGAGCGTTACATCCGTAATCCCGGCCTTGGAACGCACATAGACATCAATTGTAAGGCTCGTGTTTTCCGGCTGATCGACACCCACCAATTTCCAAGTATCGGGAGTCAAATCGACAACAGGCGGCTTGGAGCCTTCGTCCCAATACGCCGTATCGGCAGCATTCTTGTTCATGAACTTCGTCTTGATTTCCACCATGTGCGAATCGCCGTCAAAGACAGCATCCGGACTCTGGTAGCAAAGGACATAACGCGACTGCACGGAACCGCGAATAGTCGCATAAATTTCGGCCAACTGCGTTGCACTCGGGGCGTCCGTGTAAGTTCCACCGGTTCCATCGGCCAAATCCTTCAAAACGGTGTTCGTATTCGTTTCCACGGCAATCGTATAGAATGTCGTATTCACGCTATGAGCGGCGCTCAATGCTTCTGCCGTAGTTGTGGAATCATGGTTGTTTATACCGTCCGAGAATACAATCACAGCCGTCGGGTTCGTTTCCCCCACAACTTGCTGCACGCCAACCTTTGCGCCCGTGTTGATGTTAGTCCAATTACCATCGGCATTCAGGCGGTCAACAGCCTCCAGCAACAGTTTTTTATCAGAAGTCATCGTCTGATGCACATCTGCCCTAGCATCACCCGTAAAGCCGACAATCGCGGTCCTGTCGTAGGGCCCCATTTCTTCGATAAACTGGCGAATGGCTTTTTTGGCATTGACCATTCGGCTGTTATTGGACATTGAAGCACTTTCATCGACAACAAGCGCCACGGAAACGCCGCTAAAATCTTGAATCGTCATCGTCTGGGCAGGCAAGGACACATTATCCTGGAACAGGACAAAATCCGATGAATCAAGCCCTGCAATAGGCTTTCCGTTATTCTGGTCGACAACGGACACCTGAGCACAAATACCTGGATGGTTGCTCAAGTCAAGATCGGTAATTTTCACTTCAGGAACAGTTGCAGAATCCAGTTCAAAATCGGCCTTTATATGGCAATAGCTCGTTTGCGGTTCAACCCTAGTCCTAGATTTCGTTGAACTGTCAATTTTGGCGGACCCCGAAATAACTTTCCAAGAATCAAAGTTATATCCACCATAGGGAATCGCATACACAGCCGTATCGGCGCCCGGAGCAACGTAGACATTTCCCGACGGAACGGCTCGCCCACGGGTCGATTCGACAAACAAAACATAAGGAATAACGATTTGCGCCACAAAATTCTTGTTACGCGAAGTGTTTTGCAAAGAATCGGTCACTGCAAAATAATAAGTCTTGCCGGGCGTTCCCTGGAGATGGATATAGCTCGCACCACCATCGAGAATATGCGTCTTAGCCACCGTAGTGAGAAGCGAATCCGTTTCGTAATACGCACAAGTTCCCTTGACAGAATCCAGTTTCAGCAAATAGTGATTCGTATCAGCAGGAGTCCAGCTGAACATCACCGTTCCCCTTTGCTTATCAGAGAAATAGTGTTTCTGGAAGTTGTAGGTTTCCGCAGTCGTTGTAAGCGGATAGATATCGCCCCGTCTAAACAAGGCTTTTACCGTCACGGATTCGGCAGCAAAGACAACCGTACTATAATAGTCCGGATCATCAAAGGTTCCAGTACCCGATTCAAAGACCCACTTGTCAAAACGGTACCCAGAATTTGCTGTGGCCGTAATGGGATAAGCCGCTCCGCTCCAAGCATCCGTATAACGAGACGGAGAAACAGAACCATTGTCGCCAGCAGTCACTTCGATATTGATTTTGGATTGAGAATAGTTCACCCAGAATGGCTTTAACGTATCTGCTGTATAGTAATTTTTCACTATGTAGAAAATGGAATCTCCTGCCGTAAGATTATATGTTTCATATCGGGAATAAGTACCGTTATACCTGTTCACCGAAGAACTAAACGAGCCGTCCGAATAGCGTTCAATAGTCATGTACATATCTATGCTACGGAAAGCGAACGTATAGGAGCCATCCGTCGGAGCGACAAAGAAATACCTTACGCCATACGATGGCGCCCTGGAATAGAAATTGTCAACAAGCGTATATTTCGTGGCGACATCCGTAATTTTATACATCGTACCCGTAACAAAATGGGCCTTGACCGTACAATCGCCATTAAGAACAGCGTAGGTGCTGGATTTTGTCGGATCAATGATTTTGCAAGACCCTGAAGATACGGTCCACTTGCTAAACTTTTGGTCATCCTCATCTGTAAAAGCCTTTATAGGAACAGAATCCCCAACAACATATGTTGAGTCATAGTTTCGATAATCCAATCCGACATACACATACCCCGCACCCGATGTATCTGACCTCAATTTCAGCGTTTTTACGGCTCTGATCCAGACACTATCACCCATGTAAGTTTCTGTCGACTGTACAAACTGATAATACTGCTTATTGTCGGCAGTGAGAGTTCGCATCATCCTGCATCCGCCCATAGAGCATAACATACTGGAATAAGAGAAGAAAGACGAATCTGTCGTATAATTGTATATGTACGCCCCTCTCGAAGTTTTCATCTGTATGCCATACATCCCGTCTTCCGGAGGGTTAAAATATGCTCGGATACCATAATTTTTGCTTCGAGATTGAGAGCCATTGTTTTTAAAAGTATAACCCTTGAACTGATCGGTCAATTCATATAACGGCAACGTCGAGGTCACCGGTTTAATCACAGCCGACTCTTTAAGAGTAAAGTTCGACGTACGAAGCGAACTATCTGAGAAAGAGCCCTTCCCAGACACAACAGTCCAATGTTCAAAGTGAGCACCGGAATCCAAAGAAGCCGTCACACCCAAAAAATCGCCAATTGCGAGCGTATCGACTTTCGTCTGTCCATCTATATTCACTGTTCCGGCCGGTAGCGCCACAACAGAAACGGAGTAAGGCCAATAATATTCCGAATATGGAACTACACTTGAATATAACCTTTCGCCGCCAGAAGACGCCCCGAGATTAAATGAAAAATATGTCGAAGAACCACTAGCAGATTTTTTTGTTGACATAAACGTAGAATCGTTCCCATGATAACGATACGTGCCACTAAAACCATTCGATTGGTAGCGCAATACGTATATTCCCGGTGTCGGAGCTTCGTAACGGAACCTTAAGCCGCTACTCGGCGATATTTCGTAGAAATCCTTAGTGGGAGTATAAGTTTGCGGTTTATCCGTAACATCAATAAGCTTCGCTTCTCGGCAATTCAATCTAATTTTCGTATCCGACACAATCGTATCGCGAAGGCTATATGCAGTAGAATCTCTAAACTTATGCGAGCCACTCACAAAAGTCCATCCATCGGGACGATATCCTTTATAGCCCACAGCTTCAATAGAGACAATCGTATTTTCAAGAACTTTTTTTGATTTCACCGTTGTAGAACATTCCGGGGACGAACTTTCAACAGTAAGCTTCACTGTCGGCAATGTATCATAACTGATGCTAAAAGACATCAACGAGTCTCTTGAATTACCGCTCGTCACTGTATAAAAGACGGAGTCTCCGGCCGCAAGCGCAAGGGAATCCGAAGCAACATTGTATGTATATTTATACCATTCATAACTCGAGAACGTCCCTGTCGGATAGCGCCTAAAATAAGCGTATTCCGTACTATCTTTTTTTAAATTAAAGACATAGCCACCATCTGCTGGTGCTACGAAAAAGAATCGGACGCCGCTGCTCGTAGATATCGAATAATAGTTGTCGTACAGGTTGTATTTTTTCTCTGTCTTTGTAATCTCATACACTTCACCCTTCTCGACATTATACGAAAGCGTGACTTTTTCCGATGTCGGCGTAAAATACGTACTCCTGGATTTCGCATCGACAAAAGAACCCGTTCCTTCATCAATTTTCCAACCAGCAAAACGTTCCCCGGTATACAACGAGGCCGTTATAGACATGCTGGTGTCCTGAGCAACCGTATCTGGATAAGTCCGGCCTTGAACAGAGACAATAGCAATGTCTCGCCGAACCATTTTAATGTCAAAATATTCGTCGTAATCGCTGGAAGAACTTACGACAACAGCAAAATAATAGGTTTCACCTTCATCGCATTTAAACGACAGACTCGGAGTATAATAGCTAGATCCGTATTTCTTGTAATTGGAGAATGTATCGTCCGTTTCATAGTAGTAGAGGTATCTATAGAACGAATAGTCTTTATACGAAGAAGATACCGTGCACAGTCCCGATTTTGCCGGTGTATAGCTGAAACGAACTCTATTGGTATATGTCGAATCGTAATAATTGTCTTCGGCGCTGTATGTTTGCGCAGTTTCTGTTATCGGGAATACGGTTCCGTGTTCAACGACCGCATTTGCTAGACATGTAAAAAAAACGACACACAAAGTTGTCCATCTTAGCATATAAACCTCTTCCAAACTAATTTTATCCAAATTTACAAAAATAAAATAACTTTATACAACTTATTTATAAAAAATTTCTAATTTATTCCTCAAAACAGCAGAGAATAAAACATGAACTTTTTATTTACAAAGAAAATTATAAAAGCAGCATTGCTATCCCTTTGTTTCATAAGCACGGCAAACGCCTTGGAATTTCGTCCCCTAGTTCAGTTTGAATTTCCTACTGACGTCACCGTCAAAAAAAATGTCGAAGACGTTAAGGAAGAAAAAGAATGGAACTCCGATTATGTTATTATCGGGGGTGCGGAAATGCTCTTTTTGGCGGAATTTTCGGCAATTCGTTATGGTTTCGGCATCGGTTACAAGAGCGCCCAGAAAAACGGCGACCAAACGATAACCCCCGCATTTTTACCAATTTGGGGAAAAATTTCTTTCGGGGCCTACCATAAGGAATGGCCAGTCACCCCATTCTTGGTCGCAAGGGTGGGGACAATGGAACCTCTGACTACCGACGGTAGCTGGTGGGAACGTCCATTTAATTACTTCGCCGATGTCGGCGTCGGACTTCTTTTACCATACAATTTCGGTCTCGAAGTGAACTACAACTATTCCTCCGTTCGCAAATCGTTTAGCGATCGCGATACCATGTTCCGCGTTTCAGCAGGCCGACTGGGTCTCCAACTCTCGATTGGATTCGAACTGACACACGAAAGAAAAAACAAGATTGAATAAAATATTTTGCTTTATTTATATTTTAGTCTATGAAATCCTTTATTAATAACATTCTCAAAAATTTGGCCCACCCCGGAACATTCGTGGGCCTTGTTGTTTCAATCGCCATTCCATTCCTCATTTACCTAGCTCCGAACATGAAGCACAGGGAGACAATCCGGCAACTGGACTTGAACCTCCCCCTTCCGCTTTTCGGAGCGCAGCTGATTGCAGGAATTATACTTTTCGCCTTCTTGAACAAAGACTTCAGGGAATGGATCAAAGGTATTCTCCCCGAAAAGTCCATAAGCATCATGGTGCTCGTATTTGCGGTCGCAGTATCCATCTTCGCGGGGACGCAAATCGAGGCTCGCCACCGAGTCCAAAGCGACGAAAGCGTCTTTATGTCGGTCGCGCAGAGCATGTACTATAACCATGAATCCGGCACATGCAACCAAGGTGAATTCGAAAATGGCACCCTCAAATGCAACTCGACATCCAACAGTTTCAAGACCAAGGGACTTTCGTTCCTCTACTACCTTGGCATGCCGCTATTCGGAACAAACCTCCGTTGGATTTTCACGGCAGAGTTCTTGTTGTTGCCGCTCTCGTTCCTGCTCATGTTCCTTGCCATAGTCGCCTGGACACGGCAGCCGCTCTTGGCATTTTTCGCATCGCTCCTCATGGCTATCCAGCCAACTATCTTATTCCAGTTCCGTTCGATGTCCGTCGAACCGCTTTACATTTTCCTCTCCGCGCTTTCGCTCCTCGTGTTCAAGTGGGCCTACGACAGGAACACCGTCATGCACTGGGCGCTCCTAGCCCTCATTCTCGCCTTCTTTGCGCAGACCCGTCAAGAGACAATTTTCTGCCTTTTTGCATTCATTCTCTTTGCGCTCCCGAAACTTTTCGACAATAAAAGCGCCAAGGCTCCTGTTTTCTTTGTCACACTTTCGCTTTTCTCGGTTCCGGCACTTCTCACCATAAGCTACTTCCAAGGGTTCGGATTCCAAGGTGGTGAGTTCCAAGCGCACGGGCACTTCTTTGAAGACCTTGCGAAGAACTGGGAAGTGATGACCAAGCCACTCAAGAACAATGGCGAACTCGAGAACCCGTTCCTCAGTTACTTTAACTATCTGTTCGTCCTCGGAGCCATTTATCTGATTTTCCGCGCCATCAATGACGCTAGGAAAAAGGATTTCTACTACCTCAAGATTCTCGCATTCCTGCTTTTGTACCATCTCCAGACGTATGTCATCCTCGAAAACGTTTCTGGCGATTTCAGCATCGAAATCAACCAGCGCTACAGCCTCGTGATGCTCCCATCGATGGCCTTTGTCGCAGCCCTTCCCATCACGCACATGGTCCAGTATTTTGTGACCCCGACCGGGAGCACGGAACAGAACGGTAAAAACGCCATTATCGCCATGCTGATTGTTGCACTCGCCTTTACAGGTTGGACGTTCCATTACAAGAACGATTTTAACAACAACATCATGTACAACCGCAATCACCTGACCATCGAAGAACACGAAATTCTCGGATGGCTCAAGGAACAGCCGAAAGCGGACCGATTCTTTATTTACGGCCGTCCATGGCACTTTGTCGGTTACGGAATTTCGTCCATCCATTACGACAACGCCCGCCAGATGAGCGATTCGCAGATGAAAGACCTCATCGAAAAGTACAAGGGCGAAGTTTACTACATCCGCGGACTGGACTGCTGGGACAGCCACACCTACCACAAGAAGGCTGTAGAGCACCGCATAGCTACGACTTGCGACGTGTTCGAGCGAGAAATGGACATGACCGGCGTCAAGAACATCTTGATTACGAACAACTACTGGGTCCAAATCGCCAAGTTCAACGGACGCAAGAATTACAACCCGGAAAAAATCATCACCACAAGCGATTTGGAAATCATTCCCGCCGATTCCGCGGAAACCAAAACAAGCTCGCTAAGAATTAAATACGAGCTCAAGGAAAAAGGGGATGCCGCAGCCAACTGGGTATTCATGCTTTTCTTGAACGGCGAAAAGATTGCCTTGACACCCTATCTTCCCAGTTCATACAGCAAAGAAATCGAAGTCGAAAAGCTCCAGCCCGGCTTCAACCAGGTTCGTTACGTCGTGCATGACGGAGCGACCAAGAGCAAGCTTGCCGACATTTCCAAATTCTACTTTGAAAAAGCCAACGGAGTCACACCTCTCGTCGATTACCCGTTCGAAAGCCACACGCAGGAATGGGGCAAGATGCACAAGAACGAAAGCATCGAAGGCCACAAGTTCAACGTGAACGGGCAGTTCTATGAAAACGGGTTCGGTATTCATGCATCGTCAACAACCGTTTTCGACATCGGGAAAAAATTCTCGACCCTCAAGTTCTCGATTGGACTCGACGATGAATCTCTGTGCAGCGAAGGCGTTGCCGTAGAAATCCTTGGCGACGGCAAGACTTTGTCCAAGACGCCATACTTTAAAAACGGAGAATTGCAAAAAGTCGAAGCAAACATTACCGGAGTGCAAAAACTGACCATCAAGACCATCCCCAAGGAGAGCATTAACTGCGCCCATGTGGACATTATCAACCCGGTACTTATACCGTAGTCATTGGTCAATGGTCATAAGCCTTTAGTTACAACTTAATTTACTATAATTAAACCATGCTTTTATCTGTAATCATACCTGTTTTTAACGAAGAAGAAATTGTCGCGGAAACGTTCCGCGTCCTAGAAGAAGAACTCAAGGATATCGAACACGAACTCATTTTCGTGAACGACGGTTCAAGCGACCGCACAAGAGACATCCTCGAAGAACTGCTCCCGACAACTCCGAACAACAAGATTATCAACTTCAGCCGTAACTTCGGGCACCAGGCGGCATTCAGCGCAGGCCTCGACCACGCCCAAGGCGATGCCGTCGTCATCATCGACGGCGACCTTCAGGACCCGCCAAGCCTCATCCCGGTAATGATGGAAAAATGGCGCGAAGGCTACCAAGTTGTCTATGCCCAGCGCAACAAGCGTGCCGGCGAAACACTCTTCAAACGCTTTACCGCATTCTGCTTCTACCGTCTGATTGGCAAGCTCACAAGCATCGATATACCGCCTGACACCGGCGACTTCAGGCTCATGGACCGTTGCGTCGTCAACCAGCTCAAGAACCTTCCGGAACGCAGCCGCTTCTTGCGCGGACTCGTTTGCTGGGTCGGTTTCAAGAAGATTGGCGTCAAGTACGACCGCGCCGAACGCACCGCAGGCACGTCGAAATATCCGCTCAAGAAAATGATGCGACTTGCATTCGACGGTATCACTGGATTCAGTTCCGCTCCGCTCAAAATCAGTTTTTACCTGGGACTTATAGCAACGATTGTCGGTTTCGGCGTGTTCGTCTGGTCGATTCTCGAAAAGTTCCTCTCCCCTGCGACAACGGTTCCCGGCTGGGCATCGCTCATGACCGCCATCGTGTTCTTTGCCGGCGTGCAACTTCTGACTATCGGCATCCTCGGCGAATACATTGGCAGAATCTACGACGAAGTCAAGCAGCGCCCGCTGTACATCGAAGACAAAAAATAATCTGAACAATTCAGAATTAAGGCATTTAGGATTGTCATTCCCGATTTAATCGGGAATCTCCGTGCTTTGATTTTTTTAAGTTTTCGAAAAACTATTGACCATCAACTAAAAAATGAAAAACAAGCTTTTCGTTATGAGTGCCGCCAGCGGCGCAGGCAAGACCACTCTCAAGGATCTTGTCATCAAGGACTTTCCGGACATCAAGTATTCCATCTCCGCAACAACACGCAAACCGCGTGAAGGCGAAATAGACGGAGTCCACTACTTCTTCAAGACCAAGGAAGAATTCGAGCAGATGATCAAGGACGACGCTCTGGTCGAATACAATCTAGTTCACGGCAACTACTACGGAACACCCAAGAGCTTTGTCGAGAAGACCCTCGCCGAAGGAAACCGAGTGCTGTTCGACATCGATGTTTTCGGGAAAATCAACTTCGACAAGGTCTATCCTGACGCAACAGGCATTTTCATTATGCCTCCGAGTGATGAAGAACTGGAACGCCGTCTCCGCGGCCGCGGCACCGACAGCGAAGAAGTTATCCAGCTCCGTCTCGCAAACGCCAAGAAGGAAATCGAATTTGCAAAGACCAAGGGCAAGTACGAATACACGATTATCAATGACGACTTGCAAAAAGCAGCGGACGAACTCCGTGCGATACTAAGGCAGAAATAAAATTCGTCTGAGTCAATTTCAGCAATAAAAAAGGAACCCACCGGCGTAGCCGGTGGTTCTTCATAGACGGGCCCTGCCCTAGGATGCTAGCCACGCGTCACGTCGCGTAACACGATCTGCTACTTGCGAGTTTTCCTTACCGGCCGCCCGTAAACGGGCTAAAGTTTTCCCAGCATTGTCAACTGTTCTCCGTACTGGTCCTCCTTCAGCTGATTTTGAATATACGTGGCAATCCTCGCCGTATTTTTACCAGTCGTGTCAACATAGTAGCCACGGCACCAAAATTCCCTGTTACGGTATTTGAACTGGAGTGATTTGTACTTTTCGTAAATCATCAGGCTACTTTTCCCCTTCAAGTATCCGACAAAACCCGAAACGCTCACTTTGGGTGGTATTTCGACCAACATGTGAACGTGATCCGGGCAAACCTCTGCCTCCAAAATGTTGACCTGCTTCCATTCGCAGAGTTTTCTCAGCATTGTCCCTATTTCGACCCTTTTCTCCCCATAAAAGACCTTCCTTCTAAATTTGGGAGCAAACACGATATGGTATTTGCAGTTCCACGATGTATGAGCCAACGTGTTATTATTTCTATTATTCATCTTAAATCCTTTGATTTTATTGTTATGCAGTTGGCAGACCGCATATTAACAGTAATCAAAGGATTTCTTTTATCCGAGGACGTAACGCCAGAAGGCTCTTTTGAACCACCAGCCTAGCTGGTGGTTTTCATTCATACAAAAAACCCCGGAAACAAGTCCGGGGTAAGATAAACAGCACTGGATCCTTCGCTATCGCTCAGGACGACGGACTGTCGCTTTCTTTCCGTAGTAGGCGCCACGAGCGTTGTTCGTGCCGTTCACGCGACGACCCTTGAGGTCGAACTTGCCGCGGTCGTAATTCATCTTGAATTCGCCCGTGCGAGTATTGAACTGGCCGATGACGGTCGTATGTTCTTCGTTTCCGTCTTCGCTGTCGATGACAATGCTCATGAATTCAGGCAGTTCCTGACCCGGCTTCACAGAAGCGCCGTTCGCACGCACAGACGATATATTATCCTTGACGAGATAGGCACGCATCGGAGTAATCCAAGCGCCTTCGCCAACCTTCACGAAATCACCCACCTTGATTTTATCGTCTTCGGAGCTTGACGCCGCAAAGCCATAAGCAAAGCCGGTTTCCTTATCACAATCCTGTTTTCCAGTTGAGCAGGAGGAGCCCCACTTCTTGTATCCCCAGGTACCACGGAAGGTCCAGCCATTAGCACTCGAATCTGCAACAGTAGTCTTCTTGAGCGTAATCGGATTCTTATCATTCATAATATTGAAGGTGGAACCGCTCATCTGCACCAAGTACGGATAGTTTGCGTTCAAGCTAAAATGATTGTATTGCTTGACGTTCCCCTTATCATCCAATATGTTATGAGTTTCAGCCCAATCTGCTGTCGCCCACATAACCTTCATCCTGACAACATCTTGGCCATCTTTATTGCCGATACCGTTATAGCGAAGCACTGCACTGAGACCCTCGACTTCAGACGTATTCACAGAGAATGGCAACGTGATGGTAGAGTAAGCATTCTTAGTGAACGTTCTGTTAAACAACACACTGTCCACCTTGATGTCCTCAGCGATATTGAGGGTATCCGTACCGTTATAACCACCGTCAATCATAGCATAAAGACTATCTCTTTCATCGACATTTACCTTAGCAATGGTAACGCCAGCCAATTCGCGGACAATCTTGTCCGACGTGGCGAGATTGTAAAGGAAGTCGAAGACGCCATCCTTAACAGCTTTTTCCTTATCAGCACTTTCATCATAAAATTCATGACCAGCACCATCAACAAACAACGTCACCGGCTTTTTCTTAGTACCGTTGTTGACGGTCAAAGCGGAGTCAATGACATAGCTACCATAAAGAGTTGGTGTTTCAACCTTCAAATTGATTTGATCTGCATATCCACTATATGCTGCAGGAAGATTGCGTTTCAACATACCACTAGCATCAGATAATGGATAGCCCGTATCAAATTTTACTGTTCCATCTTTTTTTCCATGAGCAAGGAAAAGCGGAGTTTTGTTGAACCCAATAGTTATCGGATCATGCGTTGCCCCCCACAGAGCCACAGCGCCATTAGCATGAGCATCTATATCACAATTATCACACACGCCATCATCATTATCATCCACACCATAATCATTCAAGCCACCGAGAGAAGGACGAATCGTAACACCTTCTTTTTTTTCTACCTTATAGCTATAATCAGGGAAATCCTTTTCGCTATTTGTATAGATATTTTCAATAGAAAGAATAGCGCCAGCACTATTGCCGAGAACATAAATTCTTTCCGGGTCAATACCATACTTCGTCGCATTAGCACGCAAGTAACGAACGGCGGCATTGATATCCTGAACACCTCGATAGACTGCACGAGCAAAATCCACGCTATCAATAGACAATGTAGCTGTTTGTCCCGCGAGAATACCCATAAAATTAAATTCCCCAGACATCGTTACACCTAAACGGTATTCAATAGACGCCGTAACAAAACCGAGAGCAGCTAAAGAATTACAGTAAGCTACAGACTTTTGGTCTGTATCATCCTTCGCGCCACCAATAAAAGCTCCACCATGAGCAACAATGACGGCCGCACGTTTTTTTTCATTATCTTCCTTCGGACTGTAAATGTCCATTGTCAACGCTTTGTATTCAAAATCATTTTCATTTTTGTAAAAATATATGTCCGCACCCATCGACACTGCAATAGTCGATAAATCATGTAACTGGTTCAAATGTGGAACATCCGTCGCGTAAACCACATTCTTAGTCGTATCAACATCAAAATTGCAATTCTTGTAACGTTCACATTCTGCATTCGCAGCCGTCGCAAAGGCGGCAACAGCAACTAAAGCAATCGGTAATTTATAATTAAAAAGAGATTTCATATTCCCTCTGGATTAAAACACAAATAAAATATAACATATAATTTTCTGTTTTATTTACTCCACATACAAAAAAAGTCCCCCAAGAATGGGGGACAGACATGATGGAGAGAACGAATTTAAACCTTTTTAGCGGTCCACGGGTACCATGAACGAGCGCTTTTTGCTCCGGAGAATATAGACTCCCTTGCCAAAGCCGGCGTCTTTCATCGTTTTTGACATGTTCGGCACGTCGTTTTCGATAATTTCGACGAATCCGAGGCGCTTTCCGGCAAGATTATAGACGCTGAACGACGTTTCCCTAGAGTTGAAGCGCAGAGTCGTCACGAGTCCCGCCTTGCTGGTATCATTCGGCGCTACCGTTTTTCCAGAATCCGCGGGTGTTGTCGTTTTGCTCGAATCCTTCGGCGTCACCGTTTTAGACGTGTCCGTAGGCGTTGTCTTGCTGGAGTCCTTTGGCGTCACCGTCTTGCTCGTATCTTTAGGCGTTTCAGTCTTGGTCGTGTCCGTTGCCTTGTTGATGGGGCCGTCCAGCGAGTACTGCTTCACGAAGTTCCAGATTTCGACGCTCGTGTTGACACTGACGGCTTCGTCCATGGAATACCAATGGCCCTTGCCCGCAATCGTCAGCAAGCGAATTTCGACACCGTCCGAGCAACCGCTCCACACTTCGAGGGAGGCGGCAGACCCCGGTTTACTTGCCGGGTACGGCTTGGTTACCTTGGAATTCGAAGAACACTTGTTGAACGGCACCCAGCTTTTGAGCGTGTTTACGGTGCTGTTGTAGTTCACCACATCGTCAGTCGTGCCATGCGTGTGCATAATCGGCATCGCGCGTTTGGCCGACGAAGGTCCACCACCGCCGGAAACAGGCGCAATGGCAGCAATCTGGTCGCTCATCTTGTTTGCGACAACATAACTCATCATGCCGCCCATCGAAAAGCCGGAAACATAAACGCGCTTTTTGTCGATGCCGTACTTGCTGTTCATCTCGTTGATGATGGCCTTGATGAAATTGAGGTCCTTGTCTCCACCGGTGTCCCAGGCCTTGTTTTGACCGTTCGGGAACACGACTACAAAACGGCCCGTATCGGCAACTGGTTCCCACTTAGCCGCATTTTTCTGGTAGGCCGCATCCTGATTGTAACCGTGCATTTGGATAATCAACGGACGGTTTTTCTCGATGTTCTTCGGCGCATAGACAAGCATGTTACGGCTCGTACCGTTGACATTAATGTTGTCTGCAACGGCAACTCCCGTAAGGCCCATCAAGGCAATGGATGATGAAACAAGAATGTTTTTGAGTTTATTTTTACCAAACATACCTTACCCCTTTAAAGTAAAACACAACATCCACCCAAATAGAAAATACTTTCAGGCTTTTAAAACTTCGCAAGCGCTCATTTATTTTTCGTTGCGTTTTGTCAAGACGACGAATCCGCATGGATGTTGTTGTGGATTTCAGGCAATAAAATATTTTTACCATTCTTTTACAAATTCAATCTTGCCAAAACAGGGGCTTATTCTACATTTCCTCTTGCGGTTCCGAGTAGTGCACCGAGACATCCAAAAATTTGGATGTTTTTCTTTTTTCTGGAGAAAAGTGCATGGAGAAAGCCCGCATAAACACAAACAAGGTTGATCGCAGAAGAGCACGTTTGCAAGCAATTCAAGAAAAAAAGGCTGAGTTGAAGAAACAGGTGTTCTTCGATCCAACAATGGATTCAACTTTCAAAAAAATTTTCAAGAAAATTGCGAATCTCATTCACTTTTTGAATGCAATTTTGCACTTGGAAGGCAATCAACAAATCGTTCATGTAGAAAAACTCAAACCGACGGTGCGATTGGCTGCTCCGGCCAAGAAACCCAAAATCATCCGTTTCGATATACATGCTCTAACCGCGAACGGCGAATATATTGATGTGGAGATGCAGCGGGCCGTCCAAGAAGATTTTCTTGACCGTATGGAGCTGTATTCCACGATGCTTTCTGTCAACGCCAAAATTGCCCAGATTAGCAAAGCAACCAAGAATCAACTGAAAAAACATCCGTACTTTATGCCTACTATATATTCCATCTGGATTTGCTGTTTCAACGTGGATTTTTGCGACAGTTACCGCGATGATTTAGCTCTTTACCGAGTTTCCGATATCGGGAAATCAAACGCCTTGCCAATTTACCCAAAGAAAAGGTATATTGTAATAGACCTTACCAAATACGTTCCAAAAAAGGATGATTCACCTGAAAACGAGTGGATTAAACTTTTCAAGACAATGCGATTCGCAAAACGCGCTCCGAAGTGCAAAGACGAAATCATTGCTGAAATCTATGAATGTATGAGGATTAGCAACTCGACAGACCGATTTATCACAAAGGTGGCAGAAAACATGATTGATAGAGACGAATACAATGCGAGTATGAGTTACGCCAGCCGTGTAGGTCTCGAAAAAGGTCTTGCGGAAGGCGAAGCTCGTGGTGTTGCAAAAATGAAAAAGAAATTTGCATCTCGCGATAAAAAAATCGCAAAATACCTCCGTTCAATTGGGGTATCATCAAAGCATATTGCCACAGCACTCGCCACCAAATAGTTATTCTCCACAAGCAAGTGTTGGGAAGTTTTTGAGGGGGTATAAAAGGGGGTGTTTAGAGAACACAAGAACGGCTAGAAAATGGATGTCCGTAAGCTGCGCTTCCGACATCCGCTTTCTAGCCTTGGGGGTGTTTAGAGAACACAGAAACGGCTTGGATATACCTGCCGGAAAGCAAGCTTTCCGCAGGTGCATCCAAGCCTTGGGGGTGTTTGAGGATTTTTAATAAATTACTTGGTGACGGAGATGCGGTGGGTGAGTCCGCTGGTGAGGGACTTCACGAAATAGATTCCGCTCTGCTTCACAAGTGCATTGACTTTGGCGCGAACGTCGAAGGAGTTTGATGCATCGATGCGTCCGACAAATGCACCGTTCAAGCTATAGACGCCATAGGTTCTAGAAGCATCCATGCCATAACGCATTCCGCTAATCTTCGTCGTTTCGCATTTGTTGAGGCAGAATTCCATCCAATCGACATTTACGTTGTTGCCAACGATTTCCAACTTAAGCGCATGTTCGCCCTTGGCAATTTCCTTTGTCTTGGCCGAAACAATGCTATAAGTGGACCAGTCATTTTCCGAATTCTGCTCGGCAATAATATTATCCGTAACCGCCGTTCCGTCGATATAGAGCTTGACGCCCGCATTTTCGGAAGGTGTCGCCATGTTCACTTTCACTTCGTAAGCGCCCGTTTCAGCGACATTCACCGTATAACGGAGCCATTCGCCTTCGGCGGTGTAGCCAATAGCATAGCCCTTGGACTTGTCGGCAGTATCGAGTTGCACGATATCGACCGGATCTTCGCGGTAAGCCTTGCCCTGGTTGTCGCCGTCCGTATCGTAGTAGGCGCGGTTCGACTTGCCGACATCGTAATTTTCGACTTCAACCTTGCCCGGAATCTTCGCGGCAACGTCTTTGTACGGAGTCGGAGGAGTCGTGTCCTGCGTACCGCCCAGATAAATTTCATCCTTGTAGTCAGTACCGACCTTGAACCAGTCAAAGTCCGCATAGC
>JAEEGF011990596.1_pt1 | contig 17449 bp, 15 predicted proteins | sample 9134171 | NCBI WGS metagenome assembly JAEEGF01 (sample SAMN16246542, study PRJNA631951) | gut metagenome | biome: gut microbiome; feature: rumen; material: AP-attached | host: Bos | place: Iran: Karaj | collected 2018-10 | reverse complement strand
AAGAAAGTGCGTGAAACGGCCGTTTGAGAACCGAATGAATTAAACCGAAACCAAGAACGAAAACAGCCCCGGGACATTGATCTCGAGGCTGTTTTTGAGTGCGGATAGCAGGACTTGAACCTGTATGAGGGGACCCTCACACGGACCTGATGATAGTGTTACCTTGGTGAAAAATAACTGACTGGATCAGTATAAAACCCACTTATCCTTTTCCACCACACTCCACTTTCTGCGGTGCAGTTCATACTGTCTCCTTTCCTATCGAAACTCACAAGAAGGCATACTGTAATGTGCATAGCGCAACCGTATCTTGGTGAGAAAACAACGACACCGAGAGCGATCAAACCCACTAATACTTTTCCGTCACACTCCATTATTGTTCTTCATCTTTCGTCTTTTAGCAAGAATTATAACAAATGTCAAAAGAACCCCGACAATCAACAAAGAACAGATGCTGATCATTACTGTCGCAGTTACTGCGTTGTTCTTCCCGGAATCATTATTCAATTCCAGCCCGACTCCTCCGTAATAAACCGGAAAAGTCGCTCCGGGATGATTAATTTCCCATTCCTCCCTTTCTGCCCGTCTTTTATCCAACTCTGCGAAATACTCTTGTGATTCCGTCTTGCAAAGATTATAGAAATCGTCATCAATGCGGACAATACTGTCTTGAGTTATTGTTTTTCCGCCGGTCGGGTGCCATACAAAATAGTCAAACGCCCCATCCGGTTGATCAATGTAGTACGCATCCCCATGTGAAACCACTTTGACCGCCAGCACAGAATCAGCCGAAACCGCTTCGCCAATATATCTTTCAATATCCTGACGGTAATTTTCAAAACTGCAAGGCATCAAATAAGATCCAATATGGTCCGTTCCTGCTGTCTCGGTCGACCTGTCAAAATGCACCATCTTTAAAGAGTTGTTTTCAATTACAACGGTTGCGACTCCTGCAAACGCTCCTGTTTCTGTCACGACGTCAGCCCAATAGTACCCTTCAATCCTGGATATAGAAAACCGACCGGTCTTCCCGTATTCAACGGGATTAAACCTGAAAAGAGGAGCAATAGTTTCCGTCAGAATCGTTTCTTTATTATCGCTAAGCCTTTTCCCGTACACAGGATCGTTATTAACAAGCTGGGCAACTTTTTTTTGCTCTTCAAGTGAAGCACCATTTCCTGTTGCACCGGAATAAACGCTAAAGCAGGCAAGGAGTACCAAGACAGCTACTGTCAATATGAAAACTGCTTTTAAAAAACTGTTCATATTATATAATCCTCCATTTTAATTACAATAAACTATTTCGTTTACTCGAAAGAAAGAATCGCTGATAAGGGTTCGAAGAGTAATTTGATCATTTAATAAATCCGTTTCTGAAAACTGCCAATACAAGTTATCAAAAGGATCCCAAATAGAAAACACACTTGTCACAATATCATAATTTTGTATAACTACTGCGTGATAAGTTCCCCCTGATATTTCGACCAAACCAGCAACTACCCATTTGCCTGACGATAATTCGTTTTTTAAAACAGACAAATTATAAGAGTCTTTAATGTTAGATATCGCTGAAGTAGACATAGTGTTATACGAGGCAATTTGTAAAGCTTGGCGTATTTCAGTACTGTTACCACCACTGTTGCTTTCGGCTGTTCCCTTAACACCGGTTACTATCTGACCTTGACCGCCATCAACTGTAAATTGTCCAGTATATAACTGTCCGCAATAATAGCTTGTCCAAACAAGTAATCCAGAATTATAAGTTATTGGTAAGGGAATTGTGCTAAGAGCACCACTGCCTCCATTATGTACTCCAACCATTTTTGAACATGCAGCCCAACACCAGTGGATTCTATTTTGAGGATCAGGTTCGGGCAGTCTATTAACACCTGCGATGTAGTACGCTGAAATAGAGCTATTCGAATCAGAATGGATATAAACATTTTCCGATCCGGCTTTGATTGCAGTTACTAAGCCAGTTAAGTTATCAACACTTACTTTAGGATCTGGTGAATAATTTGTATTCCAGGTAACTTCTTGAGATATTGAAATTGGTGAATAGACCGCAGGAATAATGTTAAGTTGCGATATTGTTTTACTTTCCCCAACATTCAAAAACCTATAAGTTTCCGTAATAATATCATTTGAAACAGAATCATAAAGGATAATTCCTGAAGGAACATTGTTGATTATTTCTTCGCTCCAATAATCCTTGGAACTGTTATTTGGCACTCCGATTTTAGTAGTCGCTGATCCCGATGAAGTTCCATATTGAAGGATTCTAACATCCAATCCTTTGTTTTTGATAATCAGACCCGATTGTAAATCTCTGTCTATAGTCCATTCGCCGATGTCCGCAACCCCGCTTAAAGTATCATTTGTTCCAATATCACTTATACATGCGTTCCCACTGCTATAAATCATACCCATATTCAATTTATGCATGGGCCTGAAACTGTATTTTCCGCTTCCTAAGTAGAATATCTTCCACATTTGCCGCAATTTACTTACCGTCGAAGCATCATTGTTATATTTAACCCTCAAATTAACGTCTGTCCCGTCTATAATTTTGCCATCTTTACTGTTCAAATATGTATTCGAGTACATATTTTTAAAATAGTAAACCCCATCCGGAATCTTAACATACACAGTACATGTTTGGGATACCGCTGGACCGTACGGATCCAATACAGTAGCTGTTATTGTCACCGGTGTTGCACTCGCTCTAACGCCCGTAATGATCCCCGTGCTACTGACTGTAGCAATGGTAGTATCACTACTTGTCCATTGAACTGTGACGCCTGTTGGGACAGTTGTCGCAAGATTTGAACAGGTTTCACTTTCGTTTAAATTCAGCAAATAATACTGAAGGTTAATGAGAGGTCTATAGGAAACAGTTATGTATGGCTGAACATTCAAATATGCGCTTTCAGACGCATCATACGCTTTGGCATTGCTTACGTTTGATTCATCAGAGCTTTTTAACATAAAGCCTAAAGATGCTGTATATGTTCCGTTTTTCCAGCCTTTAACCAGATTTGTTACATTAAACTCGACATAATTATCATATGCCGGATTTTTAGTATCGATTAATGTATAACTTCCGCTCGGACTTGTATTATTCCAAGTCGCTGTATTCTCGCTCCACGAGGTTCCTGTGTATGCGTACAGTTTAACTTCTTGCGCAGCAGAGCCAGTGGCTTCTTTAATATAAAACTTTGCACTATCGATCTGGCTGGCTTGAATACTGCTAAATGCTGAATTGTTGTATAATCCCGGAGTTCTTACCAGCATCCTGCCTATATTATATCCATCGGATAGAAAACCGGTATGATTGTATGTCCATGTGCCGGTTGCCAGATTCGGTTTCCCGCTGTATACCGTTGTGTCCTCGATATATGAAGAATTGTTTTCCGATCTGATTTCTATTACAGGATCTATCGTTACCGGATATACGGTATTCTTCGAAACAAGAAACTCTACAGGAACGACCAATGTTAGTATCCATTTATTATCTGAAAGTTGATCAATTTGAATATTACCTCCGGTAAAGCGACCCGAAGAATCATAAACAAACACAGAACCAACAATGAATCTGAAACCATCCGTTTCTGTTTCGGCAAAAAACAATGCGCCTGTCTCATCAAAAAACGGTCTCAAGGATACCGACGAAACAATAATATCGAAGGAGTTACTACCAGTGAAACTCTCCAGCACAACATCCTGCTTTATACCTGAGAGAGTCGGTGTAAAGACAAAATTCGCATTGTCACCATAAACGTTACTGTATTTCACAGCATTGCCTGTTTTTTGTGCTTCAGCGTTTTTGTCATCCGGAGCAAACAGAATCAATTCCTTTTTGCCGTTAAATAATTTAACTCCGTCCGAAAGGCGGTCTGGGAGTAGCAATCCAACATTATTCTTCTTCGTTGTATAGCCATTATTTGTTTTTTGCAAAGAGAGGTCTTTTTCATAAATGATTCCGCTTGCATCTTCAAACTTAACATCTTCTCCGAACACGTACAGGCTTCTTGTGCCGTCATCGCGTTCGAAAATGTATGTGTTCAAATCTTCTTCACTGTAGACCCTCTTCGTGAAACCGTTCGACAGGAACTCTTTTTCGTCGACATAGTTGAATATGTTGCATTGGTCAGCAATCGAAAGCGCCTGTTTATTATCCGTCACATCTGAATAAGCCTTTTCTTCAGCAACCAGTATACTGTTTTCGGTTGTTGATCCGTAGGTTCCGCCAAAAGAAAGCAGCATAACAACAGCAATTAGAATAGATATTCCGACTTTCATTTTCTTATGTCTCATAGAATCTCCTTATGATTTAAAACAATACTCACGACTTAGTTTATACACTACTGAGCCATCATTCAAACAAGTTCCCTGTCCTCATATGGTTATAGCAACACCCGTTGATCTCATCAAAAAGCGTCTCCGGGATCTCATATATTTCCGTTGTCCAGCCATACGGTACGGGCAGATGATAACCCAGCGATAAGTAGCATATATCATCTTCATGGAAGAAATCCATCATTAGGAAACCGCATCTGAGAGCAAGTTCTTTCGATTGATAATTCTCCCGGGTAGCCTGTTTGTCCGGCACCAGAGTTCCCTTCTCTAAGCAGCTAAGCAAAAAGTACTTGAATCCTGCCATATCTGCCGATCCGTAATAGATCGTAGTGCCGTCAACTTTAATGTTCTCTTTTACAGCAATCCCGAAGCACGTTTCATCTGCGAAATTCCGGAACTTCATATCTCTGTACTTGTCCCAGTAAGGTGAATCCACTCTTTCGTCCTCGTAATCAGGTGTTTCCTGGATCTCTTCTATCGTTCTTGTGAAATACAGTATCACCTCATTGCCGTTATCGGCAGCCGAAATGGCATAACTTACAAATACCGCCTGGCGCTTTCCGTCAATTGTCACCGGTTCCGTATTGAACGCGGGGACCTGATTCAGAAACCACTCTCCGTCGGAGGCGGAATAGCAGAGCAGGCGCTGATTAGCAGCGGAATATGCATAGAAATAGCCACCGTCCCGTGTCCAGGTGTAACAGTTCTGGCTGTAGTCGGCAAGAATGACCGTCTCTTCGCCGGTAGTGGTGTTTTTGGTCAAAAATACCTTTGAACCATTGTCCAACACCGTTTGTACGAGAACATATTCGTTGTCAAGAAGTGCGCCTGTTTCAGCGTCATATGCGGCAACTTCCACGTCGCTATGATTTGCCCAGCCCCAGTTTTTGATGGAAAAAACTTTGCCATCAGCGTAATAATTATATTCGCCGATGACGTTCACTCTTTTACCGGTGTCAACGTTATAGAATGAATAGCCGTCATTCGTGATCAGAAGTATTCTTTCGGACAAAAACTCGGCAGAAATCCATGCGCTTTCACTCTCGATCAGTTTGATTCCTTCTCCCGTTTCCGTGTTGCAAACATATATAAAATGTTTGCCGTCATCGGTATTAACACCAGCGCTCAGTCTTCCGTTGCAAAGAGATTTATTATAGACATATAGCTCGTTATAACCGGAGCAACCTTCCGGAAGCGACAACGAAGATGCGTGCCCAGTGCTTCGGTCAAACACCCAAAGTAATTCAGTAAGAGTTCCGTTAATCTCATATATTCTGACCACGAAATAATCCTGCTTTTCAGCATCGGCAATGAACTCTGCTTGGTAGCCTTCATTAACAGATATCCCGGCAGCATTCAGAAATTCATGGTACAGGCAAATAATCTCATCTTTATCCCGGTTATAGTATAGGCCGGGACAATCTCCGTGTTCTCCAAACACTTCAGTCGAGATAAGATCCATACCTAGACTGGAACCTTTCAGCGTCCTTACCTCGCTGTTCAGACCTGTGTATGACAACTGTTTTATCTCTACTTCTTTTTTTGAAAACCATTCTCCGTTATTTGATTGCCGTGGATTCGCAATGCCAAAAACGCTTGCAACGTCCGGCTCTTTTGTCGATAAAGATGGTGTTTCATCTATAATATCCGTCGGGTTGTTTGACGGTTTATCCGTTGGCGTAGCTGTCGATTCGGCAATTAGAACCTCATCGCCGCTTCCGATTGGCGAGAGTGTTTTTGCGGAGTTCGACAGTTTGACGGTGCTCAGTATTGCCGACAGAACCGCGACAACCGCAGCAGAACTAATAATGCCTGCTTTTACAATCTTTCTCCGCTTTTTTATGTTTCGTATCTCCCTGTAATACTTTTCACTTTCTTCACTGCACGCAATAATGTGCAGGACTTCTTTAAAATCATTCTGTGCCATTCTTAAGTCTCCTTACAAAGTCCTTGAGTTCGTTTCTTAATCGAAAAAGCCTGGTCCTTACGGAAGTTTCGCTCATACCAAGCTCGTTTCCGATCGCCTTGCATGTTTTCATCAACAGATATCGGCTGGCGAATATAATCCGATTCTTTCGATTTAAATGCGATAAGAAGTTATTGAGAACTGATGCCTGGCGTTCCCTTGTTTCATCGCCGAATGAATCAATTTTTGTTATCTCGTTTATTTCTTCTTTAATTGTTTCATATTCTTCAAATGAAAAGTAAACAAAACGTCTGTCAGGGATAACATCTCCCACATTTACTTCAAAGAACTCGGCCATTCTTTCAACTGTAAGAACGTCTGGCTCTCTGGTTCCCAATTCCCACATCGCCACCAAAGAACGCGACACGAACAGACGGTCAGCAAGATCTTGCTGCGTCCATCCTTTTTCTGTCCTTAGTCTGATGATTGTCTCAGATATGTCTGTCATTCAACCTATGTTTCCTTATTTCTAACGATCTATCCGAGGTTTATAGGAGCCTTCAAACTCCCGCAGTATAATTATACAACATTGAAAAATCATTTTCTGTCACAAATATGTAACGTTAGGCTGAAGTGAAAAGTTAACTTCTACTCCCAGGGGGTCTGGGTAGAAATAAGTCATGCAAATAATTCGTGTTGAAATAAGTCTTGCAAAAAGTGGACTGGTATGTATTTTTGTAGTGGGTTCCTATGCACATATGTGTACTCCGTTAACCTGCCTTGAGCCCCATTTCTTTTAGTCTGAAAGCAACCGGGCTCATGTACCCTAGCTGCTGTGCAGCCGCTTCCTGTTGTAGAAAATCTCGATGTAATAGAACAAATCGTTTTCTACTGCATTTATTGTATCTTACTCTTTACTGAAAAAGAACTCTGTTTTCCCGCTTATAAAAAGCGTCCTTGAATTATTGCAAGTTTCGCATTTGTGGTACGAACGGCGTTGCCGCCCGCCCCAAATGCGGACGCGAGCTAAGCCCGCGCCCCTATATTTTTCTCGGCAGACCGGCGCTTCAAAGGTCAGGCAACTGAAAAGAAAACAGCCCCGGGAAGTTGATCTCGAGGCTGTTCGATGGTGCGAATAGCAGGACCCCCACCTGTATGAGGGGACCCTCACACGGACCTGATGGTAGTGTTACCTTGATGAAAATGCTCTTAATGCGTTCGAGTTTTGTGAAAAAGTAATCGAGTCAAACATAATCCTTTCTTTATATTGTTCTTCCATATATGTCGGTGACTCATGTACAACATAGGTATAGACATCAAAATATCCATCCTCGACTTTAAAACGGTATGTGTCAAATCCATTATCTTCCCCCTCCGGAAGCAGATCGGTGTCACGCCAAACCTCTTCCAGCAGAGGCAAACAATAAATAACAGAATCAGAAGAATAAATCCTATTTTTCCCCGAATAATACTCTACAGCAATAAAAGTCCCATTATCGCGATTAAAAACTGAAACGGGAACTGTCCAGTTGCTATCCCACTTATTTCCCAAAATATAACCTGAAAGAATCTGCGATTTGAGATTAAAATGCTCATCAAACACACCGATTCTGAACTCTTCATTCTCCCTATATATAGCGCAGTAATCTTTCCCAATACAAATAAACCTATGCTGCCCAATTATTGGAGGATAGTCTTTACAATACCATTCTTCAGGAACGAAGAAAACCGAGTCATCGAGTTCATTAATTAATGGCGTTCTTTCACTGTTCTCCGGAAAAAGCTGCTTATATACACGAATTATACTTGCCTGCTTCTCAGTCGGTTCGAGTATGGCCAATTTTTGCCCTTCATTTAATTTGAATTGATCAATCTCCGCATTATTCAAATCCTGCATTGTATCTTCAGTGCAGTTTAGTAAATCATCATAATGCAACTCTGAGGTATACTCAAGAGAATCTGTTGGGCTATTGCCGTTAATATTGCTCTGCAAATTGCAACCCAAACAGAAAACAAAAGGGAAGAATAAAAAGATCAGAATGAATCCTGGCAACACTCTTATCTTTCCAAGTGCTTTCATGATACATACACCCCTTTATACAAAAACAGTCGACAACTTATATTCTCTTCATTATAGTCCTTGACTTTAATGTAATATGGTACCCCGGCGTTCAACTGAATATATAAATGAGAGTAGAGATTCGTCCAGCTAATATCATCACTTTCAAACAATACTGCCCCTGTCAATGACAATATTTGCAGAATTGTGTCTACATCTTCATCAATCCATGGTTCTGTATCTATTGTATAATAGCCAGTTTCACTGGGAGTAAACTTAAAAATCTTTGCACTACAGTTATATATATAGTTTCTAAGCCCTGATCCATTTCCCTTGACTGCTTCAGGCGTCTGTGACAGATTGAATAGTTCGACGTAATCCGAATCCACCTCTAAATAATACATTCCTGCATTTAAATATGCGCTAAAAGAGGCATTCGACTGATTATTAACCTCATCCTCAAACTCATAATCATCATCATTATAAAGATAGAGTGACACACCATTAGAATAGTAATTCCACAAATTAAAAAAATATGTCGAACTGGACGGTACATAGAAGCGATAGCAATACGTGGTGTCATTATACTTTGACTCTCCAGGAATTATTGCTAACTGATTAGAATCAAGATAAACCCAAAGAATCATATTTGAATAATAATAATTTAGAATTTCAGAGTACGTATACCCGTCTTGAGCCATTTTGCACATTCCCGCTTGACACATTCCGACCATACTATGACCTGGCCATGGATCATGAGGTTGATGCAGAATACATGCGACAGAGATTAAATTGTTCGGACAATCTGTAGAAGAATGTGTACTGCCATCACAAATACTAAAATATTTAGCCCAAAAAGGCTGGTATGTTGTAGAATCAACAGGAATAACGCCGTTGCAATTATCAACTGCAGTAATCGTATACTCATTCGTATAGTTTGGATTAAAACTCTGGCAACATCCTGGAGAGTCACACATATACTCTCCATTATGCGGCATGCCCGAAGAAAAACCTCCGAGTTGATAAAATGTAAATCCCCTTACAGCCACAGAAAGAGCTTCAAGCGCTGTTATTTTTTGCTGAGTTGTCAGGGCATCAAAATATGTGCCACTATTTAATTCAGAAGCAACAACATGATAAACGTATGTTTTCATATCTATTGAATATATGCTGTTGTTGCAAGAAACATTTACCTCGGGGCAAGGATACGTTGGGTAAATCAGCAAACGATCCAAGCATCGTTCTTGTGAATAGATGACGTATGTGTCGTGACATTCGCTGTACCCGTTATAATCGATACACTCATCTTTATCCGTTAATCCGAGATTGATATAATTCTTTCCGACATTTGCATAAATTTCTAGATTATCAATGGTTATTAATTCATCACCCGATTCGGCGCATACCACGTAACAATCAACTGGTATATCAGAAAAAACAATTAGCCCATTATTATCTGTGCTACCACAAAAACTGTAACCAGAATTAAACACATATACACTGGCACCGGAAATTATTTCGCCAGAATCTGAAGAATAAACTAAAGCAACCAAATCAGTTCGTGGTTTATCTTCCGTTTCATCAATTGATCTGGGAATCATTTTACAATCCGTAATTGAAGAAGATATTTCGCAAACTTCCAAATCATTAATTGTTGAGAAATCGAAATCGCGATATACTCTCCGATTTGAGTTATCGTCTATACCACATGAAACATTTTCTTTTGAAAAAACATAAGCATTCCCCGTAGCACTTGTATTTCTTAGCATTAGTGATCCAGCGCTTATTATCACCATACAAACGCATATAATTGATTTTGCAACTCTATTCATTTATTTCTCCTTTTCAAATTAATTGATTCAAAAGCAGCGTTACGCCACTTTCCTACACTTTCCACATTTGTCTTGCCCCCATTTTTAGGTCCAGTGCCAATTTTAGTTTTTCGCATAACACTTACATTCTTGGCGGTGTGTTCCAACATTCATTTTTTACTATACCTGCTTTTTTATTGCCGGTCAATTATTCAGACCTAGCCGACGCCCTTGGGCCGGTATCTGTTGGCTTTGATTCGTTTTACTTGGCACTATCGTCTGTGGCGCCCGGCCGTGCAGACTGGAATGTGGCCTGATTGTGTTGTAGTATTTTACCCATCTGCAAGCATAAAGCACAAAAAGCGATGAGTCCTATTCATGTTCAAAAAACTCCTTCCCTCTACTTTCAAACTCATACGGATTGTTAATTCGGCAGTTGGATAATTAATGCAATATCATTATACTACCTTTTTAACAATCTATTTGTCACAAAAATGAAACGTTTTTGAGAGAACAAACCAGCAAGCAGATCCGCAAGATCCTCCTGTGTCAATCATTTTTCCGATCTCAAAGCAACGATACTTTCTGCGGTGCAGTTCATACTGTCTCCTTTCCTATCGAAACTCACAAGAAGGCATGGAATGTCTGGTATTCATGAAGAATATAGGATTGCAGTTAACAATAATATTCCATTACATGTTTATCTGAAAAAATGCAAAGAATCAATTAACACTAACGAATCAAATCCATTAATTGACGACCTTGTAAAAGATGGCATTTCATTTTATTATTTTAATAATGACAGAGAGCTGATTAAAAGATTAAAAGAAACAACATTTACAATTGCAAAAGATATTATGCTCAGTCAACTTAAAAAAACAAAATACCCGAAAACACTTTGTACAAATTGGCATCTGAAAAAGATTACAATAAAGCCATGGAGGTTATTACTATCATAGAAGAAATGCGTCAAATATGCACGGATTATGAATTGGATTATATAAATTCGAATATTGTTACGGCTTGTTTTGATCCGATTTGTTTTGAGTTCAAATCACGTCGACACAAATTTAATAATTGGGAACTTGAAACACAATTACATAAAATGATTGCTATTGCCGAAGAGTTTATGAGTCATTCAGTAAGAGATTATACTTCAAATGGACACCATAGAGAACTTGTTTTCAGTATTATCGGTAAGGTTTATATTGAAAATTTAACATATAATAAATACTCCGATTGGAAAGATGAAGATTACAGAGAATCATTAAGGAAATTGTTTGAAGAGTATGAACGCTTCGTTTCAATAGTCAAAAGTATTAGAATAGAATCGGATATTATTAGATGATAAACGGCGGGGAGTTAATTTCCCCGCCTCGTGTGTTTATCGGTATATGATTTCGTTTAACACGACCTCTTCGGCGCGGTTGCGTATGCTGTTCATACGCTGAACCCAGCCGAGTTGGTTGGTGCGTTTGAGTGCCTCTGTGACGCCTTCTGCCTTTGCGTATTGCCGGATAAGCGATTCCAGCATTGCTGTTGCTTCTTGATTGACCTCTTTCAAATACCCTTTCTCATTTTGGCTGTTCTCCTTCTTTTTGAATATTCCGGACAAAAAGAGCCGGATCACATAGAAATACACCAACAGACGAGCATGGAAGCCCGCCTTTGCTGATATGCTTCTATGTAACCCGGCTATCAAACAGCCGACGGCTGCCCTGATGCAGCCTTACCGTATCCATCCTATCGGACAGATACCATATCGGAACCCGGCAATCTCAGGGACGGGAACCGATTAACGAATCAGATAAACCTGATTCCCAAAAATGATCCTTTTCAGGACCATCATTATTGTACCAGCACGTATTTCTGCTGTCAATCCATCCAAAACACGTCGACGGTTTTTGGCGTCAACATCCTGCTTTGCCATGGTTTCAGTACTTGGCGAGCAGTGCATTGTCGTCCATATCTACTACTTGGCAAGCAATGCATACCTGTATGATTTGGTACTTGGCAAGCAGGGCCTACCCATACAGGTTTTGCAAATTGGCGAGCATGTCCGAATGGCTATTCAGTACTTTGCAAGCAGTGTACTGATCCGGACCTGCACCAATTACTGCACCGGCTCGTTGGGAACACCTCCCAAACCCAGAGATCACACTTCGTGGGAGCTGCGCGTTTTCACGCTTCAACAATCTTAAAACGATACTTTTTTTCATATATGCTTGTACAGTTCATATATTGGAAACTGCGCATATCTTTCTCTGTCCTCTATCGTGAATCTGTCAAAACAAGTTTTAGCCTGTTGCTTATTACCCAAAAGAACATACTTGCCGAACAATATATGTAATTCGTCGGTGTCAATGCTGCTAATGATATTCAAGTCTTCGGCACTCAATCCAGTTCTTCTTTTTTTAATCTGCATCATATTCAACATCAGCAATTCCTTCTGTACATAAGGCTCCAACTTATGAAGCAGATAATCAGCAAGGTCAAGGAAGTGGATGTCTGAGTTTCTGTCATATACGTTTATTAAAATCAACGAACACTCTATAAAAGCATCTGCGGTTAGAGCATTAATATCGCTATCATCAATCTGTTGGTAAAAAGCATCATAATCGCAGACATAAAGATTGCTCAGTACATCCACATCGTTATAAATGAACAAAGGCATTTTATACCCTCGTTCATCTGCGCTATCTTCGCTCGGTATAAACACTACAAAGCTTTTTGTGTACAATGAACTGGTTAATTCCGTTCGACCATCCTTTTTGCAAATCAGGAGAGGATAATACTTCTCACCAAATTTCCAATTATACCTGCTGATATCCTCTTTGAGTTGGCCGTTATATGCTCCCAATCGTAGATTGACTAATTTGACAAATTGCGACTGCTGTTCCTCTGCATATTGTGATATCTGAGTGTTTAGATCGAACCCTATCATTTCTAATGTGTCGTAGAGGTCAGCAATGTACTCCAGTCGTTTTTCAAAGTCATCTGTAACCATCGGATCAGAAAACTTGAACACATGCCCTTGAATTGCAAAGGCGTTTGTGTTCTTGAGTTTTAGTAAGAATTTCGCATCGTGGCCGAGTTCTTTTATGGTCGAGTTAATCTTAAAACTAAATGTCCCTTCCGTAAGCTTCAGTTCAAGATTTGGACTCAGTTTCAACGTCATGCCACCATCGGAATCAGCAATACAGTTATACCGTGTGTAAAAAACTTCATCATCAATAGAAACGGTTTGCTCTACTTCACGTCCCGTGAAGAATTTCGAGCTGTCGTGCCATTCCAAAGGACGGAAATATTTATCGCCATCGGTTTTCCCATACAGGCAGACATCACCAGATGATAACCGCAGCAAAGCATTGTATGAATCCTTGGCACCGACGACCGAGAGATTGATGCTTGTCAGTTTATCAAAATCAATACTCCTGATGCGGTCTTGTACCAACGGTGTATATGCTGATCCCTGTTTTTTCGCTTCGTCACTGCATTGCTTTACAATCACGTATAGCTTCTCAGCGTTTTTCTCAAGCCTTATAAACGGTATACTGTAGGTAGCAGTATTTCCTTTTTCTTTAGCAGCATCGAGATAGTCGGCGATTTTAGATGGATACAAAGAAACATAGAACACTTCACTTTTCTTCCCATCCACAAAAATCTGAAAGTACAAAACGCCTTTCTCCGTGGCGTATGCCTCTAAGTCCGCCAACTCTACAGAATAGCTGATACGATTCTTCCCTATATACTTATGCTCAGGATCATGATGCCCCTTAATCTGCACAGGAACTCTTGCATCAAAATTCGCCTTTGACTGGTCGCCGTTATTCTCTTTATATAGCGAGATAAAGCCATCCCACGACATTTCCTTATCGTTTTCGTTAATTTGGTGCTCCATCGTAGAATGTTCATCAATAATAGCTTTCAGTGCATTTATAGCCCTATGTTCAGTTTTTGTTGAAGAAATTTTCATATGTTTTTCTCCAGACAGATTGCATCATCTAAGCTCCGTTTGTCAGGTGTTCTGACTTTTATCAATCAGCCTGTCATAATCACTCAATGATTAACGTATTACCGCCAGCTTCATTAGGTTCAACACGAATCTTCGGGCCAGAATGAGCAGAAAGCTTCTTGTCAAACAATGCTTCAATATCTTCTATTGTTGTGGTATGCTCCTTCATGTATTTTTCAAACATGGTCTCTAAAGAAGATTCCGTATCAATTCCGTCAGCTCTGACCCACCCAACAGCAGGAAAGTCCCTTATACACTTTTGTAGAGAAATGGCAACACCTGCCTGTAAGCTCTCTTTTGAAGAATACTTTTTTATCATTCTACTTGAAGATACTTTAGCACGAAATCTGTTCAATGCCTCTCTTCCCGTATCTGTCTTTTCGCATTTTTCATTGGGCAATTTCCCGATATCTTCAACAATAAAGCTCATTACAGGTATTCCGTTTGTGACCGCGTAATCATATTCCTTTTCTGTGTATCCAATACCATCAGCAAGATCAACAGATCCATAACGTCCAGCCAGAATCAAAATATAGTAATCACACGTTTCCAACATCTTCTTAATATAATCCATTTGGCTCATTCCGCTTGCTGGAAACTGTTCCATACCAACAGGAATACACCCTAAGTCAAGAAGTATCTGGTTTACGGCAGCTCGTTCCTCTTTCAGGTCTTCATATGTAGAACTAACGAACACCTGATACTTTTTCTCTTTCGTACCCTGTCCCATATTATAACCTCTATTCATAATACTCTTTTTAGCAGTTCCTCCGCGCTTTCGTCGGTGGGATCGTTGGTGCCGAGTTCGCCGCGGAAGGCGCGGGCGAGGATGGCTTTCTTCATGCCGTCAATCTAATCTATAACTTGCTCGGCAGTTTCTTTGGCTTGTTCTTCTTGGCTAATGAGGCGGTTTAGAATGCTGACGATCTCTTCCTGCTCCGCAAGTGTTGGAAGCAAAACTTCAACATTTCTAATGTCTTGAATTGAAATGCTCTCCTGCGCTGTGGCCTTTTTCTCTTTTGTTAGCTCTTTATACCCCAAATCGCTACGAAGATAGTACAGTAGAAACTCTTCAAATGTTTCACTTTCTATCTCGATTTTCCCAACATTTGATCCCAAGTGGGCTTCAAAAGAACCATCAAAAATTGCTATGTTTCCAATTGTGCCAACATGGACTGGTAGGTATTTTTGTAGTGGGTTCCTATGCCCATATGTGTACTCCGCTTCCTGTTGTAGAAAATCTCGATGTAATAGAACAAATCGTTTTCTACTTTATTTATTATATCATACTCTTTACTGAAAATGAAGTCCGTTTTCTCGCTTATAAAAAGCGTCCTTGAATTATTGCAAGTTTCGCATTTGTGGTACAGACGGCCTTGCTGCCAGCCCCAAATGCGATGCGAGCTAAGCCCGCGTCCCTCTTTTTTAGCAGCTATGCGCTGCGGACAAAGATGTCTCAGAGTACGCTGCAATGGCCTGAAAAGGCGCGTTCAGGCTGCGGGTGGGGAAACGATACCCTAGAAAGCAAAAATGCCCGAAAACGGCAAATAAAGGCAAAATTGAAGCCCTTGGGAATAACGAATTTCTCCGGGGCTGTAGTGCGGATAGCAGGACTTGAACCTGTATGAGAGAACTCTCACACGGACCTGATGGTAGCATGACCTTGGTGAAAAATGTGTTACAGAGGATATTGTGCCTGCGCATTACCCACTAATACTTTTTCAGTGCCAGTCAAACATTCAATTATGCGAATCATCCGTGTCCGTATTAAAATATCGAGACTGCCAGAAATCGAAACTGGATTTAATAGTCTCCACTTCATCTGTCGCAGATTCATCACAGAACGCCGATACACAGCCATCGAAATATATAATCATTCCCGCAGAACAGTTTTCGCTTTCTGCATTATCTCGAAACTTTGTGCTTTCTAAACGACAGGTATTAAGTGCGTTGTATAAATAAGGCGACTCTTCCGAATAGAACTGCCTGCTAGCAGTTACTGTAATTGTTGTTTTACCACTCGACGTAAGCTCACGCAATTCCGTGCCGGTGGCGTCGATCAATGAAATCATCATTCTGGTTTCATTTCCTGCATTGTCAGGAAATACTAAGCCATTGTCAATACAATCACTGAGAACGATCAGATTCCAGTGATTCGGATCATTATCTTCGCGGTATGCACATACAACTTTAAAATATGGATATGTCGCATCAGAAAAAAGCGCTGTCAGATCGAGTTCGGTGCGATACCTTTCAGTTCGAACTGGAGGAAGAAGGTCAACGTCTTCCCATTCACCCGGAGGACGCGTTGGTAGCGGTTGTATTATAAGGTCGGGTGTCTCAGGCGAAGCGGTTTCTCTCTCACCGGACGCTCCGTCATCTTCAGTGGGCAATGCCGTGTTGATCATACTGTCTGTAATTTCGTCACTTATCGTCACATCCAGAGAACAGGAATAATCAACTTCAGAGTGTGTGCTACATGATGTGCAGATATTTACTATAAAAGTTGCCAATATCATCATACAAATTAATAATTTTGATGTTTTCATAAGACGCTCACTTTTTAGTCAATTTCGTTTTCTCCATCAAAAGTGATATATGATGAATCCCAAAACCAGAGAGAAGAACAGTATAATTGCCTCATTGAAGCAGAACTATTTCGCCAGCCCATATGGACAATAAAGCACACTTGTGTAGCAGGGGGATTATAGGCATTAATGGCTACCCCGTAAACAACAACAGAATGGTCATATGGTGCGCCTAAAACATTTTTGTTCATATTTGCAATTAAAGGGTATCCGTTAGAAATAGAAGCTATTACAGTACTGACTGTTTGGGCAGGACCGGTGGGATTTGGCCCTGTCACACATGTTGCAGTAGCATCCAGATTAATCGTATTAAAATAATTATTCATACCTGTTGCTGCTGCACTTATAAAGGCACCATTGTAGTCAGGATCTATGTAGTTGTATGCCATATAGTCATGGAAACCTTGTGTGGTTCCGATCCCATCACGGAATAAATAACTGACAAAACTATCGTCAACAAATACATCATAATACCCGAGCAAAATACATGTAGCGACCGTAGTACAGGTGTTTGAAGTGTTATCTCCAAACTGATTAATTAGATCCATAAAATAGTCTGATTCTATCATTGTTGTTAGAACGCCGACTTTAGGCGAATGACCGTTTGATGAGTTGATTATTGATTCTTTTAGAACAGCATCTGTATGAGACATTTTATTTGAAATAGCGAGTTGCTTTTTATTATCTACAATGGTGTTTGACCCTATTTCA
>JAEEGF011736415.1_pt1 | contig 17449 bp, 15 predicted proteins | sample 9134171 | NCBI WGS metagenome assembly JAEEGF01 (sample SAMN16246542, study PRJNA631951) | gut metagenome | biome: gut microbiome; feature: rumen; material: AP-attached | host: Bos | place: Iran: Karaj | collected 2018-10 | reverse complement strand
TAACGCCGTGAAGGAAGCAGTCCGTCTGAACATCCCGGTTATCGCAATGGTTGACACTTGCTGCGATCCCACCCCTATTGATTATGTGATCCCGGCAAACGACGATGCAACGAAGTCCATCGAACTCATCATGGATGTGATGTGCAAGGCTATCAACGAAGGCCTTGAAGAGCGCAAGCTCGAGAAGGAGAAGGAAGCAGAGGTTGCTCCCACAGAGGAAACTGCAGAGGCACCCGCACCTGCCAAGAAACTCCGTCCCCGCCGCACCGCTAAGGTAGAGGCTGAGCCCGTTGCAGTAGAGGAAGCTCCCGCAGAGGCTCCCGCTGAAAAGACCGAAGAGTAATTAACCGTTTAAAAAAAGAGAACTATGGCTATCGCATTGGCAGATATCAAGAAGCTGCGTGACATGACCAGCGCCGGCATGATGGATTGCAAGAAGGCCCTCGAAGAGGCCGAAGGCGATTTCAAGCGTGCCGTCGAAATCCTCCGCGAGAAGGGTAAGTCCACCCTTGCAAAGCGCGGTGACAACGAGACCACCCAGGGTGCAGTCCTGAGCCGCATCAACGGCGGAAAGGCCATCCTCGTATGCCTCGGCTGTGAGACCGACTTCGTGGCTGCAACGCCCGACTTCAAGAAGCTCGCAGGTTCTATCGCAGACGCAGCCATCGCCCAGTTCCCCGCAGACCTCGAGGCCCTCAAGGCCGTGAAGGGTGCAGACGGTTACACTCTGGACGAAGACATCACCAACCAGGCCGGCAAGACCGGTGAGAAGCACGTCCTGGCTTACTACGGCGCCCTCGAGGCCCCGTTCGTGAGCGAGTACGTACACTTCAACGGCAAGCTTGGCGCCATCGTCGCCTTCAGCAAGGTGGTTCCCGCCGAAATCGCCCGTGGCATCGCCATGCAGGTGGCTTCCATGAACCCCGTTGCAGTTGATCCCGCTTCCGTTCCCGCCGATGTCCTCGAGTCCGAAAGGACCGTGGCCATCCAGAAGACCAAGGACGAGCAGGTTCAGAAGGCAGTTGACAACGCCCTCAAGAAGGTTGGCATCAACCCCGCCCACGTTGACAGTGAGGACCACATCGAGTCCAACACCGCCAAGGGCTGGATCACTCCGGAGCAGGCACAGCAGGCCCGTGAGATCATCGCCAAGGTAAGCGAGGAAACCCTCGCCTCCCTTGCTCAGAAGGAGCAGATGATCAACGGTATCGTGAACGGTCGTATCCAGAAGTTCCTGAAGGAGAACACCCTCATGGAGCAGGAATACCAGCTGTCCGACGACAAGGCCACCGTGGCAGCCGCCCTCAAGGCAGTTGACGCAGAGGCCAAGGTTGTTGCCTTCAAGCGCTTCTCCCTCGCCGACTAATCATCCGTCGATTCACATTTAAAACGCCTGACCCCTTGGGGCCGGGCGTTTTTTTGCGGATGGAGACTTGAGAATGCTAGAATTTCAGGGCCAAACCCACGCCGCTGGCGGTGGGACCAAGGGAAAGGGATGACGAATACGGTCTGGGTGCGTAGTTCTTGGAGTAATCGTCCAGGATGGCATTCATTTCCCTGCGGCCGCTGACCCATAGAGGGATGCCTGTGGCGAGACAGGCGACGGTTCCTACTGCACTCAACGCTGCCAGCACGCCGAAAGCTCCACCCATATCGTCTAATGACGAGGCGGCAGCGAGGCCGAGAATAAGAGTCGAGGAGCCAATAAAAGGTGTAATCAAAGTCACCAGAGATAATCCGGTCACCTGCTTGACCTGAGCATTCCTGTAACGGCTTCCATAAAGGGCGGACAATTGCTCATCCCTTGGCAGAAGATAGAAGTAATCCGTAGAGGTATCTGTGGAAGGCCCGCCATAATTGGGGTTGATTATGACTTTTTCCTTGCCTTCAAACTCCTCTATCCACTCCATTCCGGTCTTGTCCCCGTCCTGGGCAAACAGGCTCCCCGACACCGTCAGAGCCGCCATAAGAAGCATAATCTTTTTCATAATCGTTCCTTTTTCCTCTCTATCCGCAAATAACGAGCCATCGCGGAACTATCTTCTGACGTATTCACACTTGATGTTACCTTCTTGCCACTTGCCTGAAGCCCTGTTGAACATCATAGTACGGGCTGTAAGCGTAATCCTGCCTAAAGCCATATCAATATGGACATCATAATATGGAACGGCGTATCCAATAATGTCCCAAGTGGATGCTGAATTCAGTGAGAGTGATCCATCTTCCATTATTTTGTAATGAAACTGATATGGCTCCACTTCGATGGGACACATACCCTCAATCGGATCTTCAGGGGCATATTCACCAGTATTAATGTTCTTCACAATTCTGAATAGAGGTATGTAAAGATTGACTTGGCCGGTCATTTCCGAAATACTAGGGTTCAGCACCTGGCTCTTGTCAAATACCGATTCTTCATCTATATAAAGAACACCATGAAAACCAAACTGTTTGAGTTGTGATAGGATATTACGTGATTCTCCGCCGTTTCCTGTGAGGTCAATCTCAAATTCCCAATCCGCCTGCGTCAATGTGTAGTCACCGACTATGCTGGCGGCGGTATTCACCTGTTGAAATGTGGGCTGATTGTCAATCCTATCAACCAGGCTGTCGCAGGACAAAACGACCAGGGAAGCAGCTATGATAATGGCAGTTTTTTTCATAATGTATAACCTATACGAAATCCAATGTGAGGGAGAAAAGGCATAATATAGAGTCCCATAGTGTGGAATCCAATACCGAATGTGTACTCCCGGAACCAATGGTCTCCGCCGCGGCGGATGCCGTATTCCGGGATTATGGAAATGTTAAATCCAACCGGCGAGAAATCAACCATTGATACTCTGTTCTGGACAGCTATGAAGTTGGCACAGTTATTCGCGGTCTTCTTTCCGCGAAGATAGCGCCTGTCCATATTGTGATAGTATCTAGGCTCGATGGTTATGGCCGGTCTGGGGCCGTATTGACAATTGATAGTCCTTGTGGAATTGGAGGTAGATGTCTCATATCCGCCCCCGGACACAGTTGTGGTCTCTGTAACTGTCTTGGAATTAATGTCCCGCAAGACACTCGGGGCTCCAATTCGAAAAACTATGGACCAGTCGTTGCGCAATGCCCTTTCGTGTGCATATTCAAGGCCGAATATGGTCGCGGAAAAAGAATGGCCGGACTGAATCTCCGTAGGGTCGCTTATATTCCTGATAGGTATTGACGGATTATTGAAGTCAAGCTGTTCCTGGGCGGATGCTACAGCCGCGGACAGGAATAGTGCAAGTGTAATCGTTGCGAGTTTTCGCATATCTTATTTCTTTCTTTTGTTAAACATCATATCAAGGTCGCCCACTGTGGCTGTGCCTCTGAGGTACACCACGGTCACATCCCAGATACCCTTGTCTTCCTTTGCCTGGTAGCACAGGAAACGGTTTAGGCCGGTGTGGGTCTGGGGAAGGCTTATCACGGCGTAAACCAGGTGATCTCCAACATACTCGGTCTGTTGGTCTATAGCCGCGTAAGAGTCCTTCATAATAAGGACTTCCACGGTATGGAAAGCGGCCTCGCCAACCTGGAAACTGAGGCTCTTGTAAGTGTCCAGCCCGTATGGCTGAAGCTTGGAGCCGCTGATTGTGGTCCGTTTCATCAGCTTTGCCGGAATAACCCTCCCTTCAAAAAGGTCTTCAACGTAAAGACCCTCCTGGCAGAAGGCATTGGTCCAGGCAAGCAGAAGGACCAGTATGGTCAGTATCTTTTTCATTGATTCAACAGTTCTGACAGTTCTGATTCAAAGTCGGCCCCGGAGGAGAAGATGGAAGTGAGGGTATTCTCCATCGAGGCAAGTGAATCGGCCGAGTGTCGCCTCTGCTCAGTGCCGATAAGGATCGATACACTGACGATGGCAACTGCGGCCGCGGCGGCAATGGTGGCGGGAACCCAGGTGCGACGGGCAGCCGGCACAATGGTGGCGGGATGTGCCGATCGTCCCTGTGCAAAGAACGCCGCTACGGCCTTCAGCTCGTTGAACTCAGGGTCTTCTGTAGTGGCCAGGAAGTCCAGGAGCAGGCGTTCTTCCTGTGGGGAAAGGTTGGCGTCGAAGTATCTACGGCTCAACTCTTTATAGTAGTTCTTGTTCATTGTACAGGTCTCTTATGGTTTTTCTTGCTCTTGACAGTTGCATCCTTACGGCAGGAGGTTTCATTCCAAGTTCTTTAGCTACGGTATCCAGTGGAACTCCTTCATAATGATGTCGCCGGATTATGTATTGCTGAGTGTCGTTCAGTTCTTTCATTATTATTTCTTCCACACGTAGGAAGAGTTTCTCTTTGTCCGGTCCGGAATCGTCCTGGACCTGTGTCAGATCTTCGTCTATAGGTGTTGTTTTTTTCCTCCTCATCGAGTCTACGGATGTGTTCCTGACAGTTCTTTGAAGCAAGGCTTCCGCCTCAAGAGGTGACCTTATGGAATACCTTCCCCAAAGCTTGACGAATGACTCCTGCAGGGCGTCTTCCGCCTGTGCGGTATCGTGTACGATCCGCATAGACCCTCCCATCAGCCTTTCCTTGATTCTCAGGAAAGCCTCTGTCAAATAATCACTCATCTGACTAATAAACGCAACACACGGCCAAATGTAACATCAAATAACTCACAAATAACGAGCCGCCACTACCTTTGTCCACCAAAAACGCCAAATCGGTGGACAAATCCCACAAAACGGCAACTTGTCCACCAAAAACGCCAAATCGGTGGACAAACCCCGGAAAACGGCAACTTGTCCACCAAAAACGCCAAATCGGTGGATAAACCCCGGAAAACACCAACTTGTCCACCAAAACGGCCAAATCGGTGGATGAGATCCCCGATCAGGTCGGGGATGACGGGGATGGAGGGGCGGTTTGGCGCAGTATTTGGAATTATTTGCTATATTTGTGAAACTAAACAGATAAGGCCATGAAAAGAATTGCAATGTTTTTGGCGGTGATGCTCATGACTGTCGCCGCCGTAGCGCAGAACAACACAAAGCGCAGCATCGCCTCTATGGAGAACGATGACAACAGCTTTGAAATCTTTGCATATGATGAGGACGGCACCCGCGGATATTTCCTTCAGATGAACAAAACCAGCTATGAGGTTACTTCTGCCGTGGGCCTTGAATCCAAGTTCATGGTTCTTTTTGTCTATCTTGGAAGCAACGTCAATGAGGCGGCAGAGACCATGAAAGGCATCCTGGCACTGTACGATGCCCCTCTGGGTGATACAAAGAAGTACACCGGCCGTCTGGGATCAAACCTTCCCATAGGCAAAACCTGTGATGTGAAGGCCGTGGTCCAGAAGAAACCCCTTTCCAAGAAGGTGCAGCTCTCATTTACCCTCCTTGGAGAGAATGCCAACATAGTCTCCTGGATGCAGAAATCGGACGCCAAGATGCTCCTCAAGTTCCTCACCAGCTACCAGAAGCGTCATCCGGACAGGTAGGCGCTATTTGCAGAGCATAATATCCAGAATCATGCGGTCCGTAGTCTTCATGCCTGCGGACCCTATTTTTCCTATGTTCCGGATGGTTTTTTCAACATCGTCCTCTATTATTCCGTCCGTGGAAGGGATGCATGTGCCCCTGAGGGCAAGGACGGCCGACTGCACTGCGCAGGATACGCCGGAGGCCACCTTCATGGCGCAGCCCACCTTTGCGCCGTCGCATACCATTCCGGTGATGTTTCCGGCCATGTTCTGAATGGCGGCGCAAACCTGGTCATAACCTCCGCCTTCAAGATACACAATTCCGCAGGCGCTGCCGGTAGAGGCTACCACGCAGCCGCAGAGGGCCGACAGCTTTCCAAGGTAGCTCTTGATGTGGATGGCTACAAGGTTACTCAGGATAAGCGCCCTGGCCAGCCTTTCATCGTCTACATTATATTTAATTGCGTACGCGATGATGGGCATGGAGACGGTGATGCCCTGGTTGCCGCTGCCGCTGTTGGACATGGCGGGGAGGGTACATCCGGCCATGCGGGCATCGGACGCCGCGGCGGTCATGCCCATGGCGTAGCTAAGGAAATCGGACCCGAAAACGCCCTTCTGGTTCTCCCTGATGGCTTTTCCAACCTTGAGGCCGTAGTCCCCGTGCAGGCCTTCCATGGCAAGGGCAAGGTTCAGCGTGCGGTCTTCCAGGATGAAGGCGATATCCTCGAACCTGGCCTCCTGTGCAAACCGGAGAATCTCCTTTACCGTGAGGCCCAGGTCCTTGTGGCCTTTTTCCTCCGTGGCGGCGGCGCTCTCGGAGCTCATGAGGATGCGGTCTGCGAAGGAGGTTTCCACTATGCGGTCGTGGTCGTCTTCGATTACGGCGTAGGCATGAGGGTCTACCTGGGCGCTGGCGTGGGCATCGGCAAGATGCACGGTGGCCTTTACGTAGAGGAGGTGGTCGGTGTCGGCCACGGTTACTTTGACGGCCTTGGTATCGGCCAGCTCGCGGGCACGGAGGACGTCTTCCGGGGTAAGGTTTCTGAGCACCTCCAGGCCCAGGGCCGATTCCCCGCAGACGGCACCCAGGGCCGCTGCAACGGGGATTCCCACCATTCCGGTGCCGGGAATGCCCACCCCCATTCCGTTCTTGAGGATGTTGGCGCTTACCTCCACCTCAATCTTGAAATCGGCCTGGCGGCGCCATCCGTCCGGACATGTGCCCGGGCAGTTTTCGGTAATGATTTCCACCGCCTTGGCAACTGCAAGTGCTACCGCGATGGGCTCCGTACACCCCAGTGCGGGTTTAACCTCGGAGTGTATCAGGTCTATTATTTCCTTTTCCCTTGGAGTCATAAATCAAGGAATTGTACAAATCCGTCAATGTCCAGATTGTAGCCGCGGGGACCGGCCAGGATGTTGCCTTCACCGTCAAGGATGAAGTAGTTTGGCTGTGAGTTCACGCCAAAGCGGTTAAGGACCAGATTGGAGTTTACGCGCCCGACGTCCTTCAGGACTTTTCCATCCGGCGTGGTAACCCACTTGTCCTCTGGGAGTTTGGTCTTGTCGTCCACGTATAGGGAGACGATGACAAAGTCGTTGGCAAGGCGCTTCAGGACCTCCGGATCGCTCCACACGCGGGCTTCCATCTCGCGGCAGTTCACGCAGCCGTGGCCGGTGATGTCCACGAAAACCTTCTTTCCCTGCTCCTTTGCGGCGGCTATGCCGTCTTCAAGGCTGTTGTAGCCCTGGAGGCCGTGGGGGAGGTCCACTTCAGAACCGTACAGGGTTGCCGTAGGCTGGGAAACAGTTGCCGGTGGTGCGTACTTACCAAGCACAAAGTCCTGCGTCTCAAGCGGCGGCATGTAGCCGCTGAGGGCCTTGAGGGGCGCTCCCCACATGCCGGGAATAAGGTATACCACAAAGGCAAAGTCTATTATCACAAGCACCAAACGGCCAACGGAGACGTACTCAAGAGGGGAATCGTGCTTGAAACGGATCTTGCCAAGGAGGTAGAAGCCCAGAAGGGTGAAGCACACTATCCAGATGGCCAGATAGACCTCCCTGTCAAGGATGTGCCAGTGGTAGGTCTGGTCCGCGACGCTCAGGAACTTGAGGCCCAGGGCAATCTCTATGAAGCCCAGGACCACCTTCACGCTGTTGAGCCATCCGCCGCTCTTGGGGAGCTTCTGGAGGATGGAGGGGAAGAAAGCCAGCAGGGCGAAAGGCAGTGCGAATGCAATGCTGAAGGCCAGCATTGTCACCATTGGCGTCCAGAACTCTCCCTGGGTGCTCTTTATGAGGACCGTGCCCACAATGGGACCGGTGCAGCTGAAGCTCACAAGAACCAGCGTGAGAGCCAGGAAGAACACACCCAGGAGGCCTTTCTTGCTGCTGCCGCTGTCCGCCTTGGTGGTCCAGGACGATGGCAGGGTAATCTCAAAAGCGCCGAAGAAAGATGCCGCGAATATCATGAAAATAACGAAGAATATGATATTTGGCAGCCAGTGCGTTGCCAGCCAGTTGAATATGTCCGCCGTCACCGCAGAACCGCCTACAGCCCACGTGAGGCCAATTATAAGGCATATCGGGACCGTATAAAGAAGGACGATGAAAATGCCGTACATAAGGGCGTTGAAGCGTCCCTTTGCCGGGGTATCGCTCTGCTTGAGGAAGAACGACACCGTCATAGGCACCATAGGGAACACGCATGGCGTGAGCAGCATCAGAAATCCCCACAGAATTGCTTCAAGAATAAGGGCCCAAATACTCTTTGACCCGCCCTTCTCGTCATTCTTAGTCCCTATTCCGTCATTCCGGGCTTGACCCGGAATCTTTAACTGAACGTTAAAATCATAATCCTCCGGCATCTGGCAGTAATCCCCGCTGCAGGCGCTCCAGGTAACGGTTCCTGTTACGTTCACTTTTCCGGTTCCGGTAATCTGCAGGTCCTGCTTAAGAACGTAATTGCCGGTGACCACGGTTTCTCCCTTGTAGTCCTGCGGAGTGAACTCCTCCACCGGCTGGCCGGCGATGAAAACGCCGTCGGACGGCTCTACGGCAAGGGCGGTCCCCACGTAAGGGTCCGACATGGGATGTACATAGTAATCGGCCGCAACCTTGCCGCTCAGGACAAGCTGGTACTTGTCCTGGTCTGTATGATTGACGGCGGCTTTCCAGATTACGGAAGGAGCGGACTGAAGTATTGTCAGAGACAGGAGTGCTGTCAGGATGGTGCCGGGCATATGTATTACATTTGGAATTCAAAGATAAGAATAATTTCAGCCGTTTGCAATTGTGGCGCTTTTTTATTAATATTGTATTTCAAACACTGAAACTTATGCAAGTAGAGGTTTATATACTCAATACCGGCAGCAACTGCCTTGTAGAGCAGGGCTCGCCGCTTTCTTCCTTTGCCCCCAAAACCATTACGGACCCCAAGACCGGGCGCGAGTTCGAGGTCCTGGCCGCGCTGGTGGACCACGAACTCCGTCAGCTGGATTTCAAGGTGTTCTACCCCCACAAGGTAGAGTTCATCGGCCTTAACCAGACGGAGGGGCGCAGGGTCTACATCCGTTCCCTCAGCTTTATTGCCCAGACGGCTGCAAGGCAGCTGTTCCCGGACCGCAAATTCAAGATAAACCACTCCCTCCCAAGCGGTTACTACTGCAAGTTCAGGGGAGAGCGCATAACGGACGAGCAAATCCTCGCCCTGCGTGAGCGCATGAGGGAACTGGTTGCCCAGGACCTCCCCTTCACTTCCCGCAAGGTCCTTACCTCGGAGGCTGCAGAGTGGTTCCAGGAGCAGAACCAGCCGCTGAAGGCAGGGCTCATCAAGTCCCTGGGGCAGTATTTCACAACCGTGTATTTCCTGGACGGCGTGGTGGACAATTTCTACGGCCCGCTGGCCCCGTCCACCGGCTACATCAAGGTGTTCGACCTCATGCCCTATCACCACGGCTTCTGCCTCCAGTACCCGGCAGAGGGCGACGAGTCCCACTGCATACCCCGCCAGAAGCAGATCAAGCTCACCAATACCCTTAAAGACTACGGCTACTGGTGCAAGACTACGGGAATCGTCAGCGTGGGGGCCCTTAACCAGAGGCTCCTGGACGGCCATGCCGTAGAGCTCATAAACCTCTGCGAGGCCCGTCAGGAGCGCGGTTACGCCGCCATCGCGGACAAGATTTATGCAGAGAAAGACCGCATCAAGATAGTGTTCCTCGCCGGGCCGTCCAGCAGCGGAAAAACATCATCGTCCCTCCGCGTTGCGCAGCAGTGCAAGGTCCTGGGCCTCAATCCTAAGGTGATAGAACTGGACAATTACTTCGTGGAAAGGGAAAGGACCCCCAAGGACTCTGACGGCAATTACGACTTCGAAGCCCTTGAGGCCATGGACCTGGAGCTCCTTGGGCAGCACCTGAACACCCTCCTTGCCGGAGGGGAAGTGGAAATTCCCAGGTACGATTTCAAGCAGGGCCGGCCTTTCTTCGAAGGGAACATGATGCATCTGGAAGAGAACGACATCCTGGTGATGGAAGGCATCCATGCGCTTGACCCTGCGATGGTGCCGTCGGTAGACCAGAGCCGCATCTTCAGGATTTACGCATCGGCCCTCACATCCCTCAAGCTGGACGAAAACTGCTGCATCTCCACAACGGACAACCGTCTCCTCAGGCGCATGATCCGCGACAACCGCGTCCGCGGAATTTCTCCGGCCGATACCATTCTCCGCTGGCCGTCCGTCCGCCGCGGGGAAGGCAAGTACATCTTCACCTTCCAGGAGAACGCCGATGCCCAGTTCAACTCCGCCCTTTTGTATGAGCTCCCTCTGCTGAAGTACTACGCAGAGCCGCTCCTGAGGCGCATACAGCCATCGTCACCCGCATATTCGGAGGCTCTCCGCCTGCTCAAGTTCCTTGACTTCATAGTGCCGCTGCAGCCGTCGGAGATTGCCGCAATACCACCCACTTCCATCTTACGTGAATTTATCGGAGGCCAGACCTTATGAAACAGTTACTTCTTTGCGCGCTAGCCGCGCTTGCCGTCTCGTGCGGAGCCAAACTTGAAATTCTTAACCCCTCGTCGCTTTCTTCTCCGGACGGCAAGCTGGAGCTCAAGGCAGGCGTCGCCGCGGACGGCACGCCCGTTTACTCGCTTTCCCGGGAGGGGGAGGCGGTGGTTCTTCCGTCCAGGCTTGGATACAAGCTTGCCGATGCCCCGGACCTTGACAAAGGCTTTACCGTGGATGGTGCAGTACTGGACTCGTTTGACGAGACCTGGGAGCCGGTATGGGGAGAGGAAGCCAGCATCCGAAACAACTACAACGAGCTGCTTCTCTGCCTCAAGCGGGACGATGGCGTTGCCATGAACGTCCGCTTCCGTCTCTACGACGACGGCCTTGGCTTCCGCTACGAGTTCCCACTGGAGAACAAACTGACGTATTTCAAGGTGGCCGATGAGCTTACGGAATTTGCCATGGCAGGGGACCACACCGCCTGGTGGATAAGCGGAGACTATGACACCCAGGAGTACAATTACACGGAGTCCAGGCTCTCTGAGATTCGCGGAATCTCGGAGAAAAGGCGCCTTTCCAACGCCTCACAGGAGAGCTTCTCTCCCACCGGGGTGCAGACCGCCCTTCAGATGAAGACTGCATCGGGCCTGTATGTGAACATCCACGAGGCCGAGGTTCTGGACTATCCCACAACCAACCTCAATCTGGACGATAAGCGTTTTGTCTTCACCACCTGGCTCACGCCGGATGCGCAGGGTGTGAAGGGCCGCCTGCAGGCGCCTTGCAAGAGCCCCTGGCGTACCGTGCAGGTTTGTGCATCGGCAACGGATGTTCTGGCCTCGCGTTTGATTCTGAATCTGAACGAGCCCTGCGCCCTGGAGGATGTTTCCTGGATCCATCCCGTCAAGTACATGGGCGTATGGTGGGAGATGATTACCGGAAAGACCCAGTGGTCATATACCTGGGACCTTCCTTCGGTGCAGCTTGGAGTAACTGATTATAAGGCCGTGAAGCCCCACGGCCAGCACGGTGCCAACAACGAGAACGTCCGCAAGTACATCGACTTTGCTGCCGATAACGGCTTTGACGCCCTTCTCATCGAGGGCTGGAACGAGGGCTGGGAAGACTGGTTCGGCCACCAGAAGGACTATGTGTTCGACTTCGTCACGCCTTATCCGGACTTCGACCTTCCGGCGCTCAATGCCTATGCCCACCAGAAGGGTATCCGCCTCATGATGCACCATGAGAGCTCATCGTCCACGGTGAATTATGAAAGGCACATGGAAGCCGGTTATAACCTCATGAACAAATACGGCTACAATGCCGTCAAAAGCGGTTATGTGGGCGATATCATCCCTTACGGGGAGCATCACTACAGCCAGGCGCTGATAAACCATTATCATTATGCCATAGTTGAGGCCGCAAAGCACAAGATCATGGTCAATGCCCATGAGGCTGTGCGTCCCACGGGCCTTTGCCGCACCTGGCCCAACATGGTTGGCAACGAGAGCGCCATGGGCGGGGAGTATCGTTCCAACATAGAGCCCGGTCATACCACAATCCTTCCGTTCACTCGCCTGCAGGGCGGCCCCATGGACTATACGCCCGGTATCTTCGAGCAGGATATGTCCGTCACGGCTCCCGGCCAGAGCGGCAAGATGAGGCATACCATCGGCAACCACCTGGGGCTGTATGTAACGTTCTATTCACCTCTGCAGATGGCTGCAGACCTTCCGGAGAATTACGCCCGCTTCATGGACGCCTTCCAGTTTATTAAGGACGTAGCCGTAGACTGGGACAAGAGCATCTATCTGGAGGCCGAGCCCGGCGCGTACATAGTTACCGCACGCCACCCCAGGCTGTCTTCGCTTAACGCCGCTGCGGAGAGCACCATGACGCTCCCCGATGCCCGTAAGGGTATTGTGACGGGTGCTGCCCGCTTTGTGTACGCACTTCCTGAAGGCGCCGCCCTGAAGCCCGGCATGCAGCCCCGCGACGTCTGGTACGTGGGCGGCATCACGGACGAGAACGCCCGCTCCGTCACCGTTGCCCTGGACTTCCTGCAGCCCGGCCTCACGTATGAAGCCGTGATTTACGCCGACGCCCCGGACGCCGACTTCGAAACCAATCCCCAAGCCTACACCATCACAAGGCGTGACGTAACCTGCAAAGACTCTCTGGATCTCTGGATGGCCCGCTCCGGCGGCTTCGCGGTGAGTCTGCGCGAGAAGAAGTAAATCATATGATTATGAAAAAAGCACTGTTATGGCTCATCGGCGTTCTTGCCGTATTATGCATTGCCGTCGCCTGCATTTGGGGCGGTGAGATTGCAAGCATTTCCTCAGTCAAGCAGGTTGGGGAGAACAAGTACCTGTACCGCATGGACTACAAGGCTGCGTACGACCTTGATGATGTCATCGCCCATGACATTGATGAGAATGCGGAGCTCCTAGGGTACGTTGTAGGGCGCATCGGCAAGGGTATTCCACTTAAGATCAAGAGCGCCCAGGTGGCCGATGAAGGAGGCGAGCACTGCACTTCCTTCCAGGCCGTAAAGGCCGGCGGTGACGGTTTCTTGTACGGACGTAACTATGACTTTTACAAGAACCCCACAATGGTCACGATATCCCATCCCAAGAAGGGTTACGCTTCCATAGCGGTAAGCGACATGTCCCACTTCGGGTACTCCCTGGAGAAGCTGCCCACATCGCTTGGCGCAAAGCTAAGCTGCCTGGCAGCTATCTACGCTCCCGTTGACGGTATCAATGAGAAAGGCCTCTGCACCTCCATCATGGCCCTTCCCAAGCAGGCTTCCCAGCAGGATACGCCCAAGCACGATGTTGGCACAACCATCATCATGCGCCTGTGGCTGGACCGCTGCGCCACCGTTCAGGAGGCCCTTGACCTGGCTGCAACCCTCGATGTCCGCCACGACGCCAAGGTGGGCTCCGGCTACCACTATATGGTTGCCGATGCCTCCGGCGATTGCGCCGTCCTTGAATTCGACAAGGAAGACGGTTGGAAGAGCATGATTGTCCGCAAAGCCCCTGGAGAAAACTGCATGCTGGTCACAAACCACCTGCTGTCGGAAAAATACTACACAACAGAGCCGGACCAGGCGGTAGGAAACACCCACAGCAAGAGCTGGTGGCGCTATGAGACCGCCGGTGCGTACCTTGCAGCACACGGTGGAGTCCTTACTCTGGAAGAGGCTCAGGAATGCCTCTCACAGGTCCACTGGAAAGACCTTGTCTGGGGCGATGGCACCGTAGAAGACACCCAGTACAGCAACGTCTACGACCAGACCGACATCACCCTGGACCTCCGCAGCTGGGCCGACTACGACACCACCTGCCACTTTACGCTGTAGCATCATTAACCGTGGAAAGGAAACGGGAAATATGGCTTGACTGGCTGAGGGTTGTTGCCTGTTTTATGGTGATGCTTACCCACAGCTGTGAGCCTTTCTATCTTGGAGGAGAGGGGTCTCTCATATTATCTGAGTCAGATGCTGTCTGGGTCGCCATTCTTAATACTCTGCCACGCGCGACGGTGGCGCTGTTTATTGTGACTTCCAGCTATCTGCAGTTCCCGCTGCACTATTCTGCCGGGGAGTTTTTCCGCCACAGGGCCAAGAGAATCCTTGTCCCGTTCCTTCTTTGGACGATTGTATATGCCCTTGTGTGGGGAGAACCGGTTCAGAACTTCAAGGATCTGATACTGAATTTCAACTATGCGGCGGGTCACCTCTGGTTTGTGTATATGCTTGTGGGCCTTTACCTGATTATGCCGCTCCTGTCTCCCTGGGCAGAGAAGGTGGAGAAAAAGGAACTTCAGGTGTATTTGGCCATCTGGCTGTTTACAACGCTCATCCCGTTGATAAGACACCTGGTGGGAGGACCCGCTCCCGTCATTTACGGGCCTTCAGGCATCCCCAATGCCGCCAAGTTCCCTCTTTGGGGAGAGGCCAGCTGGAATACGTACGGCGTGTTCTATTATATAAGCGGCTTTATTGGTTATCTGCTTCTTGGACTGTATTTCCGGAAGTTTGTGGGTGAACTGTCCTGGAAAAAGACTCTTGCCATTGCAATTCCTTTGTTCCTGGTAGGGTTTGCAATAGGGTCCGTGGGTTTCCTTAGCCTGTCTTTCTCTGATTCTAAAGGGATGTTCCCGGTGGAAGGTCCCGTGGGGCTTGCAGCCATTTGGGAGGTGCCCTGGATGAATGACGGCATTGCCGTGGCGCTTATGACAATGGGATGGATTCTCGTATTCCGCAAGATCCAGGGAGAAGGCCGTTTTTACAAAGGAATCGTCCTTCCGGTGTCAAAGGCCAGTTATGGAATGTACCTTTGCCATCTGCTGGTGCTTTCGCTTTATGCCCCGCTTTTCCGGAACGCTATGAATAGCGCGTGCAGCCCTGTTGCCGCCACGCCGCTTGCAATCCTTCTCACAGCAATCTGCACATATATTACCGTAGCGGTTGCCTGTGTCCTCATCCGTAAAATTCCCCGTATAGGCACATGGATAGCATGAATGTAGGTATAATAGGCGCCGGCCATATTGCAGAAAAGATGGCCGCCACGCTTGCCAGGATGGAAGACTGTTCCTGCCTGGCTATAGCTTCGCGTTCACTTGAGAAGGCGCAGGACTTTGCCAGGCGTTTTGGCGCCGCCCGCGCATACTGCTCTTATGACGATCTCCTTGCAGACCAGGATGTAGACCTTGTCTATGTGGCCACACCGCACTCCTGCCACTTTGACATTGCCCGCCGTGCAATCCTTGCCGGTAAGCCCTGCCTTGTAGAGAAATCCTTCATGGCAAACGCCACTGAGGCTGCCGCAATCATTGCCCTGGCACGCGAAAATGGCGTTTTTGTGGCCGAGGCCATCTGGCCGCGGTATATGCCAGTACTAGGGATAGCGCGTGAAGTTCTGGCTTCCGGTATGATTGGAAAGCCTGTAACGGTTAATGCCACGCTGGCATACAACGTGTCGGAAAAGGAACGAGTCCTGTCACCGGAACTTGGTGGCGGCGCGCTGCTGGACCTTGGTGTGTACCTGCTGAACTTTGTACGGATGTACTGTGACGGCCAGATTGAGCAGATAAGTACCTCCTGCATCAAGGCCCCAACCGGCGTGGATGCCTCCGAGAACATATCCATGACACTGTCGGACGGCACTCTGGTATCCCTCCAGTGCTCCGGCTGGAGCCAGGGAGACAACCAGGCCGTGATTGCCGGAACAACGGGCTATCTTGTGTTCAATGACCTGATTAACCCCTCCAAGCTTCTAATTTGCCGCAAGCGGCATATTGTGGAACGTGAGATTGTTCTTCCGGAGCAGATAACAGGCTTTGAGTACCAGGTCCGCGCCTGCCTCGACGCCATTGCCGCCGGCCTCATTGAGCCGCCGCAGATGCCCCATGCCGAAACGCTCTACATCATGCACCTCATGGACCGCCTCCGTGCGGAATGGGGAAGCCGGGAATGGCATTCTTCTGATAATTGAGTATCTTTGCAGTCCATGACCCCAAAAGAATTCATACAGGTACGCGGAGCGCGGGCTAACAACCTTCAGAACATAGACGTGGACATTCCACGCGGGGAGATGGTGGTTGTTACCGGGCTCAGCGGCAGTGGCAAAAGCTCACTGGCTTTCGACACCATTTATGCGGAAGGCCAGAGGCGCTATATGGACACGCTGTCAACGTATGCCAAGCACTTTATGGGCATACTGGAAAAGCCTGAGGTAGAGGAAATCAAGGGTCTGAGTCCCATCATTGCCATAGAGCAGAAGACAACGGGCAACAACCCCCGGAGCACCGTTGGAACCATCACGGAGATCTACGACTTCCTGCGTCTTCTGTATGCCAAGGGCTCGCGTGCTTACTCCCCGGAAACCGGCAAGGAGATGGTCCGCTACACTGACGAGCAGATAGTAGACCTCATAATGACCCGCTACAACGGCCGCAAGTGCTATCTTCTGGCACCGCTTGTAAGAGGCCGCAAGGGCCATTACAGGGACCTGTTTGACCAGCTCAGGCGCCGCGGCTATACAGAGGTGCGCATAGACGGGGAGATACTTGAACTTCAGGGTGTGGATGCCCTGGACAGGTATAAGGTCCACTTCATTGAGCTGGTGGTGGACCGCCTTAAGCCCGAGGCTGGCGACGACCGCCGCATCAGGGACTCCGTTGGCCGTGCAATCGGCATTGGAAAGGGATCCGTGGCCGTTCTGGATATTGAGGAAGACAAGATAGCTCATTTCTCCAAGCACCTTGTGGACCCGGAGAGCGGGTTGTCCCTGCAGGAGCCGCAGCCGCACAGTTTCTCCTTCAATTCCCCGCAGGGATACTGCCCGCACTGCAAAGGTCTTGGGACCATTGTGGATGTGGATATCGACACCATTATTCCGGACAGGAGCAAGTCTGTGGCGGACGGGGCCATCGTCCCTCTTGGGAAGGTGAGGGAGAACCGGAAGTTCGATATTATCCGATCAATTGCCAGGCAGTACAATTTCAGTCTGTACGATCCCATCGCCGCCCTGCCGGACGAGGCCGTGAGCCTTCTGGTGTACGGCTCGGAAGACCTTTTCCGCGTTGGGGAAGGCAACATGAGCGAGATGGAGAGCTGGGGCGGTGTCATCGACAATATAGAAGATACCATCACCTGCCCCGTGTGTAACGGCACCAGGCTGTGCCAGGAAGCGCTTTTCTTCCGCGTTGACGGAAAGACCATAAGCGAGGTCAGCGCCATGGAGATGTCCGAGCTGCGGGAGTGGCTGGACAAGATTCCGGAGGGGTTCAACGAACGCGAAAAGAACGTTTCGCGCGATATACTCAAGGAACTCCGGGAAAGGGTTCAGTTCATGCTGGACGTGGGCCTTGACTACCTCTCGCTGGACCGTCCTACCGGCTCGCTTTCCGGCGGTGAATCCCAGCGCATACGCCTTGCAACGCAGATAGGTTCCAAGCTTGTGAACG
>JAEEGF010080918.1_pt1 | contig 17452 bp, 10 predicted proteins | sample 9134171 | NCBI WGS metagenome assembly JAEEGF01 (sample SAMN16246542, study PRJNA631951) | gut metagenome | biome: gut microbiome; feature: rumen; material: AP-attached | host: Bos | place: Iran: Karaj | collected 2018-10 | reverse complement strand
CACTCTCTGTCAGCGAACTCGAAGAGATCACGATGGAGTTCTATCGTCGCAACTATATCGAGGGACTGTTCCTGAGTAGCGGGGTGGTGCGCAACCCTGACTATACGATGGAACGCCTCACTGCCATTGCTCGCGATTTAAGAACCGTTCATCGTTTCAATGGCTATATCCATCTGAAAAGCATCCCAGGTTGTTCGCAGGAACTGCTCAACGAGGCAGGGCGTTATGCCGACCGCATGAGTGTGAACATTGAGATTCCCAAAGAGGAATCGCTCAAGCTGCTGGCGCCAGAAAAAGACCACAAGAGCGTATTCACGCCCATGAAGCTCATCCAACAAGGCGTACTGGAAAACAAGGAGGACCGTAAGAAATACCGCTATGCACCACGCTTCGTGCCTGCAGGACAATCCACGCAGATGATTGTGGGGGCGACGAAAGAAACGGATAAGGATATCCTGCAGATGTCGTCGATGCTCTATGGTCAGCCCACGATGCGGCGCGTGTATTATTCGGGCTATGTCAGTGTGAACACCTACGATCCGCGATTGCCTGTTCTCAAACAACCACCTTTGGTACGTGAGAACCGATTGTATCAGGCAGACTGGCTGTTACGCTTCTATCATTTCAAGGTAGAAGAGATCGTCGATGACCTGCATGCCAACCTCGATTTGGAGGTTGATCCCAAACTCGCCTGGGCACTCCGTCATCCAGAGGCTTTCCCTGTGGATATCAACACCGCCGACTATGAGCAGCTACTCCGAGTGCCAGGACTTGGGACAAAATCTGCTTGGCTTATTGTGAATTCTCGTCGCTTCAACCGCCTGACCAGCTACGACCTGAAGAAGATGGGCGTGGTGATGAAGAAGGCGAAGTATTTCATCACCTGCAATGAACTCACCTCGCAGTTCTCCCAGCCCATCGTCGGCATCAACGAACTGCACCCCGAGCGACTTCGTCCTCTCCTCATCAGCAAGGCGCAACAGAAGCGCGCCGCCGAAGAGCAACAACTGAAAATAGATTTTGGCGAATGACGATCTATGTGTTTGACGGGACGATGGACGGACTGCTGACGGCGGTGTTCGACGCCTTCAGCCTGAAGGAAGAGCCACAGGAGTTGCTGGCTGAGGGCGATGCATTGCCGCTGTTCTGCAACCATACCTATCAAGTGACGACGGACGGTGAGAAGGCACGACGGGTATGGACTGGTCTGGAGAAAAAACTGACACGAGAGGCCATGAAACACATTTCCGCCAGTTGGCTGTCGGAGGAGAGAGAGCTGAACACGCCGTTGTTCCGGTATATCTGCAAGGTGTTCAAGCAAGGGGATATCAGCCGGAATTTTGCCGATCCTGACGTGCTGACGGTAACGAACATCGCCCATCGCGTACTTCATGAGCAGTTACGCATGAAGCAGTTTATCCGTTTTCAGAAGGCGAAAGACGGCACTTACCTCGCTGTGGTATCGCCTGATCACAATGTGCTGCCTATCATCATCGACCATTTTCAGGACAGGTTCAACGACCAGCCCTGGCTCATCTACGACGCCAAGCGGCACTATGGCTTCAATTATGACGGCAAAACCGTGATCCGCATCACCTTCGAAGACGAGGCGGCAGTGCCTTTTAGTCTGGAGAACGGCAAGCTGAATGAGGAGGTGCTCAGTAACGACGACCAGCTGTTGCAGAACCTCTGGCGCACCTACTTCAAGGCCATCTGCATCAAGGAGCGCATGAATCCCCGCAAGCAGCTCAACGACATGCCCCGCCGCTACTGGAAATACATGACGGAAAAACAATAAATCAATAAAGCCCAAATTTATTTGGTTTTTCGCTCAAATTGCACTACCTTTGCAGGCAAATTAGAAATTTAATAATTAAATAGGTATGATACGCTTCTTTCAGACCCCACAAAAGACAGTGATTGCCACAGAGGTCGATCACGCACTTAATGAACAGGAAATCAAGGAATTAAATTGGCTTTATGGTGATGCAAAGCTGTTGGATGCCGAGCAGTTGGAGGGCTACTTTGTTGGTCCGCGCCGTGAGATGGTGACCCCATGGTCAACCAACGCCGTAGAGATCACCCAGAACATGGGCCTTCAAGGCATCAGTCGTATTGAGGAATATTTCCCCGCCAGCAGCAAGGATGCCGAGCACGACGAGATGCTGCAGCGCATGTACAACGGTTTGAACCAGGACATTTTTACGATCAATATCAAGCCGGAGCCCATCAAGTATGTGGATAATCTGGAAGAGTACAACGAGCAGGAAGGTCTCGCCCTCAGTCCTGAGGAGATCGAGTATCTGCACGGACTGGAGAAACAGAACGGTCGTCCGCTGACGGATTCTGAGATCTTCGGTTTCGCCCAGATCAACTCTGAACACTGTCGTCATAAGATCTTCGGTGGCACCTTTATCATCGACGGCAAGGAGATGGAGAGTTCCCTCTTCGCCATGATCAAGAAGACCACCCAGGAGAATCCCAACAAGATTCTCTCTGCCTATAAAGATAATGTGGCTTTTGCACAGGGTCCGATTGTAGAGCAGTTTGCGCCGAAGGATCAGAGCACGAGCGACTATTTCCAGGTGAAGGATATCGAGAGTGTGATCTCGCTGAAGGCTGAGACACATAACTTCCCCACAACGGTGGAGCCCTTCAACGGTGCCGCTACAGGTACAGGTGGTGAGATCCGCGACCGTATGGGTGGTGGTGTCGGCTCTTGGCCGATCGCTGGTACTGCTGTTTATATGACAGCCTATCCCCGTCTGCATGACGATGAGGGTGCAGCCCGTGACTGGGAGGATATCCTACCTGTTCGTCAGTGGCTGTATCAGACCCCTCAGCAGATTCTGACCAAGGCCTCTAACGGTGCTTCAGACTTCGGCAATAAGTTCGGTCAGCCGCTGATCTGCGGTTCTGTACTGACCTTCGAGCATCAGGAGGGTAAGGAGAAATACGCTTACGATAAGGTGATTATGCTGGCTGGTGGTGTGGGTTACGGCACCAAGCGCGACTGCCTGAAGAAGGAGCCTCAGAAAGGCAACAAAGTTGTAGTGGTTGGTGGTGATAACTACCGTATCGGACTGGGTGGTGGTTCTGTATCGTCGGTAGATACAGGTCGCTACTCTAACGGTATCGAGTTGAACGCCGTTCAGCGTGCCAACCCAGAGATGCAGAAGCGTGCCTACAACTTGGTGCGTGCCCTCTGCGAAGAGGATGTGAACCCCGTTGTTTCTATCCACGACCATGGTTCTGCAGGTCACCTGAACTGTCTCTCTGAGCTCGTTGAGGAGTGCGGTGGTGAAATCGATATGACCAAATTGCCTATTGGCGACAAGACACTGAGCTCTAAGGAAATCATTGCCAACGAGAGTCAGGAACGTATGGGCTTGCTTATTGACGAGAAGCATATCGAACATGTTAGAAAGATTGCAGAGCGCGAGCGTGCTCCGCTGTATGTGGTAGGTGAGACCACAGGTGATGCCCACTTCTCATTCAAGCAGGGCGATGGTGTGAAGCCATTCGATCTCGATGTAGCTCAGATGTTTGGTCACTCGCCCAAGACCATCATGAAGGATAATACTGTAGAGCGCCACTATGCTGACGTTACCTACAGTCAGGATAAGATTGACGAATATCTGGATCGCGTACTCCAGCTGGAGGCTGTGGCTTGTAAGGACTGGTTGACGAACAAGGTTGACCGTTCTGTGACAGGTAAGATTGCCCGTCAGCAGTGCCAGGGTGAGATTCAGTTGCCTTTGAGCGACTGTGGTGTTGTTGCCCTTGACTATCGTGGCGAGAAAGGTATCGCCACAGCCCTGGGACATGCACCTCAGGCTGGTCTGGCCGATCCTGCTGCTGGTTCAGTACTCTCTGTGGCTGAGGCGCTGACGAATATCGTTTGGGCTCCTCTCGCTGAGGGTATGGATTCGCTGAGTCTCTCAGCTAACTGGATGTGGCCTTGCCGCTCTCAGGAGGGTGAGGATGCCCGTCTGTATGCTGGTGTGAAGGCCCTGAGCGATTTCTGTTGCGACCTGCACATCAACGTGCCTACAGGTAAGGACTCGCTGTCTTTGAGTCAGCAGTATCCGAATGGTGAGAAGATTATCTCTCCAGGAACAGTCATCGTTTCTGCTGGTGGTGAGGTATCAGACATCAAGAAGGTGATAAGTCCAGTTATCGTGAACGACAAGAACGCCTCGCTCTATCATATCGACTTCAGTTTCGACGAGCAGCGCCTTGGTGGTTCTGCCTTTGCCCAGAGTTTAGGTAAGGTAGGCGACGACGTACCCACCGTTAAGAACCCAGAATATTTCTGCGACGCCTTCATGGCTATCCAGCAACTCATCGAGAAGGGTTGGATCATGGCTGGTCACGATATCTCTGCCGGTGGTCTGATCACTACCCTCTTAGAAATGTGCTTCGCTAATACGAAGGGCGGTCTGCATATCAACCTGCACGACATCTGCAAGGAAGGTGACATCGTGAAGGCACTCTTTGCTGAGAACCCAGGTGTGGTAATTCAGGTGAGCGATGCCCACAAGCAGGACTTCAAGGACTTCATGGAGGAGCAGGGTGTAGGTTTTGCTAAGATCGGTTATACCACCGACGAGCGCACCATTATCGTGAAGGCTGGCGACACAGAGAAGACCTTCGATATCGATGCCCTCCGCGACACTTGGTACAAGACTTCTTACCTGCTCGATCGTAAGCAGAGTTTCAACGGCAAGGCTAAGGAGCGCTTTGAAAACTATAAGAAGCAGCCTATCGAGATGAAGTTTAATAAGGACTTCAAGGGTACGCTGGCTCAGTATGGCATCTCAGCCGATCGTCGTCAGGCATCAGGTATCAAGGCTGCCATCATCCGCGAGAAAGGAACCAACGGTGAGCGCGAGATGGCTTACAGCCTCTACCTCGCCGGCTTCGACGTGAAGGACGTGATGATGACCGACCTGATTACGGGCCGTGAGACACTGGAGGATATCAACATGATTGTATTCTGTGGTGGTTTCTCTAACTCCGACGTACTTGGTTCGGCTAAGGGTTGGGCTGGTGCCTTCCTCTTCAATCCTAAGGCTAAGGAGGCTCTGGATAAGTTCTATGCCCGCGAGGACACCTTGTCACTGGGTATTTGTAACGGTTGCCAGTTGATGGTGGAGCTTGGGCTCACTGGTGCTAAGGGTGCAAAGATGCTGCACAACGACTCTCATAAGTTCGAGAGTGAGTTCATCTCATTGAGCATTCCTCAGAACAATAGTGTGATGTTCGGAAGCCTCAGCGGTTCGAAACTTGGTCTCTGGGTCGCTCACGGCGAGGGAAAATTCTCACTGCCTGAGGCAGAGAACCAGTACAACGTGATTGCGAAGTACAACTACGCTGGCTATCCCGCTAATCCTAACGGCTCTGACTACAATGTAGCTGGTATCTGCTCAGCCGATGGTCGTCATCTGTGCATGATGCCTCACCTGGAGCGTGCCGTATTCCCTTGGCAGAATGCCTGGTATCCTGCAGACCGCAAGAACGATGAAGTGACTCCTTGGATTGAGGCCTTCGTTAATGCACGTAAATGGGTGGAGGCTCACAAGTAATGAATATCTATTGGGAATCATTTAAGACCTTCTTTAAGATTGGCATATTCACCCTTGGGGGTGGCTATGCCATGATTCCTTTGATCGAAGAAGAGGTAGTGAACAAGCACCGATGGGTGGAAAAGGAGGAGATGCTCGACCTGATCGCCATCGCCCAGAGCTGCCCAGGGGTGTTTGCCATCAACATCGCCATCTTCATCGGCTATAAGCTGAAAAAGGTGCGTGGGTCTATTGCCACTACTCTTGGAACGGCTCTCCCCTCGTTCCTGATTATCCTCGCCATCGCCATCTTCTTCAAGCAGTTTGAGGACAACAGGATCGTGGCTGCCATCTTCCGAGGCATCCGTCCGGCAGTGGTGGCGCTGATAGCCGTACCGACCTTCCGTCTGGGACAAAGAGCGAAACTGAATAAGTTCACCATCTGGATCCCCGTCGCCTGTGCCCTCCTCATCTGGGCTCTTGGCGTATCACCTATTTACATTATCATAGCGGCAGGCCTCGCTGGGTATATTTACGGTCGTTTTTATAAGGCAAATAAGATATGATATTTCTCAGTCTATTCATCACGTTCTTTGAGATCGGACTCTTCGGTTTCGGTGGCGGCTATGGTATGCTGTCACTGATTCAGCACGAGACGGTGGAGAGTCATCACTGGCTCTCAACGGCTGAGTTTACGGATATCGTCGCCATCTCACAGATGACCCCAGGACCTATCGGCATCAACTCCGCCACCTACTGCGGCTATACAGCTATCCAGAATGCAGGCTATGGCAGTGGGATGGCCGTGTTAGGCTCTGCGACAGCGACCTTCGCCCTGGTGTTGCCTTCACTCATCCTGATGATCCTCATCAGTAAGATGTTCATGAAGTATATGAAGACCTCGCTGGTACAATCGGTGTTCACAGGTTTGCGTCCTGCCGTTGTAGGCTTGTTGGCTGCTGCTACCCTATTGCTCTGCAACGAAGAGAACTTCTCTACGCCAAAGGAGAACCCTTGGCAATTCTTTATCAGCTGTGCCCTGCTCATTGCGACGGCTGTCGGCACAGGTTATCTGAAGATCAATCCCATCCGCATGATCTGCTATGCTGGTATTGCGGGTTTGTTATTACTATACTAAATTACCATTATGAAACTATCAACTATCCTCCTTTGTGGCGCCCTACTTTCCTCAACAGCAGTCTTAGCCGACGATTACGAAACACTCCAGATGGAGAAAGTGCAGAACCCGATGTTATGGGCTGATGTGCCTGACCCCGATGTGATCCGTGTGGGCGACACCTTCTATCTGGTATCTACGACGATGCATCTGATGCCTGGCGCACCAATCATGAAGTCGAAAGACCTGAAGAACTGGGAGACCGTCGGCTATATCTTCGACAAGTTGACCGACTCGCCCAAGTACGACATGAAGGAAGGTACAGTTTATGGACGCGGTCAGTGGGCCACCTCGTTGAAGTATCATAATGGTAAGTTCTATGCTCTGTTGGCCCCTAATGAGGCTGGTGCGATGGGTGACACCTATATCTTTACGGCCGACAAGGCAGAAGGCCCCTGGAAGATTCTTTCACGTATGCGCCACTTCCACGACTGTTCGTTGTTCTTTGATGACGACAATCGTGTGTATGTTGTTTACGGCACAGGTGAGATGATGGAACTGAAGCCTGACCTCAGTGATGTCATTGAAGGCACCCATCAGCAGATTTTCCAGCGCGAGGCTGATGAGACAGGCATTCTGGAAGGCTCTCGTGTCATCAAGCACAACGGCAAATACTACCTGCTGATGATCTCGCATGTATATGAACCAGGCAAGCACCGTCGTGAGGTATGTTATCGTGCCGACGATATCCACGGCCCTTGGGAAAAGCAGGTGATCCTCGAGAGTGAGTTTGGCGGCTTCTCCTATGAAGCCCAGGGTACCATCGTCGATACAGAGGACGGCGACTGGTATGGTATCATCTTCCAAGATCGTGGCGGTGTGGGTCGTGTGCTCACCCTGATGCCCTGCCGTTGGATCAACGGTTGGCCCATGCTCGGCGATGAGAACGGCAAGGTGCCTGATACGGTACGTGCGCTGAAGAATGGTGAGCCTAAGACTGCCATCGTGAAAAGCGACGACTTCGAAAACAGCAAACTCGGTCTGCACTGGCAGTGGAACCATAATCCTATCGACAACGCCTGGAGTCTGACGGAGCGTCCGGGATTCCTGCGTCTGAAGACCTCACGCGTCGCACCCAACATCTACCTGGCCCCCAACTCCCTGACCCAGCGCATGATGGGACCCACCAGTAGTGCCAGTGTCTGTATCGACCTGTCACACCTGAAGGACGGCGACTGTGCCGGCTTTGCAGCCTTCAACAGCGACTCCGGTCTGCTCACCGTGAAGAAGAAGGGCAAGCGCCTGGTACTGGAGATGGCAGAACAGAAAGTAGAACTGACAGAGCGCGAGAAGGCCGTCACCGCTGTTGAGGAAAAGGCCATCGAGTCAGTCGATCTGAAACAAAATAAGATCTGGCTGCGCATCGATGCCGACTTCCGTCCTTCTACAGACAATAGATTCGGTGGCAAAGACCTTGCCACCTTCTACTATAGTCTCGATGGTGAGCAGTGGACCAAGATTGGCTCAGACTACCGGCTCAGCTTTGACTGGCGCCGTTTCTTCATGGGCTCGAAGTTCACCCTCTTCTGCTACGCCACGAAGAAAGCCGGCGGTTATGCCGACTTCGACGACTTCACTGTTAAGTGATCACTGTCACCCCCTGAAAAACCCTAAAACGATGCACATGCATATGCATAAAACAAACCTATTACAACTGGTTTTAGCCGTCATTTTAGCGCTGAATAGCAGCAACCTGATGGCTCAGAACGACGGTGGGACAATGCCCCAGCCGCGACACCGTCAATACACGAAGGGACAACCGCTGGTATATGAGGACGTATGGGATCTGTGGCCCTACTCTTTCCTCAACGATAACGGTGAACCTGAGGGATATAATATAGACCTGATACGATTGATGATGGATCGACTCAACATTCCCTACGTCATCAAGCTGAAATCGGCAGAGGAGACCTTCAACGACCTGAAAAGCGGCAAGAGCGACCTGACCCTGGGACTTGCTGTGGGCTATCACGACGAGTATGGCCTCTATGGTAAGAACGCCGTGACACTGTTCACCCAGAGTGTGGTCACACCAAAATCGAAGCCGGTACAAATCAAGACCTTCCGCGACTTAGGCAAGCCCGGTATGCAAGTCATCGTCAACAGCAATTCAATGTGCTACCACCTGATGCTTGACTATGGCTGGGGCGACAATGCCATCCCCCGAAAAGATATCCGCGAGGTGATCCAACAGGTGAGTGCCCGCGAGGAGGGTCAGATCGTGTGGAACACCCTGACGCTGAAATGGCTCATGCACCGCTATCTGATCGACAACCTCCAACTGACCCCCGTGAATATGCCCCACGGTGAATATAAGTTCATTTCGAACGACCAGCATCTGCTCGACCTGCTCGACGAGGAACTGACAAAGCTCAATGTCTCAGAGGAGCTGAAGCCGTTGCAGGACAAGTGGTTCTATCCCGAGCACCTGCATAAAGACACACCGGAATGGGTTTATTACGCTTCTGCCGCCGCCGCCCTGCTACTGCTGATTATGCTTGTCTATACCATCAGCTACCGTATGCAGAGTTACCGGCTGAACAAGGCCAACACCCTCCGAAACCGTCGTCTGGCACTTATCCTGCAGACCAGTCAAGTACATGTATGGACTTACGACATCCTGGCCAATGATTTCTCTTGGCGCAACGAGAACGGACAGGTGGCCTACACTTATTCGTTGGAGGAATTCTCGCAACGATACAGTCTCGAGGACTTCCTGAAGCTCAAGTCCAGCCTAAAAAAACTAGCTCATTCAAAGCCCGAAGAGAATGAGACGATCAAACTCCAGCTGAGAGCCAAGGATATGGAGAGCGGCGACACAGGACTCCGAGATTACACCATCGTGCTCTCCGTACTGTCACGCGATAAACATGGCAATCCCCTGGTCATCATCGGGACCAAGAAGGATGTGACAAACGAGCGTGACAAACAGCGTCTTGTTGAGGACCGCAACCTGCGTTACTGGACAGTCTTCAACACTTCCGTGGTTGGCATCCTGCTCTTTGACAAGGATGGACGTCTGGAAAATATCAACCAGAAGGCCTGCGAGATATTTAATCTCAACAAAGACGACATGATTGGAAAGAAATTCAGCATGAACGATCTCGTCGGTAGTGACAGCCATCGGACAGAGGTCCGTCTGATGGACGTTCATGATGACGACGGCCAGTTGCTGAACACCTTCGCCATTGTACGCGACATCAGCGAGATTGCTGACGGTATCGAACAACATGCCGTCGAGAAGAATCGACTCAATGCCGTAAAGGCTGTGCTCAACGAATATAACGTCCACATTGACTATGTGCTGCATGAGAGTGACGTCAGACTTATCACCTACTCACCGACATCACACACACTGGCGATTCTGCGCTCGGTCAATGAGGTACAGCATTCGCTGACACAGACGCGTTGCATGACCCTCGTCAACTTCGACTACAACAAAGTAGCTATGCGCCTGCTCAATGATATGGACCAGCGGATGGAAAAGGAGATGATCGCCAACATACGTACCACGCTGCGTACCAAGGGGGGTAAACCACTGAGGCTTCAGTTCTATCTGAAACCTCTCCTTGACGAACAAGGCAAGGTGGTAGAATATCTTGGACTGCTGCGTGACATCTCCGACCTACGCGACCTTGAGGAACGACTGAAGGTAGAGACAGCGAAAGTACAGGAGGTGGGTAACACAAAGAACAGCTTCGTGAGAAATATGATTCAGGAGATCCGTACCCCGATGAACACCGTACTTACTAACGTGGCACAGCTTGATCCTGTGGCACCCACGGAGAACGAGCCGGAGTTGAGCAAGGTCATTCTGGAGAATGCCGATTACCTGTTACATCTTATCAACAATATCCTCCATCTCTCACGCTTACAGTCCAAGATGGTGGAGATAGACCGACAGCCCTGCAACTTTGCCGAGGTGTTTGAGTCGCAGTGTATGGAGGGCTGGTCGAAATACCAGAATGCCGACACCCGCTACATCGTGGAGAATCCCTATGAGAACCTGACGATCGATATCGACTCCCTGAACCTGGGTCATGCCATCGGACAGATTGCCGCCAATGCCGCACAGCATACCAAGAGTGGTGTGGTAAGAGCCCGCTACGAATATATCGGTCGCCGACTCATCATCTCTATTGACGATACCGGCGAGGGAATGCCGCACGACGTGCTGGAACGCATGAACGACAGGGACAACACCAATGCCTCGCAGGACACCAAGGGACTCGGACTGGCCATCACCAAGGAACTGGTGACACAGATGGACGGCACCGTGGAGATCAGTTCCGAACTGGGATCCGGTACCACCGTCTATATCATGCTGCCTTGTCATGCCTCTATTATCAAACGTAAAAAACAGATGTGACCTATGAAGAAGATCCTTGCTATATTTTTCATTTTTCATCTAGCACTTCTCACAACTGATGCACAGTCATTGTCTGAGAAATACAACGCGAAGCGACCAGTGGTAGTGGTGTGTGACTGGGACAAGCCCCCTTACGAGTTCCTCAACAACAATGGAGAGCCTGCCGGTAGTAACATCGACGTGATGCGAGCCGTCATGAAAGAGATCGGCATACCCGTCAAGTTTGTAATGAAGGAGTGGAGTATCGCCTTGAGAACTTTCGAGCGTGGCAACGCTGATATCATCTTTGCCAACTCCCGACGCTACATCAAGGACCCGTACGTGGTGTCGGAAAACATCATCAACTACAACCGTGTCCGCGTAGCCACCCACGCCGACTCCACAGGCATGATCACCTTCAGGCAACTGGAACGCGAGGGCGCCGTCTTCAAACCTGCTGACTACTCCGCCCGCTACTTCATGGACGGCGACTCTATCAATACCAGCTTCATGGAGTTCCAGACACCTAAGGTGGCACTGTTAGGCTTGCTTAACGGCGACTACAAATACTACGTGTGGGGCGAGGAACCCTTGAAGTGGAAGATCAAGGAACTCAATCTGGAGGGCATCGTGCTCAACGACGTCGGTATCCCCATCTCCGAGGTGCATGTCATCGGTCGTGACCGCCAACTCGTCGAGCAGATCGACGACCAGTATTCGCGCCTGAAGCAACGCGGTGAGATAGCCACCATCCAGGATCGCTGGTTCCACCCCGAACGCATCGAGGAGGAGATGGACCTCCACTGGCTTTACATCTCCCTCGGCATCCTGGTACTGATGGGCATCATGTGGTTCTTCATCTGGCTGGCACGCCGTCACGTCGTTGCCGGCACCCGTGCCCATAGAGAACTCAACGATATGATGGGACAGGCCCTCCGCATGGGTAACTTCATCATCATGGAGTACGACATTAAGCGTGATCGTGTGACCAACAGACACGGCAACCTGTTGCCACCAGACGGACTGACCCTTCAGGAATTTACCGACCGTATCCATGCTGACCAGCAGCAGGAGTTCATTCAGAAGACCAATGCGCTGCTCGAGGGCCGTGAGCGGCGGTTCGAACTCGACAAGCGGTGGAATGCCGGCACGCCTGAGGAGCCCCACTGGCTCAATTTCCAAGGACATGCCATCTGCGAACTCGACAGAGACGGACGCCCCGCCTATATCTTCAATGTCATCCACGACGTCACACAGGAGGTGGAGGAAGACCAAGCAGCACGCAACCTCGTACACAAATACCAGGTGCTGACCAACCTTCCCTTCGTTGCCATGTCGTTCTATGACAATAAAGGTTACCTCTATAGCATCAACGATACCATGAAAGAACTCTGCGCCATAGATAGAGACGATGAAGCACAGCACTTCTGGGAAAACGTCAGTATGTTTGACATCCCACTTCTACAGGGAATGATATCACCCAACTCAAAGGACGGTGTCTCTTTCTGTCAGCATTTCGAATACCCGGATTTCGGGCTCAACAAGTATATTGACGTCAGCATACAACCACTCTTCAATGCCGACGGCGGACTCGTCAACTACTTCTGCACCACCTTCGACGTTACCCGTGAGTGCGACCTCTATAGGGAAGGGCTCCAATTAGCCAAGGAGAACGAACAGACACAACAGGAAATCGCGCTGCAAATTGACCGTCTGCGCTATCTGCTCTCACATAGTGAACGTTATCTCATACGCAGCAACATCCACGATGAACAGATCGCTTTCTACCGTACCCTTGATCAACCGGAATACCAACACAGTTTCTCCCGCTTCCAGCGCGTCCTCGCCAAGGAAGACCGCGAGCCTGTGATGAATATCCTCTACGATGACAAGACCCGCAGTCCTCAGACTGCCACGATCCATATCATCGAACCTTCAGAGGGCCAGACAGGCACGGTGTTCACCATCACTTTCAATCCCATCTTTAACGATCAGGGAGAGATCATCGGCCACGAGGGCATCGCCTCCGACATCACCCGTATCACCAAGACGGAAAGTGAGTTGGCCAAGGAGACCGTTCTGGCTGAGGAGAGTCTGCGCATGAAGAGTGCCTTCATGGCTTCGATGACCCACGAGCTGCGCACCCCGCTGAATGCCATCATCGGCTTCACCAGTGTCTTGGAAGCACTCGGCGACTCACCGGAGCGCGGCGAGTATGTGCGTATCATCCACAACAGCACCGACATGCTTCAACGACTCATCAACGATATCATCGAGGCTTCGAGTATCAGTTACGGTGCCTTCACCATCAAACCGGAGGAGACCGACTTCGCTTTGGCCTTCGAGGATATCTGTATCACCCTGGCTCAGCGCGTACAAGACCCCAACGTGGAGTTCCAGAAAGATAGTCCCTTAGACCACTTCCCCACCCACCTCGACATCGGACGCATCCAGCAGGTGCTGACCAACTTCGTAACCAATGCCGTGAAGTTCACCACCCAGGGTCATATCCGCCTCGGATGGAAGCCCAAGGACAACGGCCTCTACCTCTACTGCGAGGATACCGGCAAGGGCATCCCTGCCGACAAGCAGTCACTGATATTCGAACAGTTCGTCAAACTCGATGAGTTTGTGCAGGGCACGGGCATGGGACTCGCCATCTGTAAGTCCATCGCCGAACGCTGCGGTGGAAGGATCGGTGTCACCAGCGAGGGCGAAGACAAAGGCTCCACCTTCTGGCTTTGGGTGCCTTGTGAAAACGTATCTTAGCACTGTACAATGAACAGGTTCGTTTCCTTCTCCAAGCACCTCACCCGTCGCATCGTACTCCTGCTGACATTGACGCTCTCGGTGCTGTTTGCCGTTCTCATCGCTTTGACGGCGATAACTAGCTATTCCATGCAGAAAAGCTACTTCAACAGCGTCATGGATGTAGAAAGCGAAGTCGTGGAGGGGATGCTCCATGGCGTGGAATTGTCAGTAAAAAGCAACGCCAGCGATGTCGAGCATGCGCTGGACTCGCCAGAAGAGTTATACAATGTCTTGGAGAACAAACTCGCCAATCATCCAAATCTCACCTATTACTTTGTGGCTTTCGAGCCAAACTACTATCCTGAGAAAGGACGGTGGTTCGAACCTGGTGTTTACAGGGAAGGCGACTCGATCGTCAAGCTGCAGGTGGGATCGGAGACTCATGACTACCTGAATTTTGAATGGTACCAGAAAGGACTCCAGAACCAAAACGGCTACTGGTCGGATCCCTATATAGACGGAACGAACACAAGGTTGTTGATCTGTTCCTTTGTCGTACCCATCCATGATGCCACAGGACGCAAGGTAGGTGTATTTGGCGGTGACGTCTCACTCGACTGGCTACACCAGCAGATGCGCGACATAGACAGCAGCATGAACGCAAAGTACAATAACAGCCCTATCCGTGCCTACAGTTTTATCATCTCAGAAGACGGCACCTATATCGCCCATCCTGACCAGAAACGTATCTTGAAGGATAAGTTTACCGGCTTTGTTGATACACCAGAAAAAGTAGGTGTCCTGGATACAAAGCTCGACGGACGCGAGGTGTTCATCTTCTATGAAGACCTGCACCATACGGGGTGGACCATCGGCTTTGCCGTACCCAAGCGCCTGATCTGGAAGCCCGTCTTCCTCTTCGCCGTTATCATGCTGGTAGCGATGGTGTTAGGCCTGTTGGCAGTCGCCGCCATCAGCCGCATCACCATCTACCGCTCTACAAGTCCCCTGCAGACCTTAGCCAAGAGCGCCGACGAAGTGGCTAAGGGCAACTTCAACGCCCCTCTGCCCCAGCTGAGCAATCACGACGAGATATCCCTGTTGCGCGACTCGTTCGGCAATATGCAGCAATCGCTCACCCGCTATATCGACGAACTCAAGAACACCACGGCAGAGAATGCCGCCTTCGAGAACGAGATGACCAATGCCCGCGATATCCAGATGGCGATGGTGCCCAACCAGTTCCCGCCCTTCCCAGAGCGTAGCGACATCGACATCTTTGGCAGGATGGAGCCAGCCAAGAGCGTGGGCGGTGATCTCTACGACTTCCTGATCCGCGACGAGCAGCTCTTCTTCTGCATCGGCGACGTGAGTGGCAAGGGTGTTCCCGCAGCCCTGCTGATGGCAGTTACCCGCAGTCTCTTCCACTCCATCGCCTCCAGCGAACAGCAGCCCAAGCGCATCATGATGCAACTCAACAGGGCTATCTGCGACCACAACGACGCCAATATGTTCGTCACGATGTTCATCGGCATCCTCGACCTGCGTACAGGTCATCTTGACTACTGTAATGCAGGTCATGAGTTCCCGCTCGTATCGGGTCGGCCACTCGCAGTCATACGTAACCTGCCCATAGGCATCCTCATCGACTGGGACTACGAATGGCAGGAGACCACCCTGAAGAGCGGCGACACGCTGTTCCTCTTCACCGACGGTCTGAACGACGCTGAGAATGCTGCAGGAGATCGGTACGGACGCCAGCGCGTCCCGGAACTGGTGGATGGTCACACAGACTTTACCTCGCAACAACTGGCAGAGCTGGTGAAAAGTGAAATAGGTCGCTACGTTGGCGATACGGATCAGAGCGACGACCTCACGATGCTCATCATCAAATGGCAGCAGCCCACGCTCCACACTCCACTCACCGCTCACCTGTCCATGCGTGCTGATATGGACGACATCGAACAGATAGACCCCTTCATCGCCGAAGCCTCACGACAGGCAGGACTCACGCTAAAGGAAGCCATGCACATGAGGCTGGCACTCGAAGAGGCAGTGGCGAATGTCATCAACCACAGTCAGGCTACCTTTATAGTCCTCGACACCCTCATCGACGACAACCAGCTGAAGGTAACGATCATCGACGACGGTATCCCCTTCGATGCCACCGCCGAATCGCCTACCGACTTCTCATTGCCGCCAGACCAGCGTCCACCAGGCGGGTTAGGTATGATGCTCCTCCATCAAATGACTGATCAACTCGACTATCAGCGCACAGACGAACGCAATGTGCTAACATTAAAGATTAAACATTAAACATTATATATAATAAGGTATGGCTATCAATATTTCTACCCACGACCAAGAAAGCCGCCTCGTAGTAACAGTAGAAGGCGACCTGAACAATACTGCCACCAAACAGGCAGTAGAAAGTTTTGCACCTATCTTCAAACGCACCGATTGCGACATCGTCATCGAGTGCTCTGGACTTAACTACATCTCCAGTAGCGGACTGCGCCTGATGCTCGATGTCTATAAGCATGCCAGTGCCAACGGCCACTACGCCTACCTCGCTAATCTCTCGGAAGAGATCAGGGAGATCTTTGATATCAGTGGATTCTTGCAGCTCTTTAAGATCGAGAAGTAATAACCCCCTACGACTATGGCAGCAAGTAAGGACGATAAGACCAGCCTGCAGGCTGAGAACGAGCAGCTGAAGGCAGAGGTGGAAGAGCTCCGCAAGGAGAACGTGCAACTGAAGGATGCACTGGTAAGGATGGTGAACCGCAACCTCGACCTCTCCGAACGCTTGGAGAAAGACGATGAGCTGCGTCGCCGCGTGGAGGTGGCGCGTGAGATCATGGACAACCGTGTGGAGCGCCAGCGCAATGCCGACCTGAGAGACGACGGTGAACTGATGGCCCTCATTGAGGAGCTCGTGGAGAAAGACCGTCCCCACCTGAAACCAGAATTCGATGCTGCCGCTCTGGCAGAATTACTCGGCGTGACGCCCCACAGGCTCGCCCTGCTCTTCCGCCATCAGACGCGCTACAACACGCCCGAAGCCTACATCGACAACCTCCGCACACTCGCTGCCCTGCGCCTGTTGCGCGACAAACCGCTATACACTATCCCCGTGATAGCCGAGGAAGCTGGTTTCTCCAGTGTCCGTACCCTCCAGCGACGCATCCAAGAGGCCATTGGCATGAGTCCCGTCGATTACAGACTAATCTTTACCAGAGATCAATAAAAGGTAAAAAGTAAAAAAGTAAAAAGGTAAGAAATCGAGCAATTCGGTTTTTTACCTTTTTTCATTTTATCCTTTACTTTTTTACCTTTTTACCCTTTTACTTTTATCTGGTGCGCCAGATTTCGAAGCCATTTTTATAGATGGCGCAGGTTCGTGAGGGTTGGCGTATATACTCAGAGCAAAAAACATGAAATTTGTTGGAATGAGCCAAAAACCGTCGTACCTTTGCAATGTCAATCAGACAAAACGACGATCTTTGACTTAGTGATACAAACAAAAAATAAAGAGATGATACTCAGCGTCTTAGACGCTTAACATATCAGTTCCGCCCTCACTGAAACCAAAAGGGCAAACAAACA
>JAEEGF010712960.1_pt1 | contig 17456 bp, 13 predicted proteins | sample 9134171 | NCBI WGS metagenome assembly JAEEGF01 (sample SAMN16246542, study PRJNA631951) | gut metagenome | biome: gut microbiome; feature: rumen; material: AP-attached | host: Bos | place: Iran: Karaj | collected 2018-10 | reverse complement strand
GCTCGATAGTATTCGACGAAGCCGAAAACCGTATGCACACAATCAAGGCGGTTATGGCGGCTACTTTATAAGTAAATTCAGGGGCTTTCCCCTTAAATAAGGAGATAATATGAGCAAAGCGTATTTGGTACTCAGCAACGGTGATGTCTTTGAGGGCGAGGCAATAGGCGCTTTCCACGACACCATCGGAGAACTCGTTTTCACAACGGGTATGGTAGGCTATCTTGAGACACTTACGGATCCGAGCTACGCGGGGCAGATAGTTGTGCAGACTTTCCCGATGATAGGCAACTATGGAGTCATTGAGGAGGATTTTGAAGGAAAGACGGCGGTCAAAGGCTACGTCGTCAGCGAAATCTGCGAGCATCCTTCAAATTTCAGAAGCCAGTATGAGCTCAATAAATTCCTCGTTGACAACAACATCTGCGGTATCAGCGGAGTTGACACGCGTCAGATTACCAGGACCATCCGCGAGCAGGGTGTTATGAACGCCGCAATCTGCAGCGAGGTTCCCGCTGATTTATCTCAGATCAAAGCTTTCGCGGTCAAGGATGTTGTCAAGGAAGTCAGCCAGAAGGAGACAACCTTCCACGCCGACAGCAAGGATAAGAAGTTCACGGTCGTTCTTGTCGATTACGGCGAGAAGAAGGGAATCGTCAGAAGTCTCAACGCGAGGGGCTGCGATGTCGTTACCGTTCCCTGGGACACATCCGCTGAGGATATCCTCGCTCACAATCCCGACGGAATCATGCTTTCAAACGGCCCCGGCGACCCTGCGGATAATGAATACTGCATTGCCCAGATAGGCAAGCTCATCGGCAAGAAGCCGATATTCGGAATCTGCCTCGGCCATCAGCTGACCGCTCTTGCAATGGGCGGCAAAACCGTAAAACTCAAATACGGACACAGAGGCGCAAATCAGCCCGTTACAGACCTCAGGGGCAACAGAACTTATATCACAACTCAGAATCACGGCTACGCGGTTGTCGCCGACAGTCTCATCGGCACCGCAAATCAGACCTATATCAATGCCAATGACGGCAGCTGCGAAGGTCTCGATTATCCCGGCCTCATGTGCTTCACGGTTCAGTTCCATCCCGAAGCCTGCGCCGGCCCGAGAGACACAGAAAGATTATTTGACAGATTTTTAAGAATGATGGGTGGTGAGAGGAATGCCTAAGGATAAGAATATACACAAGGTGCTCGTTATCGGCTCCGGTCCGATAGTTATCGGCCAGGCGGCTGAATTCGACTATGCAGGCGCTCAGGCCTGCCGCGTTCTGCGCGAAGAAGGCATTAACGTTGTGCTCGTCAACTCCAACCCCGCAACCATTATGACCGATAAGCATCTCGCGGATGAGATTTATCTTGAGCCGCTGAATGCCAAGACGGTCCGCAGAATTATCGCGAAGGAGCGCCCCGACGGCCTCATCGCGGGTCTCGGCGGTCAGACCGGTCTTACTATAGCGATGCAGCTCACCAGAGACGGCACTCTGCAGAAATACGGCGTGCGTCTGCTCGGCACGGGTATTGACGCCATAGACAAAGCCGAGGACAGAGAGCTCTTCCGTGAGACGATGCAGGAAATCGGCCAGCCTGTCGTTCCTTCGGAAACCTGTAACGATGTTGAGAACGCTCTGCGTATAGCGAAAGAAATCGGCTATCCCGTTATAGTCCGTCCCGCGTTCACTCTCGGCGGCACAGGCGGCGGTATTGCAGATACGGAAGAAGAGCTTAAAATCATAGCCCGCACCGGTCTCGATATGTCCCCGATTACCCAGATTCTCGTTGAGAAATGCATCTCCGGCTGGAAGGAAATCGAGTTTGAGACCATGCGCGATGCCGCGGGCAACGCAATCGCTGTCTGCTCAATGGAGAACTTCGACCCCGTAGGTATTCATACGGGCGACTCAATCGTTGCCGCTCCTGCGCTCACTCTCGCGGATAAAGAATACCAGATGCTCCGCACGGCGTCTCTCGATATAGTATCGTCAATCGGAATCATCGGCGGCTGCAACTGTCAGTTTGCTCTCAATCCCGACAGCTTCGAATACGCCGTGATCGAGGTCAACCCCAGAGTTTCGCGTTCTTCGGCTCTCGCTTCAAAGGCGACCGGTTACCCGATTGCTAAGATGACCACACGCCTTGCTCTCGGCTATAATCTTGATGAAATCAAGAATGATATCACAGGAAAGACCTGCGCCTGCTTCGAGCCGACTATCGACTATATCGTAGTCAAATTCCCGAAGTGGCCGTTTGATAAATTCGCGGGTTCTTCAAGAAAACTCGGAACCCAGATGAAGGCGACCGGCGAAGTCATGGCTATCGGCAGATGCTTCGAAGCCGCTATTATGAAGGCGGTCAGAGGCGCAGAAATCTCACTTGATACGCTCAATGCAGAGCCGCTTACCGACGAGCCGCTTGAGGTCCGCCTCGCGAAGCAGGATGACCGCAGGGTCTTCACTGTATTCGAAGCGCTCAAGAAGGGTATGACCCCCGAGCAGATTAACGAAATCACAAAGATTGATAAACTATTCATATACAAGCTCAAGAATCTCGTTGACTTTGAGGCGAAGATTGCGAACGGCCTCGGAGAAGGCGACTATGAGCAGGCGAAGCGTTACGGTTATACCGACGCCGCCATTAAACGCATCAGCGGAGCGAAAGAGCTGCCCGCGAGCGAATTCAGCTATAAGATGGTTGATACCTGCGCCGCTGAATTCGATGCCGAAACACCGTATTTCTATTCCGTTGCCGACGGCTTCTGCGAGGCGCGCTCCTTCCCGAGAAGCGGCAAGCCCGTAGTTATGGTTCTCGGCTCCGGACCCATCAGAATCGGTCAGGGTATCGAATTCGACTACAGCTCGGTTCACTGCGTATGGACCCTTCGCGAAATGGGCTATGAGGTTGTCATCGTCAATAACAACCCCGAAACGGTTTCCACCGACTATGATACGGCCGACCGTCTTTATTTCGAACCCCTTTCACCCGAAGATGTTATGAATATAATCAAGGTTGAGAAGCCCATCGGCGTCGTTGTCGCCTTCGGCGGACAGACAGCTATCAAGCTCACTCAGTTCCTTGATGAAAACGGAATAAGAATTCTCGGCACTTCCGCCGAAAGTATCGATATAGCCGAAGACAGAGCCAAATTCGACGCTCTGCTCGAGCGGTTCGGAATCCGCAGACCCAAGGGAATGGGCGTCAACACCCTTCAGGAGGCGTTTGACGCGGCGGAGAGTCTCGGCTATCCCGTTCTCCTCAGACCTTCCTACGTTATCGGCGGTCAGAATATGACCATTTCCTATGATAACGAGCAGACCGAAGCGTATATGAACAGAATCCTTGCGGGCGGAATCGACAACCCCGTATTGATTGATAAATATATGCCCGGCATCGAGCTTGAGGTTGACGTCATTTCCGACGGCGAGGATGTCCTTATTCCCGGTATTATGGAGCATATCGAGCGCGCCGGCATCCACAGCGGCGACTCCATTGCCGTCTATCCTCCTTATAATCTCAATGATTACTTCCTTGAGAAAATCTGCGACTGCTCCGAGAAGCTTGCGCTCGCGCTCGGCACTCAGGGTCTCGTAAATATCCAGTATCTTATCTATGACAACGAGCTCTATGTTATCGAAGTCAATCCCAGAGCGTCGAGAACCGTTCCCTATATCAGCAAGGTAACGAACGTTCCGATGGTTGACCTCGCGTCAAAGGTTATGCTCGGCGCTAAGCTTTCAAAGCTCGGCTACGGCACCGGCCTTTACAGAACTCCGCCCTACTACGCTGTCAAGGTTCCCGTTTTCTCATTTGAGAAGCTGCTTGACGCTAACTCGATTCTCGGCCCCGAGATGAAATCGACCGGCGAAGTTCTCGGTATCGGCAAGACCACCGCGGAAGCTCTCTTCAAGGGCCTCACCGCCGCCGGATTCTCCGTTCCCTCACGCACCGAATTCAATCCCGCAGTCCTTATCAGCGTTGAGGATAACGATTATCAGGAGGCAGTTTCGCTCGCGAAGCGCTTCTATGATATGCATATAAGAATGGTTGCCACCACGGGCACCGCCAAGGCGATTGCCGACTCGGGTATTCCCGTTACCTCCGTTGAGGCGAGCGAGCTCTTCAATGTCATTGAGAACGGCGAAATCAACTATATCATCTACACCGGCGCCGTTCAGGATGAGACAATAGGGGATTACACGATTCTTCACCGCCGCGCAATGCAGCTTGAGATTCCGTGCCTCACTTCGCTCGATACGGCGAATGCGCTCGCCGATATTATCGAGAGCGGCTATACTCCCGTAAACACCGAGCTTGTTGATATCAACAATATGCGCCCCTGGAAGCGTATGATTCCGTTTACCAAGATGCAGTCCTGCGGAAACGACTATATATTCATTGAGAATTTCGACGGCAACATTACCTGCCCCGAATCCCTCTGCGTCAATCTCTGCAAGCAGCATTATTCTGTCGGCAGCGACGGTCTCGTTCTGCTTGAAAAATCAAGCAAAGCCGATGTTAAGATGCGCACCTTCAATAAGGACGGCTCCGAGGGCAAGCTCGCGGGCAACAACCTCAGATGCGTTGCGAAATATCTCTATGACAACGGCTATATCCGCAGCGAGAATATGAGCGTTGAGATGCCGAGCGGCGTCTATCGCGTAAAGGTCTATCTCAGAGACGGCAAGGTCAGCGCGGCTATGGTCGAAATGGGCAAGGCCGTTATCACCGAGAGAGACAAGAAGGTCATCGTTGACGGTAAGGAATATAACGGCACCTGCATCGATGTCGGCAATCCGCATTATGTGACAATCTGCGATGAGACCGAAGGCCTTGACCTCGCGGCGATTGGTCCGAAATTCGAGTATAATGAAGCGTTTGAGCACAGAGTCAATACTGAATTTGTCAGAATAGTCAATAAGAACTGCATCCGTGCCAGAGTATGGGAGCGCGGCAACGGCGCGACTCTCGCCTGCGGCACCGGCGCATGCGCGGCCGTGGTTGCGGCCTGCGAGCTCGGTTACTGCGACAAGGGCAAGGATATCACCGTCAAGCTTACCGGCGGTGAAGTTATTGTCAACTATACAGATGAACGCATCACGCTGACCGGCAACGCAGTGATAGCATATAAAGGCGAATTTGAATATTGATATATCAAGGGAGGATTTTATAATGGAAAAACTCAATCAGGTTTATGAAGGCAAGGCGAAGAAAGTCTTTGCCACAGACGATCCCGAGCTCTTTATAGTTTCTTATAAAGATGATGCTACCGCATTCAACGGCCTCAAGAAAGGCACAATTTCGGGTAAGGGCGTAGTCAACAACAAGATGTCCAACTATCTTATGCAGATTCTTGAGAAGAACGGCGTTCCGACTCATTTCGTTGAGGAGCTCAGCGACCGCGAAACGCTCGTAAAGAAGGTTTCGATTGTTCCTCTTGAGGTTATAATCAGGAATGTTTCCGCCGGCTCATTTGCGAAGAATTACGGCGTTGAGGAGGGCATCACCTTCCCCGAGCCGACCATCGAATTCTCATATAAGAACGACGATCTCGGCGATCCTCTCATCAACAGCTATCACGCTTTCGCTCTCGGACTTGCGACCAAAGAGGAAATCAATACCATCAAGACAATGGCGTTCAAGGTCAACGAAGTTCTCAAGGAGTATTTCAAGAATCTCGGCGTAAAGCTCATCGACTTCAAGCTTGAATTCGGCAGACTTTCAGACGGCAGCATCGTTCTCGCCGATGAGATTTCTCCCGATACCTGCCGCTTCTGGGATATCAACACCAACGAGAAACTCGATAAGGACCGCTTCCGCAGAGATCTCGGCGGCGTCGAAGATGCCTATAACGAAATGATGAAGAGAGTTTTCGGCGAATAATCCGAAACAGGATATAATTGAAGCCCGGAGGAAATTCCTCCGGGCTCTTTATTTATATTTTCAGATGTATCTGAAGCACATCATCGTCATATCGTCAAACTGGTCGCTTCCGCCGACAAATTCATCAACCGATTTTCTGACCGCGTCAATAATTTCATCCGTCGGTGTTTCTGCCGGAAGGGAAGATATAAGTTCAAGCAGTCTCTCTTCGCCGTAGAGCTCTTTCGCGGCGGTCTGCGCTTCGGTAATGCCGTCGGTATAAAGGAAGACCGAATCGCCTTTATTGAGCTTCGCTGTATGCTCCTTGTATTTTACTCCGCTCATTCCCGCAAGTACCAGACCGTTTCTTATTTTCATATATTCCGTACCTTCGGGACTCTTGTGAACCGCCGGATTGTGTCCCGCGCTGACAAAGGTGAGCTCACCGCTGTTGAGGTCGAGAATGCCGACCCAGATAGTGACGAACATCTCCGCCTCGTTTCTCGCGCAGATTGCGTTGTTCGCGGTCTCCACCGCGCCCGACAGCGTGGGAATATCCCTGATGCAGTTCTGAAGAGTGATTTTCGCGCTCGCCATGAATATTGCAGCGGGCACGCCTTTGCCCGATACATCGCCGATTACAAACGCGATTCTGTTGCCGTCAACGAAGAATACATCGTAAAAATCTCCGCCGACCTCTTTGGCCGCGTCCATCAACGCGCTCACATCAAGCTCTTCTCTGCCCGGGTAATCCTTATTTATCGTCGGCAGGAGAGAATGCTGAATGACGCTTGAAATTTCAAGCTCCGACTGCAGCCTGCTTCTCTCGATTGAGAGATTGCGCTGCTTTTCCATATAGCTTATCATACTCGCGAGCGCCGCGAAGCCTGCGGCGTTGACAAGGATGAAGGGAATCGCAATCTGCCTGACTATGCTCCAGGCGGTTTCAAAAGGTTTTACCATAATGAGGACTATTCCGAGATGGGATGCCTCCATAATCATTCCCGTAACAAATGCCCATTGCGGCCTTTTTATAGCTTCGTGTTTCATCGATGAAACAATGCCGCAGGCAAGGCCTATGAAGCAGGTGGCGACGACGCAGGCCTGCGCTGTCAGTCCGCCCATCGTCAGGCGGTGAAGTCCGGCTGTGAGTCCGGCGATGATACCGCCTATCGGTCCGCCTATGAATCCGGCAAGCATGGGTCCCATATCGCGCACGGAGATAACCGCCCCGCGCAGTTCAACTCCCGAGATGTTGCCGTAAATGCCGAATAATCCGCCGAGAACACCGGCGATAACCGAGTATTTCCAGCTTCGCTTTTCGTCGAGGAATTTCGAGAGCAGGTCTGTGCTGCCGACAAACGCGGCTATTACAAGTATAACGGCGAGTGTGCCGAAAAGTTTTGAAAAGAATAAGGAAGTTCCGCCAAACATCAGTTTACCTCTTTCTCCTTCTGTTAACGGCTTTCAGCCGTTCTGCTTTTCGGCATCCGCGCTGCTGCCGTTTTTCTTTTTGCCGAATTTCTGCATCAGCTTGTATCCGGTGTTTACGAGCGCTTTATATCCGAAATCTATTACTTTATCCGGAATCGGATCGATTGCCGCGAGATACCAGGTGTTCTTGCTCTTGTAATTGGTCTTCGGATTATTCGCGTATATCGCCTTCATCACGGTCTCAACCAGATATTTCTTATCGTGAGGGTGGGCGAGTGCGGTGCTCATAAGGGGCTTGAGGACTGTCAGCACCGGGATATAATACTGAGTGGTCTCGAGTATTCTCTGATAACCGTCCGCCGCCTGATTATGCATGCCCGTCCTGAATGAACCCGGCTGAATCTTGACTACGTCGATATCGAGGAAGTTCAGCTCTCTGCGAAGGCCCATCGTATATGCCTCAACGGCGTATTTGGTAATAGCGTAGGGAGCGTTGAAGGGCTGAGGCTTCTCCCAGCCGCATTCCGAGGAGAAGTTTATTATTCTGCCGCCGGCCGCCTTGATAAGCGGGAAAACGGCTTTGTTTACGCGCACCATACCGAGCACGTTAATTTTAAGCATTCTTTCTATTGTCGAGGTGATGTTTCCCTCAACGAGCGAGGACATCGTGTGAATGCCCGCGGCGTTTACGACTACGTCGAGCTTTCCTGCTTTTTCCTCAATGAATTTCACCGCTGCTTCGCAGCTCTCGTCGCTGGTGATATCGAGCACCAGCGGAATCACGCGTTCGTTGGTCCTCTCGCGCAGGTCGTTGAGTCCCTGCTCCATAATATCGGCCGCAAACACGGTCCAGCCTTCATCCTTGCAGAGTTCTTCGACGCAGGCGCCCGCAAGTCCGCCCGCAGCGCCGGTAATCAGTGCGTATTTCATAATTATCCTCCTCAATTATGATAGTTTTATTATAGCATAAGTTATTTTAAATTCAATAATAAATTAAGGGAACACATTTTGTGTGTTCCCTCAGCTTTCAACAAACCATCTGCCGATGATATTCCCCTTTGAATTGGCGCTTCTCTCAAAGAAGAGATATCTCGTCTCGCCGCAGAGGATAATCGTGTATCTGTCACCCTGACCGCCGGATTTCATCGATGCCGCCTGCCTTATATCGCTCACGCGGTCAATCGGGAATCTGCGCCCGTCCTCCCATATAATCACGCGGGGGAGCATAATCCCGTTTTCATCGAAATCGGCGCGGATTTTAACATATATTCTGTTCATTTTTCAATTTGATGTTTTTGAGAAAATCGTTGTGGGCGCTGATAGGGGATTCGGCGAGCTGGTATCCCTTGCGCTTCATTATGCGGAATTTGAAATCGAGCAGCTCCACAGGCACATAGAGCGAGGCGGCGGCGGTGAAAAAGGTATTGTCGCCGTTGAGCGCATCGAGCACCTCATCGTCGCTCAGCAGAAATTCCGCGGCGAACATATTCGCCTCTTTTTCCATTTCGGATATTTCGTCAAACATCGATATTTCGTGATAGCTGCACATGCCTATACCGCAATGCTCAACCGCGTGAAAAATCTCATGCGCTATTATGATTTTCTGAACATTTTCGGGCAGGTCTGAATTGATTGTCACGGCGAAAACACCGCCGACACCTATCACGAATCCCTTTATAGCGCCCTTGTGGGAGCCCATTGCCTGATACAGCAGATGAATTCCGAGCCCGTCGCAGAGCTCGGCGGGATTATCGGTGCCGTATTCGGCTTTGAGTTTAGCCGCGAGCGCGCATATTTCCTTAAGCGTCATAATACTCAGCCCTCTTCGCCGTCTTCTCCTATTCTTCTCTCAAAGCGCGCCTTGGATTCATCCTTGCAGGTGATATAAGCGCGCATAACCGCCTCAAAAAAAGTATCCTTTTCGCTCTGTGAGAGCTCTCCGCCCGCGAACAGGGCGATATTATCCTCAAGCAGAGCTTTGATATCCCTCGCTCCCTGCTCGCCGTAGCGCCTGCCCGCCTCGGCTATATATTTGCCGGTGGGGGATTCCTCGACCTCCTCGATGCTGTCATCGCTGAGATATCTGTCGCTGACTCCGAGCGCACGTGCCAGGCGGATGACGGTTGACCTTCTCGGAATTTTTTCGCCCGCCTCATAGCCGTAAACAGAGCGGCCGCTTAGCCCGCACATCTCGGCAAGCGCGGTCTGCGAGAGACCGAGCTCGTTTCTTCTCTCTCTGATTTTTTCACCGAATGTTTTCATTAATATCACTCCCGTAACTGAAAATTCTATTGACAAAATTCTATGCAGATGCTAATATCAATACGAACTTATATCGAACTTCAATCGTATTTTAACGCAAAATTATGAACTTGTCAATAGAATTTGAGTGATTTTTATGGAATTCGGCAGAAAAATTCTTCACAGCGATATGAACTGCTTCTATGCCTCGGTTGAGATGATGCTCGACCCGTCGCTCAGGGGCAGGGCGGTCGCCGTCTGCGGCTCTACGGAGGACAGGCACGGCATAGTGCTCGCGAAGAGCGAAAAGGCAAAGCGGGCCGGGGTCAGGACCGGTATGGTGAATCACGAGGCCCGCGCCCTGTGCCCCGATCTTATAATGGTCGAGCCGCACTATGAGCAGTATCTCAAATACTCGCGCCTTGCCCGCGAAATATACTGCGATTATACGGATCTGGTCGAGCCTTTCGGAATGGACGAATGCTGGCTCGATGTGACTGAGAGCGTGAATCTCTTCGGCGGCGCTGAGGATATCGCGAAGGAGATAAATTCAAGAATCAAATCCGAGCTCGGAATCACGGTGAGCGTAGGAGTATCCTTCAATAAAATATTCGCGAAGCTCGGCAGCGATATGAAAAAGCCCGACGCCGTGACGGTAATCACCCCTGAAAATTTCAGGCAGAAGGTCTGGTCTCTGCCCGCAGGGGACCTGCTCTATGCCGGCAGGGCGACCGTGCGCCGTCTGACGGAGCTCGGCATATATACGATAGGCGACCTCGCGAATACGGAAATCCGCGTTCTCAAAAGCGTATTCGGAGTGAACGGACTCAAGCTTTACCGCTACGCGAACGGAACGGACTGCTCGCGCGTTGCGCATAAGGATTTTGTTTCGCCCGTCAAATCAATAGGGCACGGCATCACCTGCGTTGCCGACCTTGAAAACGATGACGAGGTCAGGCGGGTTATTCTCTCGCTGAGCCAGGATATAGGTCATAAGCTGCGCGTTCATTCCCTCAAAGCTGAGGGCGTGCAGGTCAGCGTAAGAAGCAGGGACCTCATAATCCGTCAGTTTCAGACCCGTATGCCGCTTGCGAGTATGCTGCCCGCCGATATCGCGCTGAATGCCTATAAGCTGTTTCTTATGAAATACAACTGGTATGTGCCGGTCCGTTCGATTACGGTCAGGGCGATAAATCTCGTGCCCGCGAGGGAGGAGGTCCAGCTCGATTTGTTCAATGATTATGCACGCCTTGACCGGCTCGAAAAAATGCAGCTTGCAGTCGAGGATATAAGGCGCAGATTCGGCAAGGGCGCGATAAATCCCTGCTCGCTGTTTTCCGAACTCAAGATTGCCGACAAGGGCGCTTCGGAGATAATTATGCCGAGCATAATGTACGGATAAAAAACTTTGATTTTTTTCAAATTAGGTATTTAATTTTTTAAAAATAAGTATATAATAAAGGCATAGGTATATGAAAGAAGGTAATGCTTATGCTTAACGGAAAAATCGGCTGCGCAGTTATCGGCTACGGCGGAATGGGCAGCTGGCACACACGCAAAATCAAAGATGAAATGGGCGAATATGCCGAGCTTGTCGGCATTTACGATATTGACCCCGAAAGGGGAAAGGCGGCGGAGGAAAACGGAATCCACGCCTTCGCAACCCGCGAGGAGCTCCTCTGCGATGAGAGAATAGATCTTGTCACCGTCGCGACTCCGAATGATTATCATAAAGAGATAGTCATCGACGCTCTCGAGCACGGCAAGAACGCAATCAGCGAAAAACCCGTCGCAATGAACAGCGGCGAGCTCGAGGAAATGATAGCGGCTTCGAAACGCTGCGGAAAGCTTTTCACGGTCCATCAGAACAGACGCTGGGATGAGGATTATCTAACGATGAAGAAGCTTCTCGACGATAATACCCTCGGCCCCGTTTTCCGTATTGAGTCAAGAGTTCAGGGCTCAAGAGGAGTGCCCGGAGACTGGCGCAATCAGCCCGAGCACGGCGGCGGAATGGTGCTTGACTGGGGAATCCATCTTCTCGACCAGGCGCTTATGATGACTCTGCCGAGAAAGCTTAAGACCGTCTATGCGGAGCTCACCAATGTCACCAACGAAAACTGCGATGACGGTTTCCGCACCACCCTTATTTTCGACGACGGCCTGTCCTTCTATGTTGAGGTTACCACAAGCAACTTCATCGAGCTTCCGCTCTGGTATATGCTCGGCGAAAACGGCTCCGCGGTCATAACCGGCTGGGACTGCAGCGGTGAAGTCGTCATGGTTTCCGACTGGGAAAACAGAGACGCCGTACCCATCGTCGCCGGCGCGGGAATCACCAAAACCATGGCTCCGAGAACCGATGACACGATAAAGAGATATCCTCTGCCCGTACAGAAGGCGGACTGGGGCGAATACTATAAGAATGTATTTGCCCATCTCAGAGGAGAAGCCGATATAATCGTTACCCACAATCAGCAGCGCCGCCTTATGAAGCTTGTTGAAGCCGTGTTTGAATCCGGCAAAACAAATAAAGTTGTTGAATTTGAGGATATAGATGTCTGAGGTGAAATAAAATGTTAATGAGAAGAATTATGGGCTTTTTATGTATTCCCGTTGCATTGTTTACTCTGATTTCCGGATTATCATTCATTTCAAAGGATAAACAGGTTGAACTTGAGAAAAAAACGGAAGAGGCGACGCAGGAGGATTTCACTCCCGTTTTCCGCTTTGTCATCACCTCCGATGTTCACATTCAGGCAAATAACGATACCAACGCCGAGCGCCTCGCGGATTTTATTCAGACGGCATACCGTTACAGCGAGAGCCACCCTTCATACAATACTCTTGACGCCATCCTTCTCGCGGGCGACAACTGCGACAGAGGAACCGACGAGGAATATGAAATCCTCAAGCGCGTGGTCAAAGAGAATATCCGCGAAGAATCACAGCTCGTAACCATTATGGGAAATCACGAATTCGGCGGCACAGGCCTTGACGGATATGAGAAACAGATGGGCGAGCCGCGCGATAAGCACGTGGTTGTCAAGGGCTTCCATATTATCGGAATGTCTCCGAATCCGAGTGATACCTGGCATACGCCCGATCAGCTCTTCTGGCTCGCGGGTGAGCTACGGAAGGCGGAGAAGGACGCTCCCGACAAGCCGATTTTCACCATGCAGCACGGCCATATCTGGAACACTGTCTATGTTTCGAGAAGCTGGTACACCCAGATGTCAATTCCGCTTCACCTCGTCTATTCGCAGTATCCGCAGGTTATCAATTTCTCGGGCCACTCACACGGTCCGATAAATAATCCGCTTGAAATCTGGCAGAATAACTACACCCAGCTCGGAACGGGCACTCTCAACTATTTCGAGATGGAGCGCGATATCGGCGACAATACCGTCCCCGAGGGCAGCAGAAACGCCGCGCAGTTCCTGATTGTTGAGGTTGACGCTCAGAACAGAGTCCGCATCCAGCCCTACAACCTGCTGACTCACGATTTCTTCAAGACACCGTCGAATACCGACGATCCCGGTAAGCAGCTCCTCTGGCAGATTGACGATGTTTTCGATACGGCGAATTATACATACACCTCCGCGCGCAAAAAGACCGCTTCAACGCCTTATTTCGATAAGGATGCAGAAGTTACCGCCGAAAAAACCGATGACGGAAAAGTAAAGGTCACGTTCGGCCAGGCGAAGGACGATGTCTGCGTTTACGGCTACCGCATCTCCTTCTTTGACAAGGCAAATCCGAAGAAGGCCGCGCTCGTCAAAGAGATTTATTCCGAATACTATTTCGAGCCGATGCCCGAAACCCTCTCCTGCACCGTCGAAATCCCCGACGGCGAATACACCGTCAAAGTAGCGCCTCTCAATGTCTGGCTCACCGAAGGCGAAGCAATAACAGCCGAAGTTCAATAACAACAGCGGGGTAATTCTATGAAAAAATACGATGTGGCGGCATACATCTGGCCGTCTTATACCGGCAGGGAGCTCAGAACCCGTATTTTCTGGGAGCAGGGGATAGGCGAATGGCAGTCCGTCAAGAGCGCCGAATCCAGAATCGAAGGGCAGATTCTGCCCCGCAGACCCCTCTGGGGATACTGCGACGAGGCCGACCCCGAAGTTATGAAAATGCAGATAGACGAGGCGGTCAGCCACGGCGTGAATGTTTTTATCTATGACTGGTACTGGTATGACCGCAGACCGTTCCTCGAGCAGTGCCTCGACGACGGCTTTCTCGGCGCGCCCAATAATACCGATATGCAGTTTTATCTCATGTGGGCAAATCACGATGCCGGCTATCTCTGGGACAAGAGGCAGACGGATCTCAACGAAATAATCTGGTACGGCTCCCAGCACCGCGATGAATTTGAGATTATCTGCGCAAGAGTTATCGAGAAGTATTTCAAACGCCCGAACTACTATAAAATCAACGGCTGCCCCGTATTCATGATTTATGAGCTCGGCAATCTCGTGCGCGGTCTCGGCGGAATCGACGAAACCGTTGACGCGCTTAAGTTTTTCCGCACAAAGGTAAAAGAGGCGGGCTTCCCCGATCTTCATCTTCAGGGCGTCATCTATTCCGAGCGCGCGGTCAGTCTCGAAAACCTCGACCCGAAGTATTCGGGAACCACCAAAGACCTCGTGAAGCTGCTCGGCCTCGATTCGGTTACCCATTATCAGTACTGCCATATCATCGACTGCAGCAAGTCATATACAGAGCATCTCGACGATATCGCGAAGGAATATGAGCGCATACATACGGAATATGATATTCCCTACTATCCCCATGCTTCAATCGGCTGGGACAACAACCCGCGTTATACCGTCTTCAACGGCCCGGTGCTCATGGGCAACGAGCCCGAAAACGTTAAGAAGGGCTTTGAACTCGCGAAGGAATACTCAGATAAATACAACGAAATCCCGCTTGTCACGATTAACTCGTGGAACGAGTGGACCGAAATGAGCTATCTCGAGCCCGATGATGTTTACGGCTACGGCTATCTCGACGCCGTGCGCGACACCTTCGGAGCAGGGGAATAAACAAATACAAAGCAAAAGCAAAGCCGCAGAACATTTCTGCGGCTTGATTCTTTATTGACAGTGAACTTTTTACTCTTCCATTGAAACCTTGAGCAGCTCTCTGATTGTGGTCGTGCCTTCTATAACATACTGCGCGGCCGACATTCTCAGAGTATGCATGCCCTCCTCGAGAGCAGCGGCTTTGAGCGTTTCGGTATTTGATTTGATGGTGATGAGGTGCTTTAGGTTCGGACTCATTTCCATAATCTCGTAAACACCGGTTCGGCCGAAGAAGCCCGTATCGTTGCACATCGAGCAACCGCCCGGCTCATAGATTGTCAGCGGCTCGTCAACGGGAACCCTGAGCAGCTCCTTCTCGTCCTTTGTCGCCTCTCTGGGTTTCTTGCAGTGCGGGCAGAGCTTACGGATAAGTCTCTGCGCGAGAACGCCGACGACGGAGTCCGCGATAAGGAAGGATTCAACGCCCATATCGAGAAGACGCGTGATGGTCGCTGCGGATGAGTTCGTATGCAGGGTGCTTACAACCAAGTGGCCAGTGATGGACGCCTGAACCGCGATTGAGGCCGTCTCATAGTCACGGATCTCACCGATCATGATGATATCGGGGTCCTGACGGAGGATGGAACGAAGGGCGGAGGCGAATGTAAGGCCTGCCTTGACGTTAACCTGAACCTGGTTGATACCGCTGATATTCGCTTCGACGGGGTCCTCAACGGTGATAATGTTAACGCTCTCATCGTTAAGTGCGGAAAGCGCGGTATAGAGGGTGGTCGATTTACCTGAACCGGTGGGTCCGGTAACGAGGATGATGCCGTTCGGGTTCGAAAGAATATGGTCGAATCTCGTCAGCTCGTGATCTCTCATACCGAGCTGCGCCTTCGTTCTGGTAAGAGCGACGGTGGACGCAATTCTCATAACGACCTTCTCGCCGTATGAGGTCGGAAGTATGGATACACGGACGTCGTATTCCGAGTGGTCAACCTCGACGGTGATACGTCCGTCCTGAGGTTTACGCTTTTCGGAAATATCCATGCCGCCCATAATCTTCAGACGGGTAACCATAACGGGGAGCATATTTATATCGTATCCCATAACCTTGACGAGCGAGCCGTCGATACGGAAACGGACAACAACTTCGGTTTCGTGCGCGTCAATATGAATATCCGACGCTCTCTTACGGACCGCCTGCTCAAAAATCGAGCGGACAAGCTGAACAACGGGTGAATTTTCAAGCTCGCTGTCGCCCTTTTCCTTGGCGGCTTCCATTGCGGCGATTTTGCTCTCGCGCTCCTTGGTGAATTTATCAACCGCGGCCTGCGCTTCCTGAGAGCCGTAATATTTATCGAGAACGAGGTTTATGTCGCTGGCTGTCGCGATTCTCGGCTCTATCATACATCCCGTGATGAGCGCGATATCATCCTGAGCGTCCATATCAAGCGGATTCGCCATCGCGAGAACAAGCACTGAATTTGACTCATCGGAAAATTCAAGGGGAACGACGACGTGCTGTCTGAGCACCTTGCCGGGAACGAGCTTGACTATCTCGGGCGGAAGTGAGTGACCGCGAAGCTCGATATAGGGGACTCCCATTATCTTGCTCTGCGCCTGCGCCACGTCAACCGCGTTGCACGCCTTTGTTTCAACGAGCGCGATAATCAGCGGGGTACCGTTCTTTTCCTGCTCGGCGATTGCCGCGTCAAGTTTTTCCTGGGTGAGTTTGCCTTCTCTTATAAGGTATTCGCCCAATGAAGTATTTTCTCTGTTAAGCATAACTTACCTCACTTTATACAGATTTAATAATAATTCATATTTAATTTATTATCCTTCATTTTAAGTATTATGTCAATGATTATTTGATATTTTGACCAAAAAGAAAAAAATATCGGCTGTATTTTATGTAAATTGCTCAAAATCATTGATTTTTAAGTTTTATTGTTATATTATAAATAAGATATGTTTTTTGGAGGAAATTGATTTGGTTTCTGTTCAGAATATTAAAGATAAAGTTTCTGATGTGGTGGTTTACTGGAATAAGCCGCTCAAGGGCAGATATATGCCCTTCAGGGAGATTACTGCCTATTCTGTAGGCGGCATCGGCGTATATTTCATCAAGATGATTGCAACCACCATTATTATAAGCGCCACCAATGTCGTGCTCTCCAATGTGACCGGTATTCCGCCCAAGCACCTGCTGATAATTCAGTATCTGATAACGATTATCGGCATTCCCCAGACGGCGCTCAAGGCGCATATGATTGACGGGTTGCGCATGAAATCGGGCAAATACAAGCCCTGGGTGCTCGGCATGGGCATCCCGACCGTCATCCTCTGTATGCTCGTGGTATTCACTCCTTATAAGAGCATGCCGAAGGTCTGGGTATATATCATCACGATTGTTTACAGCATCCTGCTCAATTTCACCTACTGGTTCTTTGAGGAGGCCTATGAAAACCTCATCTTCCTGCTCTCCCCGAATACGCAGGAGAGGGCGGATGTCTCCGCAGTTAAGTCGGTCACTTATTCCCTCGCTCCGACCATCTATATGCCCCTGATTCCTCTTATGGTCAAGCTTATGAAGACCGATGATATGTATGATATACGCATCTATCAGGTCCTCTTCCCGATTATTTCCGTAATAGGCGTCGCAATGAGCATTCTCGTTTTCGCGAATACGAAGGAGAAACTCGTTCAGGCGAAGACGCACGTTGTTCAGATCGGCTTCTTTGACGCCATCAAGGCGGTCGCAAAGAATAAGTATTTCTGGATTATCTCGCTCGCGACCTGGGTCGGCTTCCTCGAGGGAGCCATGGGCTATATCCTCGCCTGGCTCTATAACTACGGCAAGCTCTGCACCGACGGACA
>JAEEGF011070841.1_pt1 | contig 17458 bp, 12 predicted proteins | sample 9134171 | NCBI WGS metagenome assembly JAEEGF01 (sample SAMN16246542, study PRJNA631951) | gut metagenome | biome: gut microbiome; feature: rumen; material: AP-attached | host: Bos | place: Iran: Karaj | collected 2018-10 | reverse complement strand
TTGAATCATCAAATACATCAAGTGCCCTGACTGATACCCAACTGTTCCATGTAGCTGTAATTGATTCGTCTGATTCTTCAGGGGCAGAGTATGTGTAGCGTGCAATGATTGGTGCGGTTTCGGGTACGTCGCCGCCTGTCTGAGTAACATTCATTGCAATATACAGTGCATAATTTGAAGCCGCAATATTTGTAATTTTAGTGGAATAGCTGTAAGTAATACCTTCCGTCTGCGAGAAAAGTTTATATGCATCCTCTTTTATTCCATCTACAGGCACGTCCAGTGTGTAGTTAGCATATCCCTGATCTCCCGGGACAAACACTGTTATCTGGCCGTCAGAAACAGTAAAAAGATATCCGTTTGTAGTATCACAGCTGATAGCATTAATCTCAGACTGGATATCCGGCAAAGATCCCTCCTTGTCTAAAGAGTAACCGTTCAACAATGAATATGGATATTTATAAATGGTAGAAGTAGCTGTCTCTGCGTTTACACTTACAACATACAAATTGCAATTTCCGTCAAAACAGAAGTCGGTTGCTGTAGTAGTAAGCAGGGCGTCTTCAATTGTCTGGCCCTCTTCAATCGTGTCAAAAGTAGCAAGGCCCAGACTAAACCCAGAGCCGGCATCAAATGTCTGATTGTTATAGAGAACAATCGGGCTCTGAGCCGCAGTAAGTACAAACTGGAACACTGCACTGCGCCAGTTACCTGCACCGTCACTTACAACACAGGCAATTGTAATTGGTTCGCCGTCTGTAAAATCAAATTCCTCTGCTGTTGTCGGATCAAAATCATATGTAGGATCAATCGAAAGCAAAGTTGCCAAGTCCCCTGTAAAATACCATGCAAAAGCGTAAGCATCCGGATCTTCAATTGAAGTGATGAAATTTATCGTACTACCGGCAGCAACTGGAATAGTAGTTATGTCCCCATTTGTTGTGGTGTTTTCTGCCTCAGCTGTGATTTCAAATTCCGGAATAGCCTCATTAACAACAGGCTCGCTTGGACAAGCCACACGTGCATACCATGAGATGGTGTAAGGTCCTTCTTCATCGTCAGAAACAGTTTTTTGTGCAGCAACATAACCTGTATCTGAAAAAACAATGCTCATTTCTGGGATTGATTCAACATCAGAGTATACTAGGAACGCTGTTTTTTCATAGGTATTATAGTCATCCAGTTCTACCGTAAGTTGTTTCTGTGAGATTCCATCTGTAGAACTTGTAACAATTGTTACGCCATCTTCAAGAATAAGGTTTGTTACAAAAACATCTCTTGTTTCAAAAGAATCAATTACCAGTTTTTTTTCACTTACATCCGTGTTTTCATCTGCACTTTTAGCATTTAGTGAAAGTTCTGTTGCGTCTGTAACTGTAAAACAAGATGTCCAGTCTCCAGACTCCTTGTCCTCTGTTGCAGATAAAGCAATTTCACCCTCAGAACCGATTATACTAACATAGTATCCTTCTTCAGATTCTGATCTGTCTCCTGCAGTCATGGCAGCTTTAAGCTGGTTGATAACAACAACATCAAGTTCCGGAACATCTGTATCCATGAAAATTTCTGCAGACTGCCATTTTTTATTTTCGATAAGAAGCTGGAGAATTTCGTTTACATTCTTTCTTGCAAACGGGAATTTGCCGTTATAACCTGTTGCTGTTGTATCGTTTGTTCCAAAATAAACCGCTCGATTTTGTGACGTACTGACTGAAGAAGCAGAGCCTGTTGTTTTAAGACCGTCTGCAATTTCTACAAGGAAGTCTCCGATATCATAATAAATAACAGCGTCTGTATTTTTTGCTCCAATGATTTCAGTATCTGTTACATATAATTTGTAAAATCCTGATTCGAGTCCTGTACCTGTTACAAGCACCTGTTCATTTTCTGCATCCACAACCGCTTTTAAAGCTGGTTCCTCTGAGGTTTCTTCTGAGGGGTCTTCTGATTGGATATCTTCTTCCTGGATTTCTGCTGAGTAGCTTTTCCCGTTAGCCTTCATATTCACCAGAGAAACATATCCGCTAACATAACCTGACAGCGTATAGTAAAAATCACCTGTCGAGTCCTTGGCAAGGCCAACAGAGATATTTACTTCAGCATAGTCTCCGATTTCCACATCCGTTTTGGTGCCGGTGAGTGTCAGTTCCGCTCCTGAAATGCCCTCTTCGGATACTGGAGGAGTATACGAACCTTTTGCAGTAACTGTATAAAGTCCTGCAGGAACTATAAATGCAAGATTGTCTTTTGTGTCTGTCTTAGAAATATCATCGATAAAGCCGTTCTGGTCTATAAAGGTAATTGTCCATTCTTCAAAGTTACTCAAAGAGACACCTGACATAGGACTAATTGTACGGCTCTGGTTGGCGATATTGATTGTAACATTGCCGTTTTTTGAATCTTTGTTTTTTTCTACTGTCAAATTGTTACAGCCTGCAAAAAGTGCAGCCGCTGCAAGAATTAAAACTGATAATTTTTTCATTTTTTCTCTCCCTCTATTCCTGTGCTTGATACTTTAATACAAATTGAATCTGTGCCGATTTTGACTGAGTGCCGTCGGTTACTACAACTATAAGTGTATTGAGTTCACCTTCCTCTGAACAATTGACATATTCATTTTTCAAACAGTCCAGAGTGAAAGAACGTGAATCTTCATCAAGTATATTATCATTCAGTATCCATTCATAAACTGCTGAATCACTTACAGACTGGTCTGCATTAAAGGCTACATTAAAATCAAGAGAATGAGCATACTCGGAAACTTCAAATTCAGGATATGAGACAATATCAGCATTTTGATCTTCTGTCTGTTCAAGGTCTTCACAGACAATTGTCAAATCCGGAATTTCATTAACAGCACCCGTAACTTTACCGTCACAGCGGGTAAGTTCAACATTTAATCTGATTTTTGTTGAATCCACAGTGACTGCCTGCGATTCCCCGGAGTAAAGAATTATACTGTCTGTGCTAGTCTGCCCGCTGATAAAAACATAAGCCTGGAGGCTGATTCCCATAGGAATGCCTGCAAACTTAAATGTGGTGCTTTTGTGTGAATCTATATCTTCTTTTGAAAGTGATACGGTTTTAAAAAAATCCATCTCTCTTTCGTTTTTATGGAATTCTTCGCTTTCTGAAAACAGGCTGCATCCAATTATGTAACTTTCAAAACCAGCCTGGCGTGCAATCGACCCCACATTCAGTTCGACCTGTGCATGACCCGCATCAAATAATGAACTGCAGGAACAAAGCAGGAACGGCAAAAATAATGTATAAAAAAGCTTCTTCATTTTTCCTCCTTAAAAAAAACACCTCGTCAGCGGGCGTATCTTAAAAAAAACATTTATAACAATTAATTTAACACTCAGCCGGTCAAATTTCAATAGATTGGAGATATTTTTATTTCATGCTTTTTAAAAAGAAAAAACTCCACCTCAAAATGAAGTGGAGTTTGTCAGATTACAGAGTCTTAGACCTGCAATTTTTATCTCTGAATTCTTCCAGAACCGTCGCCGCCTGCGAGCTTGTTAACTTCGTCTTCAGAAACCATGTTGTAGTCTCCGATAATTGAGTGTTTGAGACAAGAAGCAGCAACTGCCCAGTTGATAGAATCCTGAGTGTTCATTCCTTTGAGCTGTGAGTGGATGAGACCACCACCGAATGAGTCACCGCCACCTACGCGGTCAACAATCCACATTTCGTATTTCTTTGAGAATGCGTAGTCTTTGTCGTCAACGTAGAGGAGAGCCTGCCAGTCGTTGCGGTTAGCGTTGATAGAAGAGCGGAGAGTAATTGCAACTTTCTTGAAGCCGAATTTTTCTTTGAGCTGGCGTGCAACTGAAACGTAACCGTCGTTATTCAAAGTTCCCTTTGTTGTATCTGTACCTTCTGATTTGATACCGAATACATCGTTTGCGTCGTCTTCGTTAGAGATACAAACATCGATGTATTTACAGATTTCTGTCATTGCTTTGCGTGCTTCGTCTTTTGTCCAGAGCTTTCCGCGGTAGTTAAGGTCACATGAAGTTGTAACGCCGAGTTCGCGTGCAACTTTACAAGCTTCGATACAAGCTGTTACCATGTTTGGTCCAAGAGCCGGTGTAATACCTGTGATGTGGAACCACTGAGCGCCCTTGAGGATTTCTTTCCAGTTGAATTCTTCTGGTTTAGCGAGCTGAATAGATGAACCTGCACGGTCGTATACACATTTTGAACCACGCTGTGAAGCGCCTTTTTCGTTGTAGTAGATACCTACACGTGGACCGCCACGAACGATGTATTCTGTGTGAACACCGTATTTGCGGAGGCTGTTAACAGCTGCCTGTCCGATTTCGTGAGTAGGAAGCTTTGTAACGAAGTAAGATTCGTTGCCATAGTTAGCCAAAGAAACAGAAACGTTAGCTTCTCCACCGCCAAATGTTGTTGTCATTGAGTCAACCTGTACGAAACGATAATAATCAGCAGGCTGGATGCGAAGCATCAATTCACCAAAAGTTACAACTTTTGCCATTTTAATCTCCTTAAACCCGACTTTACTGTCGGTAAATTGCGAAATAGTTCAATAATTATAGAGCAAATCAATGTAAAAAGTCTAGATATGAGGGGGGTGTCTCCGTCCTGACAGAACGGGCTTTCTTTTTCTACTCGTCCTTATAATCTTTACAAAACTTTTTTAATTCATTATTCTTCAATCATCTTTTTTCAGGGGAACGGTGTGAAAGTCACCGGCTCGACGCGGAACGGTAAGCCCTTTTACAGGGACAAGTCCGAATGCCTGATTACAGATTCATTCCAGGCGGAATGACAATTACAAACCGGCCCTACGCAACACTCTGGGGCAAAGGAGACTCCTCTCATGAAAAGCACACGCTTTAACTTTGGCCGCGCACTTTTAACACTCTGCGCAATTTTCTTCGTTTCATTCAGCTTTATTTCCTGCCAGCAGGAAGATGACGAAAAAACTTTTAACCCGTCTGACCCGGTTGCAGTAAAACAGATTACAAATCTGGCCGGAACCTGGACAAGTGCCTGGGGTGAAGTTTATATAATCACTGATTCAACTTTTGTTTCACAGGGATCTTATGAAGGAAATAATATCCGTGTCGTAAAGATTTCTGATAATTCGGGCTATATCTACATTAAATATACAAAAGCCTATGAGTTTACTTCAGAAGATAAGAGTTCTGATTCAACATGGATTTCTACAACCTGGCCTTCTGCCGGCTATTACCGCTATTCAACTACAGCTCCTGATGTAGGTAAATGGTATGCAATCCTTTACACAGATTTAACTGCAAATTCTGTAAAAATCGCTGGAGCTTACGGAACAAAATCTTCTACAGCCACTCTCGACGAAGCCATTGAAGAGTTTACCGTTGCAAACGGTTACTTCGGCGGCTACTCAGAATGCTCTAAATAACCCGCTTGATTCGCATTTTTTCCAACCTGAAATCTGCGTTACTCTGCATCGCCCTGATCGGGGGCGTTGCGGGGGTGTCCCCCGCAGAGGGGGAAGTCGAAAATGCCGGAGGCATTGAAGACGGGGGGGATACTTCCCCCGCTGAAGAAGCAGATATCTACCTTCCGCATATTTACACTTACATAGACGCGCCGGTTGTAGAGCAGCGGCAGGTTTTTACGCAGGACGACATTCAAAAAGCACACCTCAAGGATTTACCTTCCGTTATCGAAAGTGCAGGCGTGCAGCTTTTGTCCTACGGCACTTACGGACTTGAACAAAAACCCAGCATCCGCGGATTTACCGACGAAACGGTCCGCGTTGTCATTGACGGCATCTGCATGAACAACGCACAGACCGGAACTTTTGACTTCAGCACAATCGATATCAATTCAATCGAAAAAATAGAAATTATACGCGGCGGCTTTACCGAAGGCGTCGAAGACGAAGGCGCTGTCGGCGGCGTAATTTACATCACGACAAAAAAACAAAGCCTGAGCCGCCACCTGACTTCGGACACAAGCATCAAATCCTTTGCAAACCTCAAAACTTCGCCCCTCACCCTGGATACATTCAGTGAACGCTTAAGCTTTGACAGCCCCCTTGGGGAATCAACCTTTTTCAAGCTTTCAGGCGCATACACAAACGCACAGAACAGATTTTTGTACAAAGACTTTTACGGTTCAATCGTAACCCAAAAGCACGCGGCAGTCTGGGACACAAACCTGAGCGCCCAGTTGAGCCATTTTTACGGGAACGGCTCTTCTTTTACGGTGAGCGACGCTGCCTACTACGGCAACAAACATACTCCAAACACAATCACTTCCGTTGACTGGGGTCTTCAGAAAGATTTGACCAATAACCTGACGGTAAGCTTTTTTAACCCGTCGGTTTTTGATTTATTCAACCTGACAAATACTGTGGCTTATCTAAAAACCGACAGAAAATATAAATCCTCTACCGAAGACAGTCACCACCAGATTGATGACTTTAAATACTTTGGACAGATGGCATTTTTTGATTATGGAATTCTCAGAACGACTGCGGGACTTTCTTTTGACGCAACATTTCTGGATTCCACAAACAGCGGAAATCACACACAGCTGAGCGGGGTTTTTAAGCAGACTTCAAAACTGTTTTTGAACGAATGGCTTTCTATGACAGTTCCGCTTGCAGTAAAGTTCTGCGGAGAGAATTGGGCCTTTGTTCCAAAACTCGGCCTTGCCGCAAAATTTAATGCCATAGAAATACTTATTGACGGTTACCGCATGGTGCAGTTTCCGAATATGGACGACCTTTACTGGGAAGGCGGAGGCTACCACGGAAATCCGGACCTAGTTCCTGAGGAAGGCTGGGGCGCAGACTTAACTTTCAACGTAAAGGCCGGACCGGTTCCTTCATCAATTCAATTTTTTACAAATTATTACGAAAAGAAAATTGCATGGTCCGGCGGAACAACACAAAATTACAAAAGTGCATTTTATTTTGGAATCGACTTTAACGCGCAGACAGGATTTTTTGGCGATGTGCTTTTATTCAAGTTGAACGGCGAGTACCTGTACACCAGACTGCTCGACAAAAATGAGAAAATGACTTACGGCAAAAAAATTATGTGGACTCCGGACTTTGTTGCAAGCGCAGGCATGACGCTCAACTTTTTAAACTGGGATGCAACTTTGAGCGCAAGCTACATGGGAAAGAGATATTTAACCAATATGAATATCTCTTATCTCGAACCCTACACGCTCATAAATCTGTCAGCAAACCTCAAGTTCTTTAGACACGCAGTTCCATATCTTAAAATCGAAAATCTGCTCGATACAAGTTACACTTCTGTCGACGGCTATGCTATGCCTGGAATCAGCATAACAATCGGCGCCAGATTGAATTTTTAGGCGGCTTCCTGCCGGCAGGCTCTTCCAAGGGCAAACAAAATAGCACGCGCGGCCACGAGAAATGTTACAATCGTGCTTGCGGCAAGGGATAAGTTCAACACGAATCCGGCGGCAAGAAGTGCCCAGAATGACTTAATGTCGTTAACACCAAACATAAAAACACCGCTCAGGTCCGCGATTGGTCCGGTAATAAAAACGATGCTGAGTGCGGCTGACACCGACGCAAGAACATAGGCACGGGCACGCCAGTTTGAGAGGCGCAAAAGCTTTCCCGCACCAAGCAGTCCAAAAATCACACCCGCAAGCCCCCAGCTAACCATCTGATACAGGGTCCACGGGCCCTGACCAAAAATAAAGTTGCTTCCCAAGGCCGTGAGGGAGCCGATTAAAAAACCTTTTTTGCTTCCAAGTGCAAGTCCGCTCAACATTATGATTGCAAGAACTGGGTTAAAATACGGCACAAAACTGAATATTGCACGGGCGCTGATTGCAAGTGCGCACAGTTGTGCTACAAGTACGAGTTCGGACGCTTTTGGATGACTGCGTTCAAATGCAAAATAAAAGAGAATAATTATTAATGCTAGAAATACCATTACAATGGCAGAAGCCGTCATTTTAAGACATCTCCGTTTTCGCCGGACGTGCCTGCATTTTCCAGATACGGTGATACAGCCGGTCCTTCCCGGCCGGAAGAGCCCTGTTTGCGAAGGAGTTTGTTCTTTGCCGTTGTGTAAAAATTGTTGCCCGCAAAAAATTCTCCGGCGCCTGAAGTTCCGACGAGCTGGCCTTCAAAAAAGAGGCTTACGCGGTCAGCAACCATCTCGCAAAAGTCCAGGTCATGACAAACAAGAATTATTGTAATTCCCGATGAGGCAAGTTTTTTAAGAATCGATGCAAATTCGATTTTGAACGCGTTGTCGAGCGCCTTTGTCGGTTCGTCCAGGAGAATAATATCCGGCTTTTTAAGGAGAATTTTCTGGAGGGCAAGTTTTTGCATTTCGCCACCGGAAATATCGTAAGGGTGCCTGTCCAGAAGAGCGCTGTCAATCAGGAAGCCGCTCTCTGCGCTGTCTGAGCCGGTGAGTCCGTCCCAGCCGCATTCCATAAGTTCGTCACGGACGGTGCGGCAGGTAAAAATATTTTTTACGTTTTGAGGAAGCAAAAAGATGGATGCATTTTTTGCAATTTTTATTTTTCCGGCGGTCGGCTTTTTAAGGCCGCATAAAAGCTTGAGGAAGGTGGATTTGCCGCTTCCGTTGGCCCCGACGCCTGCAAAAATCTCGCCGGCATTGATTGTAATATTCAGATCGGAAAGCACCTCGTCCTCTTTTGGCCCGTAACGGAACGAAAGATTGCGGCAGCTTACAGCCTTTGAAGAATCTCCCCTTCCGTCAAATGCCCTCTTATCAGCCCCTCCAAGCCCGATGTCCGCGTCAGAAGCATTCGCCGCTGGAGCGCTTCGGTATTTAATCGGAAAAAAGGCGCTGTACTGAGTATGTGTAACAAAGTCAGACGGTGTTACATCCAGGGCGATTTTCTGGGATTCAAAAAATAAAATCCGGTCGCTTAAGGCAAAGAGTTCTTCAATGCGGTGCTCACTCATGATGACCGTAATTCCAAAATCTGTGTTCAGTTTTTTTACGGTTGAAAGAAAGTTCTGTGCGGCAATAGGGTCCAGCTGACTTGTAGGTTCGTCCAGCAAAAGAACGTCGGGAGTTGTGGCCATGACTGATGCCAGGTTCAACAGCTGCTTCTGACCGCCGCTTAAAAGGGCTGTATCTTTTTTGAGCCATGAGGAAATGCCAAAATAAGAACAGACTTCTGCCACGCGGCGCTGCATGGTCAGACGGTCTGTGCCCAGGTTTTCCAGGGCAAAACAAAGTTCGTGCCAGACCTTGTCGGTCACAATCTGCTCGTCAAAGTTCTGCATGACATAGCCGGCTTTGATTCCTTCTGCAAGATATTTTTTGTAGAGGGATTTAATGAATGTGGTTTTTCCTGCGGCGCTCTTTCCAAGCACAAGCACAAACTGGCCCCGCTGGATTTTTATTTCTTCAACTGTTGAATTCATATCGCTCATAAATGCCCCCGGATTAAGTTCTGCAAAACAGTGCCAGCAAAAGAGTCAGTAAAATGTCGCACAAAAGCGCTGCCTGATTATAAAGGTTTCCCTCAAAGCTGCCCAATTCAATTACAGGATAAAAGTTCATTGCGCCGGCCCCGTGCAGGACGCAGAAAATGAATCCCCCGCAAAGGACAATGCCTGCCAGAAGAAGAAGCGTATCGGCCGGACCAAAACTGTAATGCAGAAAGCTTGTTCGTTTAGCGCGGCCCCAGTAACGGCTTTCCATGCTGTCCGCGGTGATTTTTCCCCCTTCCAGAGTGGAAGCGGTCACAGCCTGCAGAACAAGTGCCTTTTCCTTAAAGCGGTGCCTGAAGGAAGTTCCCTTTTCAAGCCCCAGTCCGCGCCGACCTTCTTCAATGTCTGATGCGCGTCTTCTGTAAAAAGGAATCATGCGCAAAATCATAACTATCATAATCGAAACAGACGGAAAAAGCCGCCCGAACAAAAAGGTAAGTTTTTCGCTTCCGATTACAGCAGAAAAAGCCAGAAACCACAGCGCAACCGTTACGAGCATCAGGGCATTATTCAAACCGTAACAAACGGCTTCGAGAGTCACGGGTTTTGACGCGTCTCCAAACAAATTGAATAAAACGGTGCTTCCCCAGCGGCTTACAAGCGGATTAAAAAAGGACAAAATCAAAAAAAATGGAATCATCAGCGCAAACGACCTGAGCGCCCGCCAGTTTTTTAAAAGCAGGTTCATCAAAAGCGCCGAAGCGAGAGAGCAGGCCAGATAAATTGAATTTTTAACGGCAACGCAAAGACAAACCGCCGCAAAAAAATAAAAAAAACTGACTACCGGATGACGGCATTTTCTGAACAAAGAGGACATACTAAAAGTGTATCAGATTCGCTCATTTTGAAAAAGTTGGCAAATACCACTTAGTGACGGAGTGAGTGTGAATTTGGGGATTAGACGGAAAGAAATTCTGCTGTTTTATTAAAAAGGTGTTATAATGAATATAAAGAAGAAGCAGCTTACAATACACTTCAAGGAGCCTTTAGCAACAGCCCCGCCGTTTTTAAGCTGGTGCCACTTCAGCGGATTTTTTTCAGGAGAGATAAAAAAAATGACACTTTTAAAACGTTCTCTGGCAATGATTGCCATTCCAACTACAGTAATTTTTCTTGTAATGATGTTAATTACTGCAAACAGGCTGCGTTTTTATGCCTCACAGCAGACTCAGGATGAACTTATTTCTTCAAGTGAAGCGTCAAGCGAATTCGTTGCAGGCGCACTTACTAAACCCCGCAACATGCTCGAAGCCCTGAACGGACTTTTTTTGGACGGTGTAAAAGACGACTACCAGCAGAATCTTAAAATCTTAATCAATTTTACGGAATCAAATCCTGACACAAACGGATTTTACGGACTTTTAAACGAAACCTACTATGACGGCACCCTGTGGGAACCGGACGCAGACTGGGATCCGCATACAAGACCGTGGTATCTTGGCGCCTTAAAAGACCCGGACAATTATGTTTTTACAGATGTTTATATTGACGATATGACCAGCTGTGCGGTAGTAAGTATTTCAAAACAGGTTTTTGACAAGAATAAAACCCCGCTGGGAGTTCTTTCCGTTGACTTTCCTATGGCTTCAATTAAAGCTTCTCTTGAAGAACGCAAAAAACACAGCGATGAAAAAATGTTTATTCTGACAGATCAGGGATTTTTTGCAACACACGAAAAATACAGTGCAGAAGACAATATTTCTTCAATTGAAAACGGTGCCTACAGTTCTTATGCACAAAATTTTCTTTCTGGCAGCGGAGATGTATTTAAAGTAAAGACAGATGGAATTCAGTATTATTTTAAATCAACTCAGATAAAAGGAACCAGCTGGTATTTTGTTTACGGACGCTCAGAAAAAGCAGTTAATTCCTTTGTTACAAGCTCAGCAAGAGTAATCATAATTTCATTTATTGTCCTGCTTGCTTTCATTTTTATTGTACTGGCAGTAATTCTTCGCGGTACAGTTCGCCCTATCCGCGCAACAGCCGCAGCCCTCCTCGACATTGCTTCAGGAGACGCAGACCTGACACGACGCATTTCTGCAAAATCAAAATCAGAGGAAATGGACACAGTCGTTTCGAGCTTCAACAACTTTTCACAAAAGATGCAGGAACTCATGTCACACATCAAATCAACCAGTGCAAACCTCGACGTAGTTTCTGACAACATGCAGGAAAGCGTTTCTTCAGTTTCTGATTCAATGACAAACATCCGCTTAAGCATTACAGATGTTCAGGGGCACATACAGAAGCAGTCGGAAGGGTTTAACAGCACGGCGGCAGTAGTAAAAGAAGTTGCTTCAAGTATTACAACAGTAAATGACATGATTGATTCACAGACACAAAGTATCCGCGAGTCTTCTGCCGCAGTAGGACAGCTGGTAAAAGGAATTGAAGAAATCAGTTCATCAATGGAAAACATGGCTTCTTCTTTTAACCAGCTCGATGAAGAAGCACAGGCAGGAATGTCAAAACAGGAAAAAGTAAACGAACGCATTTCACAGATTGAAGAACAGTCACAAATGCTTCAGGAAGCAAACACCGCAATTGCCGCAATCGCTTCACAGACAAACCTTCTTGCAATGAATGCTGCAATTGAGGCCGCCCACGCAGGTGACTCAGGAAAAGGCTTTGCTGTAGTTGCAGACGAAATCCGTAAACTTTCAGAAACCTCTTCTGCACAGTCAAAAACCATCGGCGAACAGCTCAAAAACATACAGGCAAGCATTGGAGAAATCGTAGCTGCCTCCCAGGAATCAAGCACAGCCTTCAGCGGAGTAAGCCATCGCATCCAGGAAACAGACACCTTTGTACAGTCAGTAAGAAGCGCCCTCGAAAAACAGAATGCCGATTCAAGAAGCGTAATAAGTTCACTTTCTCAGATGGACGAAAACACAGAAAAAGTGCGCTCAGCTTCTCAGAAAATGTCAGAAGGCTCAAACCGCGCAATTGAAGAAATGGGCTTATTAAAAGAATCCGTAGACGCAGTAGGACAGAGCCTCAGCGCAATGTCCGCCAACGCACAGAACGTAGTAACAAGCGGTCAGAAACTCGACGCATGTGTAGAAGCACTGAACCAGAATGTAAACCAGCTCGGAACCGATGTAGGCCAGTTCAGAACGGAGTGAGTCTTTCTTCCTACCACTTAACCTTAACAAAAACTCCGCTGCCGGTAAGCCCCACGTTCAAATCATTTTTTGTGTTGAATGTATGCATCCAGGGAACAAGAAATCCGGTTGCGCTTCCGATTACGGCGCCGCTCAGAACATCGGTCATAAAATGATTTCCGCTTTTTACGCGGAGGGCGGCTGTTGCAAGGGCAAGGGCGTAACTGCCGCCGGTAACAGCATAACGATATGGAGAATCAGGAAAATAATTACTGAAGGTATAGGAAGCAAAAGTTGCCCCGGCAAAGGCCATAGTCGAATGTCCCGACGGGAAGGAATTTGCAAAATCCCCGTCTTCAAGGTCGTCATCCGGATAAGTTGAAGGGGCGTAATACATGTACGGTCTCGCCCGTGTTACGCAGAGTTTTGTAAGTTCCTTGATTCCGTTGGCAATTAAGAGTGTTTCGGCGTACATCACGCCCACAGTAAACCATTCGCTTTTGTCTGTTGCTAAAAGAACTGCTGGAGCTGCCATCGCAGCGACAAGAGAAATGTCACCCGCCCTGTCCAGTTTTTTTGAATAACTGTTCATAAAGATGCGGTCAAAGGCGTTTACATCGTCCTTGTCATAAACTTTTGAAGGATCGTATTTCTGACGGTTGAATTCCAGGACGTTGTCCAGAAGGAGGTCGCCTCCGCTTAAAAGGACGCCGCTTCCGAAAATAAGTCCGTCTTTAAGGCCATCCAGAGCAAAGACATCTCCCCTGCCCCGGAAAGACTGCGCCCCCGCAGTTACGCAGAGCATAATTGCAAGGGCGGCAGAAAGAATAATTTTTACTGGAATTGAATTTTTATTCATAAATAAAAGTCTCTTTTGGACCTTCAATTACAACGTTTTCAAATTTTGCGCCCGGAGCATTTCTTACGCGGAAACTCTTAACGCTGACTTCAGGAAGTCCAAAGAACATATCGCTGTCCATCGGCGAGCGGTCTGAGTTTTCGTCAGTTGTAAAATGGCAGTCGCGGATTTCGAGGTTTTCGATCGGCATTTCCGGCAAGCCTACGATAAAGCCTGCACTTGCCTTACAGCCTGTTCCTTTACATCCAACGATTTTTACGTTGTGAATGCGTGGAGTTTCGCTTGTAACCGGCATTTTGTCCAGACTGAACAAGGGAGACTTAGTGTCATTTACACCGCACTTGTAGTACATGTTCATTGCGATCGGGCAAAGTGTATCATTCATTACGAGATTATTTAATTCGATATCGTTGATGTCACCGCCACGTCCCCGGCGGCTCTTGATACGGATACCCCGGTCAGTTCCTGAAAGGTCACAGTCATACGCGTGGATTTTGCTCATTCCGGCTGCAGTTTCTGAACCCAGAACGATTCCACCGTGTGCATTGCGTACGGTACAGCCTCGAACTTCAACTCCCACAGTAGGACGGTTAACACGGATTCCGTCAGGACCTGAACCTGATTTGATACAGATTCCGTCGTCACCCACAGAAACAAAGCAGTCGATGATTTTTACGTCTGTACATGAGTCAACGTCGATTCCGTCTGTGTTTGGAGCCGAATACGGGTTTTCGATATGAAGATTTCTGAGTTCAAGACCTTTTACATAAAGCGGGTGAACTGTCCAGAAAGGTGAATCGATGATTTTTACACCTTCAATTGTTACGTTTTCGCAGTTGATGAATTCAATCAGACACGGACGAAGGAACTGTGTTTCCCTTCCGCCGCCGCCACCGGCCTGATTTTCGTAACCCGGGTTAAGTTCTGCCAGGGCCTTTTCGTATGGTTCTTCCGGTTTTGACTGTCCCGATGCTTTTTTTGCTCTTTTGAGTTTCCACCAGTTTTCACCGTTTCCGTTGATTGTGCCTTTTCCGGTAATTTTTACATTTTTTGTATCTGCTGAACGTACGAGGGCGTGCATTGCGTAACATTCTACACCTTCCCAGCGTGTAAATGCAGGAGGATAAGCATTAGGATCATCAGTAAATAAAAGTTCTGCGCCTTCCTGAAGTTCAAGAGTTGTGTCTGACGGAATATCGATAGGACCTGTAACCCACTTTCCGCTTTCTACAGTTAAAGTTCCTCCGCCGTTTTTTGCAAGCTCGTCGAAAGCTTTCTTAAAGATTATAGTATTGTCTGAGCCATCGCTTTTTGCACCGAAGTCTCTAAAACTGATTGTTTTCATAAGAAACAGGTCTCCTTTTTTACCTTTTTGCTGCATTATAAGATACAGGGAAACGGTCAGCAAGTAAAGACAACAAAGTGTATAACTATTTGTATTTTAGAGAAATTTTAGATTGAAATCGAATACTGATCCTTTAACTCTTTTGCTTCGGCCTTTGTCATTACATAGCCGTGTCTGTCACGGTTTTCAGTTGAATCCGGAGCGACGTTTCCGTCATCGTCCTTTCTGAGCGTTCCAAATTCGCGCCAGCCGTTTTCTGCACAGCCCTTTTCTGGCCAGACGGCGCGTGTTCCGTCCTCGTCTGTCCACAAGGTTTCGTCGTAATTAGAGTCTAAAGTACAGTCTATTAACGCAATTGAATCCCATCTGTCTGCGCTGTCAGCTTTTCCTGTTCCCTGAGAGCGTCCAACCCAGATGCGGCTTCCTTCAGGGCGTTTGTCTGCGGTAAAGTCACAGTTGATAAAGATAAAGCCCGGTTTTGAGTTAACTGCCCGGCTCTGAACAACATAGGCAGGTCTTACACCGCCGCGGTTGTCTTCTCTTGTGTGAATCTGGCATTTTTCAAATACACAGGTATCGCAGTAACCCCAGATATAGTCAATGTCACCGGTGATGTAGCAGTTTTCAAACCTGCTGAATCCCTTTACGTGAATTGTGTCCTGACGGCTGATAAAGCGCATGTTCTGGCAGAGGAGGTTTCCCGTGTTGTTGTGAAAGCAAAGGGCTTCTGCCTGATTGCCGAGCGCTGCGTCATCAGCGGTTTTTATATGTGTGTTTTCGATTGTAAAGCCCCGGAGGGTAACATCAGTTGCTCCCTGACCTATTACAAATACCGAGCGGTTTTCTGTATCTTTGTGGAAGGCCTCGCAGTTTTCGGCACTGATTACACAATCCTTTGGATTTGTGCCGGAAGGTGTTTCCATAATAAGCGGGTTTGCAAGATTGTATGAAATGATGCCTGGATAGCTGCCGGGCATAAGAACAATATGTACAGGTGTATCAGAATTAATCGTGCCGGAACGCACCATATCATTTATCTTTTTAAAAGTCTGAGTGATAATTCCAGTTGCGGATGGTGTAATTTTTAATTCTAGCATTTTTACTTACTCCATTTATCCGGGGAGCCTTTTTTTATCGTGCTCCCACACTTATATTATACACCATATTTTAAAAGAAATGCCTCCACAGCAGTAAAATATTTTTCTTTATCGTAAAAATAACTTACGGCATGAGGTGCGCCTTCGATAATTACAAGGTCAGCAGAGTCCGGACTGATTGTTTTATAGAGCAGAAAGTTTGCCTGGCTCATATCTGCAGGAACTTTTTTGTCTTTGTTTCCGGTAATAAAGAGAACCGGAATTTTAGTGTGGCTCAGCGCCTGAGAAGTTGAATATTCATTAAAGTCAAAACCTGCAAACCAGTTTGCAAATTTATTGTTTGAATACATCTGGAGACGTGCCAGAAAGCGCGGAAGATGATAAATATTCAGCATGTTCCAGTAGAGGATTTCGTAAGGGCTTGTAAAGCCGCAGTCAGCAACCAGGCCGCGTACGTTTGAACCATAATCAAAGCCGCCTGCCATTACAGTTGTGGCACAGCCCATGGAAATTCCATGAACAAAGATGTTCATGTCAGCGCCATAAAGTTCAGTTACTTTGTTTATCCAGTCGCGCAAATCATAACGTTCCTTTACGCCAAAAGTGATGAATTTACCTTCGCTCAAACCGTGTGAGCGCTCGTAAGGCAGAATAAGTGTGTAATCAAGTGAATTATAAAAACGTGCCAGAGTGGCAAAATCGCGTGACGGAGATGAATGATAGCCGTGCATCAGAATAATGATTCCCCGCGCCTGATGTGAGGCCTCAAGAACAAGGGCCTTAAGTTTTAATCCGTCGTAAGATTGAATTTCAATAAGCGGGCAGTTCTGGTCTTTGAGCCACTGTGCGTCCTGCATGTGCTGCTCATAGTTTTCTTTACTGCCATAAAATTTTGTAAGCTGTTCTGCACTTGTGTCAGGCTCCTCCCGGCCAAAGTTCGGGATAAACACAAAACAGAAAGTGCAGATGTTGTACAGAAGGATGAGGGCAAGAACCGCTCCCAGAAATATTCCGGAACTTTTAAGATCCGCCTTTGATATTTTAAGTCTGGCCATATTCTACGCCCTCTCGACCTTTTTTAAACTACTGAATTACAGTTAATTTTCCGGCACCGCAGCCTTTGCTTACGATGTCTTTAACCTTTGCAGCCTTGTCTACAGAGTATTTGTAGTAGTCAGAAGGCTTCCATTCACTCTTTGCGTCAACGGCAGAAGGTTCAATGTTAAGGCTTCCGATGTCAAAGAGAACACCGTTGCGGTTTGGAGTTACAGAGCGTTTTGCTTCTTCAAAAGAGTTTGCTTCGCTGTAAATGCGACAGTCCTTGCGGCGGTCAATGCCGGAACCCTGCTGGTCTGTGTAGAGGTTGTTGTAAAGGTGAATTGTTGCAAAGCGGACAAACGGAAGACGCTGTTTACAGCCGTCATACCAGTTGTGGTCAACGGTGATTGTCTGGTGATTGATATCGCTTGTGTTTTTGTCGCTGTTACCGATCAGCATTGTTTTGTCACCGTGAGAGAAGTGGTTCCATGAGATTGTTACAAAGTCAGATGCCTTTGTAAT
>JAEEGF011679762.1_pt1 | contig 17459 bp, 16 predicted proteins | sample 9134171 | NCBI WGS metagenome assembly JAEEGF01 (sample SAMN16246542, study PRJNA631951) | gut metagenome | biome: gut microbiome; feature: rumen; material: AP-attached | host: Bos | place: Iran: Karaj | collected 2018-10 | reverse complement strand
GTCACTTCTGGTAGTAAGCGGGATTGGAATCCCTTTCCATTTATCTTTAGGAAGTGGTACTATATCAAATTCTTTTGTCATTCTTTTTCACACTTTCTTTATTCTGGAAAAACTCTTTTTCATCTTCAAACAGCCTTTTTGTCTACTCCTGTGCAGATCCCAATGCAAGCTTTTACAGCTTCTTCATCAACCATTTCTTTACCTCAATCTATAATTCGACTATTTTTTTCAAACCTCATGACAATATGTTTTCCATATTTTTATAGTACAGAGGCATATCAAGACCATGAATTTTTCCTTCATCTATTACACATTTGCAACCATATAAAATATCACTTATATCATTATGAAGAGTCATGATCCTGGAAGTCAGTTCATTGGATGAAAATAGTTTTTTCATAGCAATGCCAGCTATACCTGCGGGAATCTTATAGGGTAATAGTTCATTTCTATATAATTTAAGATTTACTCCTCTAGCTTCTACTGTCTTAAGCGTTTCCCTAATAGTTTTAACTGCAAGCTTCAATGCTTTTTCATCAGACATTAGGTCTCTTGCCAACTTGTTCGGATTATCAAGAGTACCTTCCCTTCCTGCAGTAGAAGTCACTCCCGCATTGATAGCCATATGAATCCATATCCACTCAAACATGTCATGCGGTATTTCCTGCTTGATATCAGCCGATTCTAGAAGCTTTACTAATTCCGGATAATTTGAAATACCGGCCTTATCACTGCTTTCAAGCATTACATGATCAAACAGCACACAATTAAGCTTATAATCATCACTCATATGTCCGCCCGCTGTGGGAAAGGCAGTGATGTATTCATAATCACCTAGAATTTTTTCAACTTCACTTCTTTCATTCCAAAAGTTACAAAAAAGTATAATTGTGCCTTTGATTCTCTTCTGCTTTATTGTGTCAATAGCGCTTTCTAACTTGCCACTTGCCACACTTACAATAATATAATCATATTCTGAATTATCTTTGGCTATAGTAACTTTATAAACATCATCAATCTCTTCACCTTTAGGATTATGTCTTCCATCTAAAACATGAATATCTATCTTAGAAGGGACATCTCTTTTTCCATCTCTTAAGATATGAAAAGTATCATGCCCTGCTTTCTGAAAAGCATAGGCATATGTAGTTCCAATAACACCTATTCCCAATGCTGCTACTCTCATGCTGTCTCTCCATTTTCATTAAGCATTACCTTTTATGACCGCTTCATTTTAAGAAGCGGAACCCACTCATCTTCAATGATCCTGTCACCTGTAAATTCAAATCCATTGCGCTTATAAAAAGCAATACCTCTTTCATTTTGCTCAAGTACCCAAAGCCAGTTAGCGCCCTTTTCCAAAGTTGCAAAAGAAAGGAGCTTAGCTCCTATCTTCTGACTTTGAAACTGCGGCTCTACAAATAGCTTCACTATCTCATCGCCATCAAGCCTTATCATCCCCTTAACTACGCCGTCGTCGTATACGTAGGTGTTATTAAGAAGATTAGGGTCATCTAAATATTCTTTTGCCAGATCCAAAACATTAAGTTCATCAAAGTAGAACTTATCGTACTTAAAGATCGGGTAAAAATTCATGCGGTAATTTGTAACTATAAGCTCTGCAATACGAGATACATCCGAGCTTTTTGCCTGTCTTATTGCCATGTCATTTCCTTCTGTTACGTCTTTACTAATACGGTTTTTATTATCAAAATAGTTTAATTGTAATTTTCTAAAAGTTCACTTGGGATTTCTTCACTCACTTCGATATCAGAGATATTATCCTGAATTATCTTTTTAAGGGTCTTAAGTTCATCCTGATTATCTGCCCAGTCTCTTGCATCAAGTCTTAATAGTGCCAGAAGAAGGTCTCCCTCAAAATGTGTCACGCATACAAGCGGATCATCCGCTAACATCTCTATCGCTATCGGAAGAAGGTATTTAAGTCCGATCTTTTGTCCGATCAAACATCTGATCTCTTCATCCGACAAGCTTTCAATGGGCTTTTGCCTGGCTTCATGACAAGTAACAATAATGTACGTATCATGTGTGGGCTCACCCCAGTAATCATTTTCCAGTTCTTCAATTGATTTACTTAAATCTACCATTTACTGCTCCAACTTGTTGTCTTTTTCTTCTATGAATTCTGAGATATTGATTCTTGGCATAGTTCCTTGTTAAGGTTACGCAATGTCTGCACCATATTTACCAAAATCATAGTTTCATTATTCTACCACAGATCATGGTAATAATATATCAGAAATGCAGAATTAGTATGGATTTTTCATCTAAATATTAGTTGTATAAATACTACCCTTGTAGTTATAGACAGGGCAACAAAAATGCCCTGCGCACACTTTGTACGCAAGGCAAATGTAAAAAATCAAATCAAACAGTTCCTTCAAATAGAACTTTATCCCCTATCTGAACTCTTTCAACGCCTTGTTTCTTCTTTTGATTGAAGTTGAAACTCAGCATATATCCAGTATTCAGATTCCAATAAGTTACTTATTCCGGGTTCCCAAGATTATATCTGTTCCAACACGTATTCTAAATCTACGTCTCTTTCCAAATGTTCCGGCGTCCAAGGAATATAATGATCTACCGGAACTCCCTTGTGACCGGTTCCCTCACCAAGATCAAGAGCACCGCTTCGAGAAGTAGGATAAACCATTTTGAAGTGTTCCCATGTCTCTACTGAACAATTTGAATAATCAATTATACCAAGAGTTGGTCTTCCAACTACTGTAACCTTAGGAGAAAATGACATGTCATATACAAATGCATCACCAGAAGATCCACAATTCTGATCTGTTATGATCCAGACTTTATGTGGTAGAGCACGTCCTACAATGTCACCGATTCCGGTCTCATCGTCCATTGATTCATCGACAACCATTCCCTGGCCTCGATATTTAAGCAGATTATTTTTCATATTTTCAACTGCGGGACGGATATCTTCAGGTATTTCACCTTTAAAAAGCTCATCCAGAAGTTTTAATCTGGCATCGCAATTACGCAGAGAATAGTTTATTGCCATAGGCGGCTGCTTAGGAATGTAGTCATCCAATTTTTTATCTGAAGGGTAACAATACTCAAATAATGGGAAAAAAGCTGTATCTGTTCCTCCTCCGTTATCTCGTACATCAACGATCAGATTCTCACACCTGTTCAAAAGATCATTGCATTCATGATAAAGATTTCTAATAGCTCCTTCATCAGTAAAATCAAGAAGCTTTATATATAGCGTACCCTTGCCCAGATCACGATAGCTATACTTATTGTCTACAGAATAATCCTCTACTCTTTTTAACGTTACTTCTGAAGGTTTTCCATCTTTTTCTACAGTAACAGTTTTGGCAAAAAGAAGTATCTGATTCCACAAACAGCCCTGCCTTTCATTAGTTTCTCCCATTAGAAACTCTTCGTTTTCTGCCGCAGACTGCTCAATTGTTTTACCGTCAATTTCTATGATCTTATCCTTAAAGTGAAGCTGAGAGTCACTTGCACTTTCTGTAACATATAGTGCATTCTCATAACGCATCACCTGAAAACCCAACTTCCCCATGCTCGTGTCATTAAAAGACAGATGACCTTCCATGCCAAATGTTGCCAGGTACTTCTTTACAACATAAGTAAATTCCTCATCAGACATATCATCCCTGATCATAGCTTCATACTTACGATAATCCCCAGCTCCCATATCTTCACATGTAGAAGAATCTTTCTTCATAATACTTACAACTTCATTAAAGATTTCCTTATAAGTCACTTTCACTCCTCCAATAATTACCTTTTGAATACTTTTGTCGTTTATCACGTATATATTACTTTTCTAAGGGCAGGTCCACAGTTCTCGTGTGGAAGGATTTTGAATCCCTGTTTTACATAGAACTGTTCCTTGCCTTGAGCGGCTATGAGTTGGATGCTAAGCCTTGCGCCTTTGGGAGCTTCTGCCTGTATGATCTCTACAAGCCTGTTCACGATAGTAGATCCGATCTTCTGTCCCTGATACTCAGGTCTTACTACTACATCAACTATGGTAAAATACATTCCGTCTCCAACAACTCTTCCCATGGCTACAGGAATATCGCCATCTTTGGCTAATATAAAGTAAACGCTATTATTGATTGCTTTTTCTGACTGCTCAGGGCAGAAGTTGTTCCAATCTACCGACTTCCTTAAATCATAATATGTCTGCAAGTCCGGGATCTGCTGTGAATAAATAATTGCCATAACATTAAAGTCTCCTTTTGCTTCTTTTGTTTAGCACTGCGTGCAGAAAGACTGTAACGCGTATTACCATTTTGTACGCATTACAGTCTTAATGTCAATTACTCTTTTTTATTCCCTTTAACCTGGCTATCTCTCTGACATATCTGTCAACTTGTTCGCCATCTGTTACATCATAATCCTCTTTTAAATTATCAATTAGTCTCTGATAATCCTTGATAGCCTTATCATATTCCTTATGTGCTTCGTGGAGCTGCGCCATAGAGCAGAGACCTTCGACAATTCTTGGCTTTTTCTGCATATCATAAGACTTTTCATATGCTGCAATAGCCTCGTCATACATTCCAAGTTTTGCATATCCATCACCAAGACAGCAGTGCGCCTGCCAGATATCAGGAAATTCTTTGATCATCTTTTCCCAGATTTCTTTTGCCTCTTCTGTATGTCCTTTTCCAAATGCTACGTCTCCAGTATACAAAAGGTATTGATGATTCTTCTTAGCCTTTTTAATCTGCTCAATGTATGGAAGCGCCTCATCGTACCTGCCATCTGCAATGAGGTTCTCCAAAAGTGCGTAGAGACAGCTATAATTACCCGGATACTTGATCAGAAGATCTTCAAAGAATCTGATAACTTCGAAGTGATTATCATACCACTCATCACCGCACACGCCGCCACTTGCTTCAAGAAAGTCAACCCAGCCACCCTTGTCATCCGGATCCATCTCCAATACCTTCTGGGCGTAGTCTGATGCAAGCTCATGGTCGCTGCGAGCTCTATGATTATAAAGACTTGCAAGATTTCCAATGGCCCTCAGATCCTTGGGATCTAGCTTAAGTCTTTCTTCCAAAAAGCTTATTGCCTGATCAAAGGTATCAGGACTTATTCTTCTTTCATTCCACATCATGTTCTCGATGCGCTTCATCTGCTCTTCGTAGGGAAGCTCAAAAAGCTCATCAATGCTTATACCAAAGAAAATAGCAATTCCCGGAAGGAGGGATATATCCGGGTCACTGGCGCCTGTCTCCCACTTGGAAACCGCCTGATATGATACCCCCAGGTACTCAGCCAGTTCTTCCTGCTTTGCTAGTTTCTGTAATCTAAAATACTTAATCTGTTTACCTATCATATAAAACCCTTTCTCAACTTGATGTTGAATTTTTCTATAAAGAAATGGCCATCTCTTTTCTATAATCAGATTATAGGTACAGATTGTATGCGAATCAATCGAGAGTGTTTTTAGTTGATTCTATTTTTAGTTGAGTCTGTATCTGATGTCAAGTTGGCACAACGTACATTTGTCTGGACAATTATTATCTGTTCTTCATCATATGCTGTTCTATCAACCAGCTTACCGTTGTGAAAATAGCTAGATCCTCCATGATTCTGGTCTTCCGGATCTCCTTTCATATACCGTTCTATCATTATAGTTAGGTATATGGTCAATACTAAAAATAATTGACAATGATATTCTGCTCCGCTCAAGACTCAGCTGTTTCCGATTCTTCGTCACTTTTATAGAGAAGCGGGAAGCTTTTCTTATCCAATACATTTAATACAACAAGTAATGTTATGGCAACAAATCCAACAGCCGCCACCAGGATCCATGCATGCTTGTAGCCGTATACATCTACCATTTTACCGATATAGATATTGCCAATAGATGTAACTGCGCTACAGACTATGTTGATAGCGGAGTTAACCCTGCCCCAATGAGTTGACGGAACACGCCTAGTCATATATGGTGCGCTGGCGATGGTGCAGAATATCTCACCCAAGGTAAAAACAGTCATCAGCACAAAGTAAAGAGAAATTATCCTGCCCGAAAAGGTATAGCTTACAAGCCCTGTTACTATCAGCACTTCTCCTATAAGAAACTTTCTGACATCTATGATCTTACTAAGGAATGTAGTAATAAGCGGAGTTCCAACTACAACAACTATGGCATTGGTACTTGTCAGAAGTCCAAATATCGTTGCCCCCTTGGCTGCATACAGATTCTCCATATGAAGCGGCAGAAGATAATTGAACTCTGAATATACCAGAGCACAAAAGCCGGATACAGCCATGTACAGGATCAGTATTTTTCTCTCACGAAGGATCTCAAATATTCCCACGCCTTCTTTCTTTTCCTCATATTCGCTGACATGCTTTTTTTCAACACTGAGCTTTTTTATGAAAATAAGGATCAGAAGGGTTGAAGAGAATGTTGCAACTGATGTTACTATAAACGCCAGCCACAGATAGTTTTCAAAGAGCAGGCCTCCCAGAGTTGGTGCAAGTACAAGTCCAAGGTTCATGCCAAGATACTGAAGGCTATACGCCTGCTCTCTGTTATCTGAATCGCTAAGATCTGCTACAAGTGCATCGTAGGACGGTCCTTCAATTGTTGCAAAGAGGCCTGCGATGTAGAATAGCGCAACGCTGATAAACGACAGAGGAATAAGTCCGCTGATAAAATAGCAGATAACTGTAACCATATCGCAGCAAACAATTATCTTCTTCCTGTTGACGCTGTCAGCAAGCTTTCCTCCAACCATGACGAGTGGAAGCTGGATTATCGCAAGGACCATATCAATCGTTGCGATAGTCGTTGCGCTGTATCCGAGCTTGTTTTTCAGTATCAATGTCATGATAGGCCAGATAAGAGAACCCATGCTTGTAACTATTCGCCCAAAGAACAGGACATATATTTCTTTACTTAGATTTTTGTATTGATTTAAAAACTTCATGTCAATATTCCTTTAATTCTGATTTTATTTTAAGTCTTTTTAATTTAAGTCATCTTTGGAAATCTCGAGTCCCGGATAATGCTCAAGTGTCGTAAGATCAGTATCCATGGGCACTTCGTATGCCATGTATAAATTATCAGGATGTGTTTTCTGCAGATCTTCAAGCTTACTGTCAATCTTTTCTTTATCATTAGAGACGTAGACAACCGAGACCACGCCTACTTTGTCGTGAGGCTCAGAAGTGCTTTCTTCAACGCTTCCACATAGTATTAAAAATAATGTATCCATATCTTTCTCCCTGCAAAACTATTTGGTTGATTCATCCAACGAAATGCAAATATTACACTTGCTAATATTTAAGTCAGGGCAATAAAAATGCCCTGCGCACAATTTGTACGCAAGGCAGAATAAACCATGATTAATAAACCTGTCCTGAGAATGAAGGTTATCAGCATATGGTTATCTATCTTAAGCGTACAAAAATAAAGCCTGGATATCAGGCGATTCTTATATTTGTTTGCTTAGATTAGAAAACCTTTAAACTCATAAAATTCATTTACCTCTTTTTTCAAACTCAAAACGATAGTAGCATATCTGCACTTGTGATGCAAGATTAAAAAACTGCTTCGTCCAACTTTATCAACTAGCTTTTGCTCTCTCCTATTGAGTAGAAATCATAGCACCTAAAGGGTCAATAGACAAGGCCATACCTATATCTTATGGCATGGTATAGTTTCAAACTATAATGCGCCTTATATACCAATAAAAAAAGACTGATGCATAAAGTATAGCTTACGCATCAGTCTTTTTTATTACAATTACTCTTAATTCATAGCTACGCCATCTACATAAAGTGTGTATCCATTAGTATTTACACTTGAAATATCTCCGTCAAAAGAGCTGATGTAGGTGTCAGCTGTAAGTGTCCATGTGCTGCCTGTGTCTATAGATACAGATACTGTTCCGACTTCTGTAGAAACCGTCTCTCCGCTTGCATTGGTTATCTCACCGTTTATAGTACCTGTGAAGCTTGATCCATTGGTAAGATTAAGTGTCAGCTCAGAATCATCTCCGACAAGGATTGTTCCTTCTAAGGTCTGATTACTTGCATTAACTGTAGCAGTGTTGTTATCACCAGTCCAACCATCTGCGCATACAGAAAGAAGGATATTGTCTGAATCTTCGTTAACTATCTCTACATCTTCAAGGTTGATCACAGCTGTTGTGTTAGTCACATGGAATACATGACCATTCATACTTGTAAGTGATCCGCCGTTCATAGTGAATGTTGATGTACCGCTGTCAGCGTCTCCTGACATTGACTGGTAGATCATTATAGAGTCATAGAATGTAGCATTGCCGTTAGTATCTGTGTTATTGGCTGTGAGATCGCAGTCATTTAATGTGATTGAATTAATGCCTTCGATGCAGACTCCTTCAGAGAGATTAGATACGAGAGTCGCATCTGAAACAGTGATATCAGCTGTCGAATATATAGCAGGTGACCCAAGTCCATTAGTAGTATATGTTCCTCCATCTACTGTAACTGTTCCGCCGCCTCTGTCTGTTCTGATGGCAGCTGATGATCTTCCGCTTGTTTCTACAGTAAGATTGGAGGCTTTGGTAATACCACCGCCTGTTGTCATGATACCGCCGGATCCGTCACCTGTAGTTGTGATAGTACTGTCTGAAATAATAACTGTTGTTCCATCGCCTTCAGCTCCGTTCTGACCGCCATTGCCGCCATATGAGAATACGCCGTTAGCTCCGTCTGCATCAGATGTGATGGTCATCCCTGTAATAGTAGTTGTTGATCCGTCTTTGACCAGAACTGCTGCATTAAGGCCGTAGAAATTGCAGTTGTCTCCGCCATCTGAATCACCTGTCTTGGTTACTGTGCCATTAGAGATCGTCACGTCATCACTTGTTGTGATAAGAAGTGCGCTTTCATCAGCTGTATCACTTTCGTATGTCTCTCCATCCTGAGAATCAGCGCTTGTTATAGTTGTAGCTCCTGTATAGTCTATGTCGGCGCTACTGTTTCCGCCGCCTCCAAAACCTCCGCCTTCACCATCGGGAGGATTGCCGGGAGCTTCTCCATCAGGCTTTTCTCCGGGTTGTCCATCAGGCGCTTCTCCTTCAGGCATCTCGCCATCAGCTACGTCCTTAGCTTCAACCTCCTGATCCTGACCTGATGCTTCGTTCTCCTGTGCCTCTACTTCCTGTGTGATCGATGTTTCTTCTGAACTTGAAACCTCACTTGTCTGGCTGCTGCAGGCAGTAACAGCTGTACACATGATTGTTATCATTGCTATTGATAATATTCTTTTTAACTCTTTTAGTTTCATGATTAGCTCCTTTTTCTGATTCCGAGTGTGTTTCCTTTGTTCTTCTCGGAATTATTTGTTTGTTGTTAATATGGAGTATGAGACACAAAACTAAATTTAAGTTAAAAGAGGCTGGAATTAATGGAAGTTTATAAACAATTTAGAAATAAACGGGCTACTGAGTAAGGCGCTCCGGCTGTCTTAATATTACAATAACAGACATTGCAAGTATTATGCCCATGACTACAAAGTATCCGTAATTGTCCAGTATTGTCATAAGATCACTCGGTGTCCACTCTTTGATAAGATTGGTAGAGTTTATGACTACATCTGTAAGGAAATGAAGGAGCATCGCTGCAAGAATGTTGTGAGAATACAGGTAGACAGCGGCAAATGCAAATCCCCATACCGCCTCCATACAAAATCTTATAGCTGCGCTATTAAGCGTCGTAGCTGTAGCTGCATGTGCAAGGCCGAAAGTAACAGCTGACACTAATGCATACTCAAAGCGCTTAACACTTGTTTTATCATCTTCAAGAAAATATCCTTCGCATACAAAAACTCTAAAAGAGAACTCTTCAAATATAGAAACTGCTAACTGCTCAAGGACAAGATACGACAGCACAATCGGTATAGTCGTATTTGCAAAGGCCGGCTTACCAACTACAAAATAAGTGACTATCACAAATGGGATATACAAAAATATGGCAAATCCTGCTTTTATGCCCTTAAGAAAGTCTTTGGTATAGATAATCTCGCCGGCGGATTCCTTGTCGTAGAATCTTAGATATACAAATAGTTCTACCACGAAGAAAAGGATCATCAGGGCGCTTTTTATGACATGATAGATAACTCCACCAAAATAAATGCCCATGATAGAATCTGCAAGTATGAACATAATGGCAAATGCAATGCATATCACGATTCCCGAATACTTCCTACCACTTAAAGCTTTACTATCTTCCATAGCTTCTCCTTAACCTTTTTGTGTGCAGGCGTCCACTATAAAGGTACTTCGTTCGCAAAAACTTTGCAGATATATAATGCCGTCCAAGTGAGAAGTTTGAGTTATTTAATGATAACTATCTTCTTGTACCAGTCGAGGGCTTCGAGATATGCATCATAGGCTACATTCCTACCAATCTTGTTAAGAAGCATAAGTCTCAGCGTCTCGTTCCAGTCTGCATCCTCATACGCAAGGATAAATTCAAGTACAGGATATATACGTCCCTTATGATCCAGCAGTGCCTGTCTTATATCAGTTGAGATCTTGACCATCTCAAGACACTCTTTCATAGGCTTTTCAAGGATCTGATCAAGTACTGAGAAAAGGCCCATAAGAAAGATTTCAGCACTAAAGGGCTCCAGTTCAAAATACTTGGACAGATTCTCTGCAAATCTTGCCCTTATCATGGACATTCTGGTGATCTCACTGGGTCTATCCGAACACAGTTCCTTGGTAACAGCGGTTGTAATCCACTTCTTAAGCTCTTTTTGCCCAAGAAGAGCTGCTGCATGTCTTACAGAGGATACACCTCTATTGGCAGTCATGTGATTGACCATCTCAAGAAGCCTTACAACAAGTGCGGCATCCTGTCCTATGACATTTGCAGCATCAGTAAGTTCAAAGTCTGATTCGTTAACTACATTAAGAAGCTGAAGATAGGTAACCTTAAAAGGCGCAAGCTCTTTTTGCTGCTTGGTGATAGGTGTTCTGAAAAACTCACCTTCATAAAGGTCATAGCTTGCCTTGCCAGAGAGCTCCTCATACTCTTCTCTTGTATTAACATTGACTGCGCACAGCTTCATATCCTTGTACATATGCGAGAAATAGGTATGAGCCTTGTCTATATCGATATTCTTGTGATCAAGAAGTATATAACTGCACTTCTCCAAGACAGGGCGATAATTCTCAAATTCAATGGGCTTAAGCTTCTTCATTGCAAACTTAAAGCCTTCCTTCATGATCTCGTCCATTCTGTTAATATAGTTTTCTTCCGGTTTAACAGAAGGATCTATAAGAAGCACGACCTTATCATGAGGAGCAAAGCACTGCCCTGCTATATCTGAAAAAATAGCAATATTGTTTATCTCAATAAATACAACATGATCATCTGCTATCGTATCAAGACCTATTTTGTCTGCTATCTCAAATCCTGCAATATTGCTGGCGCCATCAAAAACGCTCGTTGATAAGGCCAGCGGATTCATATATGTATCTGCTTTCTGGGCAAAAATAGAGTAGGCACGAACTTCCATATTGTCGCCAAATAGTGGCATCAAAGTAGCTAGCATATAAGAGCCTCCTTTTAAGGGCTTTAGATCAGTATCAAAGCTTATAAATCTCTTCCTGCTGCGCTTCTAAGCATTCTAGATATAAATATTGTAAAAGAAAATAAAAAGAAAATCTTCTCCGCAATTATATATCGGTCATTTTAGCCAAATCATAAGCAATATATTAACCAAAATTAACTTCATACTATTATAGTTATATGCCCAAAAAGATAAGGGCAAAAAATAAGTAAATACTGCATCTGTGCCGATATACAGAGTGAAAGAGAGGATACTTTCTATGTAGTACGTTATAGGTTGTAACAGCCAGATGCATGAAACTGCGTATATAAGTTTCTACATTATTTGTTACAAGATGTAAATGCTGCATATCCAGGAATACAGGGATGCATTTCTGAAGTTGACAAGGACGTTTGATTTTTTATTTGCAAGGAATACACTATGGGCGGCTTTGTCATACAACATAATCTCTCTGCAATGAATGCACAAAGGCAGTACGGCCTGGTTGCAGAGCGCAATTCCAAATCAGCTGAAAAGCTCGCATCAGGATATAAAGTAAACCGGGCAGCAGATGATGCTGCAAGTCTTGCAATCTCTGAGAAAATGCGTCGTCAGATAAGGGGCCTTCGTCAGGCCGAGGATAACATCCAGGACGGAATCAGTTTCGTTCAGGTAGCAGACGGCGCTCTTAATGAAACCCATGATCTTCTTCAAAGAATGAATGAACTGTGCGTAAAGGGTGCAAATGACACTCTTACTGATGCAGACCGTTCTTATATCAACATGGAAATCCAGGCAATCAAGGAAGAGTCTGACAGAATCTTTGCTACAACATCCTTTAACGATAGATATATATGGAATGTAGATATCCCTAATCCCGCACTTATAGGATATGCTCCTACGCAAGCACTTAATGTAAGTGATCAGAGATATGGAAACTATTCAATTACCGGTACCAACAAGGATTATATGCCAATTCCAAGTACCTGCAAGGTTTCGGCAGATGATACTAACGGAATAAAAGTTAGCTGGACAGGTTTTGACGGAAACACTTATGCGACTGACTATATAAGCTGGGATGATCTTGAAGCTTCAAACTATGACTTTAGTATAGCTGATCATCTGCCAGCAAGTTATAGCGATGCTGTCAGATCAGGAATACAAAGCTTTTTTAGTGGAACTATTAATATGAACGTTATATCAGATCCTGCAACAATTGCAGATTATGTAACTGCGCTTAATAATGCGGGCATAAGCATTTATTATTCAGATAAAGCTTCTGGTAATTTTGACGTTCCTGCAAATGCAAACGGAATTACTGTTAGTGCCAATATTAATATATATGCAAAAGAAAAATCATCAACTGCCGGAACTGATGACGCATATGATTTTGCCTCAAGTACAAATGATGATTTCATAGAACCTGCGCTGACAAGCAGTTCAAACCTGACACAAATATCAGGAAACAATACTTCTGATATAGATGTAGCTAAAACAAGCACCACCCCTTGGATATTTAAATTTAACATGTCCGGTGTTGGCGGTGTTACCGCAACTTCAGCCAGTGTTTCTTTTTATTCATATGATGAGCGTCCTGAAAAAGAAAAAATCTGGTGGAGTTATAACGATCAGCATCAAAAAGTTCCCATTTCTCATTCACAATCAGGAAATCTTGCCGGAGTAATGAAATCGCTAACAGGTTCTCTTGGTGTATTAACCGAGAAAAATCTAGGAGACACAAATGCAAACGGAAACATTACTATTAACTTTAATCTGGTTAGTAATACACCTTTTAGCTATAACGGTGTAGATAGATCCAATATCGGAAATATGTATATTAATATTCCTGTAAGTACCACGGATACAGAATCTACCATTCTGGCAAAGGTCAATTCTGTGCTTAAATCAGATACTGTCCTTGACTTAAGCCAAAATAGTTCAGACTATATGTACTGGTATTCTCCTTCAGAAAAAACCAGTACAGTTGATGTACCTATATATGGCGGACAGATCAGCATGATCATTCAAAGCGGCGCCGACCCAGACGACAATATACCGATCAGTTATGAAAAGCTCAATAACGGCGTTATTGGAATAAGAGATCTGGAAATTACTACATCAGCTTCTGCACGTTTAGGAATTGATACTATCAAGAATGCGCTTAATATCATATCCGAGCAGCGTTCAAACTTTGGTGCCCAGCAGAACAAATTGGCACATGCATACTTAAACGATAATAATACTCGTATAAATACACAAGATGCAGAGTCCAAGATAAGAGACACTAACATGGCTTCTGAAATGGTAAAGTACTCACTTACCAATATCTTAAAGCAGGCAGGTCAGTCCATGATGGCCCAGGCCAATCAGACCAATCAGGGCGTTATGTCACTACTGCAGTAAAAAAGTCTGCCGCATATACACGCGACAGACTTATTTTTTTTTACAAAAAATCCGTATCAGCCTGAATACAGGATATTGGACTTGATATAAGAAGCTGCTCCGTCGCCAAGATAATACTTAACAATCGCAAGAGCAAACGGAATCGCAGTACCCATAGCACGGCTTGTGATGATATTGCCTGATACCACAACCTGCTCCCTTGATACAACAGCGCCTTCTGATTCGATCTCAGCTTCCTTGGTAGGATTGCAGCAAGCCTTAACACCTATAAGGATACCGAGCTCTGCAAGAACTGACGGAGCTGCGCATATTGCAGCAATACCCTTGCCAAAGCCTGCAAATGTAATGATTTCCTTGCAAAGGATATCACAGGAGCGAAGGTTAGGTGTTCCGGGCATTCCACCGGGAAGGATTATCATGTCATACTCTTCAAAGTTGACCTTATCAATTGTGGTATCACATTTAATAACAACTTCATGAGATGACTTTACAAACTCATCAGCATTTATAGAAACCTTAGTGCAGGGAATACCTGCTCTGTACAGAATATCATAGGTTGTGAGAGCTTCTACTTCTTCACATCCATCAGCAAAAATTAAAGCAGTTTTCTTGTCGGTCTTGGCATTGAACATAACAGTGTCTCCCTTCACATGAATAGTTCAGGACTAGCGGCTTTCTCATTCATATTAGATTTTCATAAACAAGAAAACGCACCAGTGCCCCATAATTTTTAAGATCTGATAAATAAGATAAATAGCGCTTCTCAAAACTAGGGAAGCCTTTATCACACTACTAATTCTAACACTTTGATAACTATAATAATACCCTTCTAATAAAAAAATGCTAATTTTACAAGCTTTAGAAAAAGTAGTTTATCTCTGGCTTATGAACAATTTTTATAAAAATTAGTGAATTAACTTTGTCATATATTTATTCGTCAGTTTTATCATTCAAATTTATTCAATAGCTTTATCATAAGCAATCTGCTTAAAAAGATTGAACAGTCCGCTCTTGATCGCTGTATTATCATGATCTGCGCCTGTTATCTCATACCAGATGTGATCCGAACCGTTCTTTTCCAAAAGTTCATGATACTGTTTAGGGTATGTTCCAACAACAGAATCTCTGCTACCACAACAGATTATGAAAGCTTCAGGAACAGTCGCATCATCTGCAAACTTCATCTGACTTTCTTCTATCATGCCTTCATGTGTCATGAATTTGTCAGTAGTTGGGACAATTCCGGGTGCTGCCGAGATCGCACAGACATAGCCGAAAAGCTCAGGTCTTTGAAGGGCGATATAGATTGTCTCTCTGCCTCCCATGGAAAATCCTGCAAGATATGTATTTTCTCTGCCTGTGAGTACGGAATATTCGCTCTCTATATGTGGCATCAGATCATTAACAAGATCGTTTATAAAGTTATCGTATGGAAGGCAGCTTTCTGTATCGAATGCAGGCTTTTGATCAGGATCAGAAGATGCATACATGTTGGGACATACGATTATGGTCTCTTCTATGTAGCCATCAGCCGCCATATTGCCTACGATCTCTTTGATCTTATTGTTTCCATCCTGAGAAAAAGAATACTCGTCCCCGAAGATTCCATGTAGAAGATACAGAACCGGATACTGCTTGTCACTGTTATAATCTGCAGGAAGAAGGATACTATATCCTCTTTCAAGTCCGCAGGTTTCAGAATAATATGTTCCATGCGTAAACTCGCCGTATTCTACGTAAGATCTGGTAGTTTCTATCGTAACAGGGCAGCGCTCTTCTATCTCATCATCAAGAACAAACTCTGTATCTGAGCCTGCTGCTTCATCCCCTGTTTTAATTCCTGAAGCAAAAGAACTTAAGTCTTCGCTGCTATTAGCGGCTTTCTCGCTGTCTGCTTCTGTGACATACTGTTCCGTCACACTGATACCATCATTACTATTGTCTACTGCCATACCTTTTTCCTCCTGTGTATTTGCATTACATGCGCACATTGATGCAGTGATCAGTGCCAATACAATTGATATACTTTTCTTTTTCATACCATTTACCCGCCCCAAATAGGAAGTTTGAGTGAATTATTAGCGTATGTTTGGTAAGCGCAAAGTCTACTATTAAAACCACATCATACATCTAACAATTATAAGCACAAAAAAAGTAGCCCACAAGCAAGATATTGCTGTAAACTGCTTAAAACCACTCAATCCCTCTTCGGGATCACATACTCTGTCTTAGTGCCAAGGCCTTCCATCTCTCTGGCAAAATCCTGAGGATCAGCCGTGTTACCTTTGACCATGTCAAAATGCATAGGATATACAAGTGATACCTTAAGTTCGTTTGCAAGAAGTGCAGCTTCTCTGGGTGAGAGATTCCCTATTATGCCGCGAGCTTCTCTTTCATCATCTCTTCCATTGATAGGTGCAAAGAGGATATCTATATGTCCAAGTTTTTTTAGGCTCTTAACCAGTCTGTCTGTACGATAGGTATCGCCCAGATGCACATATCTGTGCCCATTCCAAAGGATTGAATAAAGAAGATTGCGGTCAAGGCCGTCGCTGTCCAGATGATGATCGGGATGAGCTGTAGAATAGGCTGTTACTTCTATACTATTTTCATGAAAACTTTTAGATGTATCTTTGATAGCGAATACCTCGCCGCCCCTAGCTATAACCTTGCTCTCTCCATCATCAAATGTAATAATACGTGCATCATCTATACCGTTCTCTTTTAATATCTTCCTGCAGCCTGAAGGTATCACGAAGATAGTCTTGTCATTGGTCGTAGCAAGCCCGCAGACAGTATCTATATCAAGATGATCTATGTGATCATGCGTGCAGAAGCAAAAGTCAGGTGCTATGTCACCAGGCTTCATCACCGGCGGATAGTTCATGATCGACTGACCGTTCTCATGAAGGTCAGAAAGAACCGGATCTATCACAATACTCAAATCCTCATCTTCTAAATAAAAACCGCACTGCCCCAGAAATTTAATCTCCATATCCGCATCCTCCATGTTGCAATGATAATTTTAGTTTTCGTAAACAACTGATTGAATATATTTTATCTTTAAAATATATTTATGAAGCTCCCACCGTTACAGGACGTAACAGGGAATGTCCAGAAGTACATGGATGTACTTCTATTCCACCATTACAGGATGTAACAGGGAATGTCATTTTATATAATATACTCAAACTTCGCACTTGCCAAACATACGCCACCTTTTGATGTAGCGCCGATGCGGACATTTTATAGTACATTTTCGTATCTTTTGAAGGTGTTATAAAATTCAGGAGCTTGATAGATGGATATTTATATTCTTCTTAGGGTCCGCATGTCTGAGCGTAAGCGAGTTTCGGACCCTAGAATATAAAGATCCAGATATCATGCCCTGAATTATAACACCTTCAAGATACGAAAATGTATTATAAAATGCCCGTATTGGAGCTACATCAAAAAGTGGTGTATGTTTGGC
>JAEEGF010305387.1_pt1 | contig 17459 bp, 13 predicted proteins | sample 9134171 | NCBI WGS metagenome assembly JAEEGF01 (sample SAMN16246542, study PRJNA631951) | gut metagenome | biome: gut microbiome; feature: rumen; material: AP-attached | host: Bos | place: Iran: Karaj | collected 2018-10 | reverse complement strand
GGAGACGAGGTAATCCTCGCCCGCCCCTGCGGCTATGTTCTCCCGGATGAGATCGAACTCGGCCTCTATGTCGAGATCCACGCCCAGGCCCGAGGCTATCTCCCTGTAGCGGCTCTCGATGAGCCCGAGTATGCTCTCGTGGTCGACGCCGTACTTGATGTGCGCGTAGCACAGGTACAGCAGGTCGGTGATCTTGTTGTCCTTCTTGAAGCGCTTTCCCGGGGCGCTGACGACGACCGCCGCCCTCGCCGGATCCCTGAGCACTATGTCCTTTACCTTTTCGAACTGCGAGGAGTCCGCGAGCGAGCTCCCGCCGAATTTCAGAACTTTTAGCATACTCTACCTCCCCGCAAGGGACGCCGCGAAGGGCCTGTCTCCTGCCTCAAGCGCGGCCGAGACTGCCGCGTGCATCGCGCTCACGCTCACCGGGCCCGTGATCACGGCGTCCCCCGTCCGGCTCTCCGCCTCGAAGGGGAGCTTCGAAAAGCCCCTGGCGTAATATCTGTGCAGCACCCCGTCCGTGTCGTTCTCGATGACGTTCTGACAGCTTATGGCGTCGAAGGCGCTGCGCCCGCGCGAGATGTCCAGTATGTCCAGAGCGACGCTGCTGCCGGTCGGCCCCATGCCGGCTCCGGGCCCGGAGAAGCTCATGCGGCCGGCGCGCTCCGCCTCGAGCGAGATGAGGTTCATAGCGCCGGGGAGCGACTGCTCGGCGCTTCCCGCCCCGAAGAGCATGGGCTCCGCGTATACCGCGGCGCCGCTGTCCGTCCTGTCCGCGCGGCCTATGAGCCTGCACACCAGGCCGAGCTCCCGGAAATTGGCGACGTCCGCCGCCGTGATGTGCCTGATGCCGAGGACCGGCACGGTCTCCGGATCGAGGAACACGTCGAAGGCGAGATCGGCGGAGATCGAGATCTTGGCCCTGACGTCTATCCCGTCTATGTCAGCCGAGGGGTCGGCCTCGGCGAAGCCAAGCCTCTGCGCCTCAGCGAGAGCGTCCGCGAAGTCGCCTCCGCCGCCCTGCATGGCGTTTAGTATGAAGTTGGTCGTTCCGTTCATGACGCCGCCGAGCCCCGTGATCCTGTCCGCTCCCGCGGTCCTGACGAGGTTCACGAGCCAGGGGATGCCGCCGCCGACTGCGGCCGAGAAGGCGATGCTGAGCCCCCTTTCCCTCGCGAGGGAGACGAGCTCCCTGAGGTATCTGGCGATCATCTGCTTGTTGGAGCTGACGACGCTCTTCCCGGCCTCCAGAGATGCCCTCAGGAAGCCGTGAGCGGGCTCGTAGCCGCCTATGCACTCCGCGACGACGGAGATATCGGGATCGCCCAGAACGTCGCTCATATCGAGCGTGAGGCGCTCTCCGAGCTCCGGGCGGGGCCTGCGCGCGAGTATCCTGGAGACCTCGACGCCGCTCCCCTTGAGGACGGCGTCCGCGCCCTTTCCGACGGTTCCGTATCCCAGTAAGGCTGCTTTCATATCGTTCCTTTCCTGCCGCGCGGGCCGCTTCTGTTCCCTCCCCGGGGCTGAAACTGCCGCGCGACTGTACTCATTCCAAAGACATTTGTCTACAATATACGCACAATATTAGCAAAAACGAGAGCCGAAATCAATACGATCCCGGCTCGTTAATATAGAAGTTAGACCTTGCTTCTATTAGATATCGATATATTGCGGCCTACAGGCGGGGCCAGCTATCGCTTTTGCAAATGGAGAAACGGCCGGAGAAGCCCGTCACCGCGGAAGCGGCGCGGATCGCGCCGGTCCGCCGGAGCGCGTGCCTCAGTCCTCCTTATCCTCGTCGTCGAAATAGTTATCCTCGAGGAACTCGTCCTCGACGCGCCTGGCCGTCTCGTCCATCGCGCTGTCCAGCCCCGTCAGCGCCGCGAAGGGCGCGAACTGAGCCGCCCTGTCCTGCAGCGACATGTGGGGCCGCTTCGGGGACACGTGGTGCGGCATGTCTATTATGTCTCTGTATTTGTCCTTCATGCGCCGGTCCTTTCAGTACGCTTCAATGTCAGTCCCGCGCGCCGTGCCCGGCTTCGCGGCTGGCCGCGGGAGCAGTCCGCCTCACTTGCGGTGCCCTCCGATCTGGGAGTTCCGGTCGCGCGCCGTGGCGCCCTCTAGCATGTTCGCGCCCTTGAGTATCGCGTTCTTCCCGTAGCGGCCGCGTATCTCCAGCAGGGCCTTCTGCAGGCGCTTCTCGTCTTCGAGCCCGGCCTTCTTCTCCTCGAGCTGCTTCTCGCGCGCGGAGTAGTCGGTGAAGAGATCGAGCTGCTCGCCCTCCTCCGCGGCCTTCCGCTCCTCGGCGCCCTCCGGCTGCACGCGGTTGGCGACCACGTACATGCGCCTTACCGCGAGCAGCGGGTCGGTGATGCGGTCGAAGAGCTCCATGACCGCGTCGCAGATGACGCTTCCCGAGTTCGTCCTGAAGGGCAGATTGACGCTGCCGTGAGCCCCCTTGGGCACGTTTCTCCCGTACCAGTCGCGCTCCACGGGCCCCTTGTAGAGCTTTCGCGTGAGCGGGTCCTCCAGATTGCTGCGGTCGTAGCCTATGCTCAGGACCATCTGATCCGTGTCCACGCCCTTGGCCACGAGGTCGAGCGCGAGCATGTCGGCCATCTCCCAGACCACGAGCCTCGCGTCCTTGTTCGGGTAAGGCACGTGCAGCACCTGTCCCGAGCTCAGGCTGCTGCTCTGGGGGCGGTAGGACTTGATCTCCTTTATGGTGCAGGGCTCCCAGCCCCAGGCGTGGTCTACGAGCAGCTCCGCGTTCACCCCGAAGAGCCTGTAGAGCAGGTCCTCGTTGTGCAGCTGCTCCGGTCCGCCTACCGAGCAGAGGGCGATGTCCCCCATGGTCCTGATCCCGTGCTTCGCTAGCCTCCCCGCGATGCCGCGCCCCACGCGCCAGAAGTCCGTGAGCGGCTCGTGGTCCCAGAGCTTCTCCCGGTAGGAGCGCTCGTCGAGCTCCGCGAGCCTCACGCCGTTCCTGTCGGGCGGGATGTGCTTTGCCTCTATGTCCATGGCGATCTTCGCGAGGTACATGTTCGTGCCTATGCCCGCGGTCGCCGTGATCCCGGTGTTCTCGAGGACCTCGAGTATCATCTTCATCGCGAGCTCGCGCGGCGTGAGCCCGTAGGTGTTCAGGTAATCCGTCACGTCCATGAAGACCTCGTCGATCGAGTAGATGTGCAGGTCCTCCGCCGAGACGTATTTGAGGTAGACGCTGACGACCCTCGTGCTGTACTCCATGTAGAGGCCCATGCGCGGGACCGCCGTGATGTAGTCCAGAGCGAGCTTCGGGTCAGCCTTCAGCTCCAGATCGCAGAAGGACGAGCCCTCGAGCTTCTTGCCCGGGGCGAGGGACCTGCGCTTCGCGTTGATCTCCTTGACCGCCTCCACGACCTCGAAGAGCCTCGCCCTTCCGGAGATCCCGTAGGACTTCAGCGACGGCGAGACCGCGAGGCAGATGGTCTTTTCTGTGCGCGACTTATCCGCCACGACGAGGTTCGTGGTCAGGGGATCGAGCCCCCTCTCCACGCACTCGACCGAGGCGTAGAAGGATTTCAGGTCTATCGCTATGTAGGTGCGGTCCTTCTTTCTTTCCATTGGTACCTGAGCGGATCTTCGCCCTGCTCCGTCAGCCGCGGACATATGCTTCCGATTCTATTGTAAACGCAGGAGGGGGATTTTGCAGTACAAAAAAGAGCCCGGACGGCAGCCCGGACTCACTTCCTCAGCCTCTCCATCACCTTCATCATCGGCCTGTACAGGAGCCCCGTGATCACCGCGTTGGAGACCCCGTGGATGACGTCGTAGCTGAGCCCGGTGATCCAGAACGCGAGGGCCGCCTTCGGCCCGACGACGAAGAGCGTCAGCAGGCAGCAGAGCCCTCCGAAGGCGAAGCCGTGGATCGCCGCGAATGCCGCCCAGAAGATCGGCGAGCGCTCGCTCCTGAACGGGAGCGCGGTCAGGACCTGCAGCGGCCAGATGTATAGGTAGGTCATGCTCCACATCCCGAAGCCGTACATGGAGATCTCTATGAGCGCGAAGGCGAGCGCGGGATAGAGAGCGCGCCTTCCGTAGCAGCAGGTGCAGAGTATCAAAAGGAAGGTCACAGGGTGCACGTTGGGTATCACCTGGACCGCTTCCTTGCCCACGACCATGAGAGCGCAAAAGAGAGCCAGCTGCGCCAGCTCTCCCGCGTTCATCTTCTTTTTCGCGTCAGTATCCTTCATTCAGAGTAAGGACGAAGACGTCTCCGTCCGCGACGGGCTGCGAGTCTGCGCCGTACTGCGCGAACTCGCCGTTCACGCTGATGCCCCACCACTGCTGCTTTGAGTCGTCGGCGGTCTCGCCGTCGATGGTCTGTATCCAGAGCCCGTACTGGGTCTCCGGGCCGGAGGCGAGGCCGTTCTCCTCGAGGAGCTGCCTGAGGTACTCGGCGTCGGTCCTCAGTTCAAAGGTCTTATCTTCCCCCTCGAGGTGGTCGACCTGGAGGGTGACCGCCTTGGCGCCCTTCTGGGTCTGAGGCGCGAGCCAGGCGGCCAGCGCGATCATGACCAGGGCCATTACAAGGGCTATGATCACTATCTTTCCGGTTCTGTTCATAGTTCTTTTATCCTCATATAGCTTCGGCGGGACGTAAGCCGCCCCGCTGCCGCTTCTACTTCAGCCTCTTCAGCACCTCGCAGAGCAGGGCATAGGTCCTGCCTACGGAGGCTACGTTCACCCTCTCCTCGGGGGAGTGGGCGCCTGTGGCGATCGGGCCCATGGCGACGGCGTCGGTTCCGGGGATCTTGTCGATGAAGATGCCGCTCTCGAGCCCGCCGTGGGTCGCCTTTATGACGGCCTCCTTGCCGGTCTGCTCCTTGTAGACCTCGGCGACGAGATCCCTGAGCGGAGACTCCTTGACGTACGGCCAGGCCGCGAACTCGCCGGAGATCTCGACGCTTCCGCCCGCGTTCAGGACGGCGGACCTGATGATCTGCTCGACGAACTTCTTCTCGCTGTTGACGGAGGACCTGATGGAGATCGAGAAGCGCAGGCCCTGATCCTCCATCTCGAGTATGCCCATGTTGAGCGAGGTCTCGGTGAGGCCCTCGATGTCGGCGCTCATGCGCTGGACGCCCTGCGGGATCGCGAGCAGCATGCGGATGACCTTCTCGGTGTCCTTCGCGCTCATGCCCCTGATGCCCTCGGTCTCCTTCAGCTTCTCGTATCTGGCGTAGACTCCGGGGTCGGAGGTCTGGAAGACGTTCTTGTAGACCTCGTCGGTCTCCTTTACGACGTTCGAGAGGGTCCTGACCCTGCTCTCGGGGATGACGACCACAGCGTCGCACTTGTCGGTGATGGCGTTGATGACTGCTCCGCCGGCGATGTCGAAGAGCCTCATCTCGGGGATCCTCTGCTTGATCGCGCACAGGAGCCTTCCCATGAGCTGGTTGGCGTTGCCGCGGCCGAGGTGGATCATGCCGCCGGAGTGTCCTCCGATGAGCCCCGCGATCTGGAGGTGGCAGGCCGCCTCGCCCTCCTTGATCCTCGTCATACGCGCGGGGACGCGGCCGTCGACGGTCTCGCCGCCGGCGCAGGAGATGATGTAGACTCCCTCGGGACCGCAGTCGAGGTTGATGTACTTTCTGCCCTTGAGGCAGGAGAGGTCGATGGCCTTGGCTCCGTCCATTCCGATCTCCTCGTCGGTGGTGAATACGCACTCGAGCGGGGGATGCGGCAGGTCGCTGGCGAGCAGCGCGAGCGCCATGGCGCAGCCTATGCAGTTGTCGGCTCCGAGCGAGGTCCCGTCGGCCCAGATCCACTCGCCGTCGGTGACGATGTCGACCGGCTCGGTCTTGAGGTCCTTGGGGCAGTCCGCGGCCTTGACGCAGACCATGTCCATGTGGCCCTGAAGGATGACCGGGGCGCTGTTCTCATAGCCCTCGCTGCCGTCCTTGAAGATGATGACGTTCAGCGCCTTGTCCTGTATATAGCGCAGGCCGTGCCCGCGCGCGAAGGCGCAGAGCAGCTCGCTGATCTGAGCGTTGTTGCGGCTCCCGTGCGGAACGGAGCTGAGATACTCGAAGGACTCGAACACTTCCTTCGGCTTAAGTCCGGATAATACTCCCATTGTTTCCTCCTGTCCTTTCGGACGGTATATACTTCGGCCTCGCGGCCTGTTTCTGAACTACTTCGCGGAGCCCGTCCGGGGCTTCGGCTACTGCTTCCTCACCCTGCGGCGGCGTCCCTGTCCCTCGGCGGCATCGTGAGGCCTGTCCTCGCGGGCGACCGCGGAGCGCACCTGGATGGGCTTTCTGGGCTCCTCTGAGCGCTTGGCGGGCTCTTTCTTCGCGGCGGGAGCTTCGACCTCCCCGGCTCCGGCTGCGCCGCCGGCGGCCTCTTCCGCGGGCTTCCCGTCCACGGCCTCAGCCTGCTCGAGCTCGTAGTCCTCGTAGGCGCCGTGATATTCCTCGTGCAGGAACTCCTCCTCGTCCTCGACGGGGACGTCCCACATGTCGGGCTCGTTCTCGTTGTAGAGGGTGTCGTCCCAGGTCTCGGGATCGTACTCGGGATGTATGGCCTCCTCGATCTCGGCGGCGCGCCTGAGCTCCTCTTCCTCCTCCTCGGTGGGCGGGAGCCCCGCGTCTATCCTGGCGGCGCGCTTCTCGGCCTCAGCCTTTCTGGCGGCGCGGTCATTCTTCATGTCGAAGTAGTACAGTATGAAGCAGGTGACGCTGGAGGTCAGCTGGCTCGGCATGTCGATGAGGTCCATCCCCTGCCTGACCGCCCAGGCGGCGGTCCCCAGCTCGAGCGCGATCAGCAGCGCGTAGAAGAAATAGGCGTCTCCGCATATCCTCTTGCTGACGACCGCGGCCAGGTAAGCGCACACCGGGCTTATCAGCACCGCGTTCACTATGGAGCGCATGGTATCGCCCGTGATCACCTGCCCGATGATGAGGTTGATCGAATAGGACAGCGCGACGAAGGCGATAGCCCCGAGGAACGCCGCCACTATAGAGTTAAGTATCTTACGAATCATATCCTGCTCCGTTCATGCCGCTGAGGGCTTATTCTCAAAACTAATCAATAATACACCATTTCGCCGCCCTTTTCCAGATTTGGCCGCTCTTTTGATAGCGCCGGAGCGGCCCGGGATGTTATTATTGTGAAAACGGCGCTGAATGAGGGGAGCGGAATGGCTTACGGTAGCGGGAGAAAAAACGAGATATCGAGGATGAGCGTGCTGCTCTGCCTGCTCGTGGTCTTCATCCACGTGAGCTCCGACCCCGTGAGCCGCGCGGACCGGGAGAGCTGGCAGTTCCTCGCGGCTTTCCTGCCCTGGAGGCTCGCGGCCTTCGCGACTCAGGGCTTCATATTCCTCTCCGCCCTCAGGCTCTCGCTCTCGAACAGCAAACGCAGCTTTCTCAGCTACCTCGGGAGACGGCTCAGGCGCGTCCTCATCCCCTACGTCATCTGGAACGTCATCTACTACATATACTTCATGAGGCGCGGCTACTTCGGCTTCGAGCCGGAGCGCTTCGGGGGCTATCTCCTTCGCGGCGACCTCGTCTCCCCGTTCTACTTCGTGGTCATCATCGTGCAGTTCTACCTGCTCTTCCCGCTGACGAAGGCCATAGCCCGGCGGGTCCCGGCGCGCTTCGGGCTTCCTGTCTTCGCGCTGCTGACCTATTACTTCAACATGGACATGCCGCGGCTGATCTTCACCCTGAGCGGGCACAGCTTCAGCTACAACGACAGGCTCTTCACGACCTACCTGTTCTACTGGATGCTCGGGACCTACGCGGGCGTCTCATACGGCGCCTTCGCGCGGCAGCTCAAGAAGCGCAAGGGGCTCATAAGCGTCTCCTTCGTGAGCCTCGCCGCCCTCAACGGCGGCCTCGCGTGGCTGCAGTTTTCCGGGATCGCGAGGATCCCCCTCCTCGAGCTCATCCACTATCTCTACGTCATAAGCGCGATACTCTTCTTTTATCTCGTCATGCTGCTGCGCACCGAGAAGCGCCCGGGGCTCTCCGCGCTCGCCGCCGAGATAGACAGCGCGAGCTACTCGATCTACCTATTCCACGCCTATGTGATCAACATGGTCAACGAGCAGCTCCAGGCCGCGGGGATAACGCGCATAGGCGAGAGCTGGCTGCTTCGGGCAGCCGCTGTCTATGTTATATGCATAGCGGCCTGCGTGGTCTGGAACCGCCTGTCGCGCGCGGTGACAGGACTGCTCAGATAGCTTCAGTGCGCTGTTGCGGCGCGTCTTGGGCGCGTAGTATACTGATACCGCGGGGCTCCAAGGGCTCCGGCGGACATGATGACCCGGACAGAACGTACATGACATCAGCCACAGCCACCATCGCCATACAGGATCCATCACAGCAATGCAGGAGGGAAAGAACATGAGATACGAGGGCGGATGCAGCACGGTCGTATTCGGCAAGAACGCTTCGGCGACCGGCAGAGTCATCCTGGGACACAACGAGGATGACAGCCTCAGCACCGTGCAGATGCACGCCGTACCGAGGATCAGGCACGCGGAGGGCGAGACCGTCAGCTTCGGCGACCGTCCGGACGTGAAGATCCCGCAGGTCCCCGAGACCGCGGCCTTCCTCTGGAGCGAGGTCAGAAGACCCGGCGGGATCTCCTTCGGCGACTGCTTCTTCAACGAGTACGGGGTCGCCGTCGTCTCCAACTCCTGCAATCCCTGCAGGGTCCCCTCCGGCTGCAGCGAGGAGGAATACCTCGCCGGCATGGGGCTCGGCTACGCGGTCAGGAGGCTGGTCGCCGAGAGGGCTAAGAGCGCCCGCGAGGGACTGGACATCGTCATAGAGCTCGTCGAGCGCTACGGCTACTTCGGCGCGAGGACCTACCAGATCGCCGACAAAGACGAGTGCTGGTCCGTGCAGGTGACGCGCGGGAAGCGCCTCGCCGCCAAGCGCGTCCCCGACGGAGACGTCTACTTCATGCCCAACCATTACACCATCCACGCGCTCGAGAAGTCCGACCGCGTGAACTTCTACAGCTCTCCCGACCTCGTAGATTTCGCCGTGGAGAACGGCTGGTACAGTCCCAAAATCCCTGGAGACTTCAGCGACTTCGACTTCGCCGCGGCATACAATACGGAAGACCGCGAGAACTGCATGATGAGGGCGCGCAACGCCTGGCCCATCCTCGGCTTCGAGGAGGAGTGGAACGCCGGCGCCGCCCGCGGTGAGCTCAGGCCCTTCTCCTTCCCCGCTAAGAGGAAATACGGCGTGGACGACGCGAAGGCCCTGCTCAGGACCCACTACGAGGGTCGCCCCGAGAGCCTGTCCGTGACCGAGGGCGGCATAGTCAGCTACCCCTGCGACCCGCACCAGAAGGACGACATACCCTACACCATCTGCTGCGGCAGCACCGTCGAGAGCAGCGTGACCGAGTTCGCGGACGATCCCGCCGCGACCTGCGTGCACAGGGCCTGGAGAAAGCCCTGCACCAACCCCTACGTTCCCATCTTCATCGGCGCCCTGCGCTGCCCGCCGGGCTACGAGGCCATGGACCCCGCCGGATCCGACGCGACCCACTTCGACCCTCCCGCTTCAGACTTCGAGTACGATCCCTCCCTCGCCTACTGGCTCACGGAGAACCTGATCTGGCAGACCGAGCTCGACTACGGCTTCGCCCACGCCCTGCTCGCCCCGGAGATCGCGTCGATCGAGGACGGCTGGAAGGCCGAGATCGAAGAGGCGAAGAGCAGATACGCCGAGCTGAAGCTCCAGGATCCGGGGCTCGCCGCCGAATTCCTGAGCAGCTTCAGCGAGAGCAAGGCTCTCTTCACTATCGGCTGGACGAAGCGCATGACCCAGAGGATAGGCCGCGGGAAGTACCTCGCGAACCAGGGCCTCGAGAAGGAAAGAGACGAGTAGGCCTGACCTGCCGGCATCAAAAGACAAAGGCCCCGCGCCGAGCCGCGGGGCTTTTATAATACGAAAAGATCACAGAGTACGAAACTCTGTGATCTCTATGGTCCGAGTGACTGGACTTGAACCAGCGGCCTCTAGACCCCCAGTCTAGCACGCTACCAACTGCGCCACACCCGGATGATGGAGCGGAAGACGAGATTCGAACTCGCGACCCTCGCCTTGGCAAGGCGATGCTCTACCCCTGAGCCACTTCCGCATATTCCGTTCGCGTTCCCCCAAGAGAACAGCACAAATAATATAGCACCGCGCGCGGCATATTTCAACACCTTTTTTGAACAGTTGTGAAGAGCCCGCCCCCGCCTTCTTACACGTCCCGGCAGCTCGGGGAAACGCGCTCCGGCATAGAAATATTCTATGCATGCTATATATCTGCGCGTTTTCATCGCCTCGATAGAGCCCCGCTATACGGGGTATTGCGCTATTTAATAATGGTATGTGCCTATTCTATCCAATTATCATATAATTATTCTGTCTTAAGTCTGATTGCTTTTCCTGTTCAAACAAACGCAATCATCTTAAACTATTCGTTATTTTTTTCTACGAGAAAAGGAGAAAACTTATGCTTTGGTTAGGAGCCGCTATAGTTGTGCTCACTTTCGTAGGGATCATTCTGAAGTTCGATACTAAGCTTTGTCTGATCCTCGGCGGCGCTCTCATGTGCCTCTTCAGCGGACAGCTCTCCGCTGCGGTACCCGCATACTGCGCTTCCCTCGTAAACGGCACCATCGTTTACTACACCTGCATCTCCCTTGGTTACTCCACCGTCATGAAGACCATGGGATGCACCGACCACGTCATTTATGCCGCGCTCGGACCCCTCTCTAAGGTAAAGAAGGGACTCGTTCCCCTCACCACCATCATCACCTGGTTCTTCATGCAGGCCCTTTCCTCCGCTGCCACCTGCGCCGCGGTTGAAGGCACCATCATGATCCCCATCATGACCGCTCTTGGAATCCCTGCCGCCACCGCTACCGCCGCGATCCTCATGGGAACCGGCATCGGACCGTCCCTCAACCCGGGCGGCACCTTCTACGTAGCGGCCGCTCAGGCTGACCCGATGGGTGAGGCCTCCGGAGTCGGCATGGTATCCGCCGCCTTCGTTCCGGGCTGCATCGCCCTGCTCGTCGGCGGAATCGGCGTCATGATCTTCGGAAAGCTCCTCGACAGAGGCGCTGCCGGTGGTTCTGAGGACGCTGCCCGCAAGGCCATGGAGGCCGCCGGCAGCTTCAAGGTCAACCCGCTCTTCGCGATCATGCCGATCATCCCCCTGATGCTCATCCTGCTCGCGAACTACACCCCGATCCTGGATGCTAAGGTCTTCGACATTCCGACCTGCATGTTCTGCGGATTCGTTCTTGCCCTCATCGTATTCATGAAGGATTACAAGACCGTATCCACCGCCTTCTTCAGAGGCCAGGGCGATGCGTTCTTCAGCATCATCACCCTGATGGCCGCCGCTGCCGTGTTCGTAAAGGGCATGGGAGCCATCGGCATCACCAACGCTATCGTTGAAGCCATGAAGGCTAACCCCTCCATCGCCAAGTTCGGCGCCGCCTACATCCCGATGGTAATCGCGATGCTCTCCGGTTCCGGAAACGCCGCCTGCTTCGCCTTCATCGAGTCCGTGCTTCCGCACTCCCACGAGATCGGCATCGACCACAACAAGCTCTCCGTAGTCTGCGTAGGTTCCGGTTCCTGGGGCAGGACCTGGAGCCCGGTAGCCGCCGTTACCGTAGTACTCTGCGGTATCTCCGGCGCCGAGCCGATGGACGTCATCAAGCTGACCGCTGTTCCTCTGATCGTCATCGCCGCTATGTACATCATCGTACTCCTCTAATCGGGACTGCGGACTGAGATCGAAAACGATCACACCACCTTTAAAGAACCGACTATAGACAACTGATACACGGGAAAGCATCGGGAGGCGGCCTTCGGGCCGCCTCTCTTCTTGTGCCCGGAACTGCCGGGCACCGGCTCCGCTCAGACTTGGATCCGCCCGGTTCCGGATCAGAGCGCCGCGGTTATCCTTCCCCTCATAGCGCTCTCCTATGCAGGGGCTAAAAAAACGGTATTTATACTCAAAGCTAATCTGGATATAGAATGAACGCGTAAAGAGCGCGGCAGAAGCCGCGCTCCCGCAATCATTCTATTTTTCAATGTTCTTGTTTTACAGAAAGGAGAACAAACATGATCTGGCTTGGAGCCGCGATCGTCGTGCTCGTCTTCGTGGGCATCATCCTGAAGTTCGACACTAAGCTCTGCCTCATTTTCGGCGGCGCTCTCATGTGCCTTCTGGGCGGCGGTCTCTCTCAGGCAGTACCCGCGTACTGCGCGTCCCTCGTAAACGGGACTATCGTTTACTACACCTGCATCTCCCTTGGTTACTCCACCGTCATGAAGACCATGGGCTGCACCGACCACATCATTTACGCTGCGCTCGGACCCCTCTCTAAGGTAAAGAAGATCATCGTCCCCGCGACCGTAGTCGTGACCTGGTTCTTCATGCAGGCCCTCTCCTCCGCCGCCACCTGCGCCGCAGTCGAGGGTTCCATCATGATCCCCATCATGACCGCTCTGGGCGTTCCCGCTGCCACCGCAGCCGCGACCATCCTCATCGGAGCCGGCGGATGCGGACCGTCCCTCAACCCGGGCGGCACCTTCTACGTAGCTTCCGCTCAGGCTGATCCGCTCGGAGAGGCCTCCGGAGCCGGAATGGTCTCCGTGGGATTCGTTCCCGGAATCATCGGAATGTTCATCGCCGGCATCGGCGTCATGATCATGGGCAAGCTGCTCGACAAGGGCGACGCCAAGGCCAACGAGGAAGCCGCCCGCAAGGCTATGGAAGCGGCCTCCACCTTCAAGGTCAACCCGCTCTACGCGATCATGCCCCTCATCCCGCTGATCCTCATCCTCACCGCCAACTACACCCCGCTGCTCGACGCGAAGGTCTTTGACGTACCGACCTGCATGTTCTGCGGATTCGTTCTTTCCCTGATCGTGTTCAGATCCAAGTTCAAGGAGGTCTCCACCGCGTTCTTCAGAGGCCAGGGCGACGCCTTCTTCAGCATCATCACCCTGATGGCCGCTGCAGCAGTATTCGTTAAGGGCATGAACGTCATCGGCATCACCAACGCCATCGTCGAAGCCATGAAGGCCAACCCCTCCATCGCGAGATTCGGCGCCGCTTACATCCCGATGCTGATCGCCGCTCTCTCCGGCTCCGGCAACGCCGCCTGCTTCGCCTTCATCGAGTCCGTGCTTCCGCACTCTCACGAGATCGGCATCGACCACAACAGGCTCTCCGTGCTCTGCTGCACCTCCGGTTCCTGGGGCAGGGCTATCAGCCCCGTCGCCGCTGTAACGGTGGTACTCGCCGGTATCTCCGGAGTTGAGCCTCTCCACATGGTCAAGCTGACCATCGTCCCGATCCTCTGCATCTCCGTGTTCTACCTCTTCGTGCTCGTATAGAGAGCGAAGCCCGCGCCGGCCGCGAAGGCCGCGCACACGAAATAAAGGATCAAAAGAGCTCCCGCCTTCGAAGCGGGAGCTCTTCTCATATGAAGGACCGTTTATGCGCAAAGCAAAGCCCCGCGCTCAGCGCGGGGCCGTTTCTGTTGAACTGTCCGGACCGCTTCAGCGTATCTCCTTCCACTTAGCCAGCACGTCTCCGGCCTGGTACAGCGAGCCGAATATGCAGAGCTTCTTCCTGCCGATCTCCATCGGCGCCGCGCCTGTTTCCTGCCCGGCGCCTTCCGACGCGCTCTCCGACGCGATGAGCTTTCCGTCCGCGCCGTAGCTGAAGCCGAGCTCGGCGAGCGCCATGTCCAGACCCTCGAAGGGGTCAGCCGCGCTGCTCGCCTCGACCCCGTGTGCCCTTATGAGCTCTGCCAGGGCCTCCTCGCCGAGCGCCCTGCTGCTGTCGGGCTTGACGCAGATGAACTTCTCCGCGAGCGGAGCCATCATGTCTATCATGTGGCGGTAGTCCTTGTCCGCCATCACGCCCATCATGAAGATGAACTTCTCCCCGGGGAAGTAGCTTCCAAGAGCCCTTGAGAGCGCCTCAACGCCGTCCGGGTTGTGCGCGCCGTCCAGTATGATCAGCGGATCGCGGCTGAGGATCTGGAACCTCGCGTCCCAGCTGGCTTCCTCGAGCCCCTTCCTCACGGCGTCCTCGGGTATGCTCCAGCCCTGCCGCTTGAGCTCGTCTATCGCGTCGAGGGCGAGCATGCAGTTGTTGAGCTGGTAATCGGCGGCGAGGCCGAGCCTCACGCCCTTTCTGCCCCGGTAATCGAAGACCTGCCCGTCCGGTCCCTTGGAGACCGGCCTCATGGCCTCGGGGAAGGTCAGCACGCAGCGGCTTCCCCTCTCAGCGGCTATATCGGTCATGACCTTCACGGGCGAGGGATCCTGCTGCATTATGACGACCGGGCGGCCCGGCTTGATGATCCCCGCCTTCTCCGCGGCTATCAGCTCCACGGTGTTGCCGAGTATGGAGGTGTGGTCGAGCGCGATGTGAGCTATGACGCAGACCGCGGGATCCTCGAGCACGTTGGTGCTGTCGAAGCGCCCTCCGAGCCCGACCTCGATGACCGCGGCGTCGCAGCCGCTGTCCGCGAACCAGCTGAAGCCGACCGCGGTGAGCCTCTCGAACACCGTCGGCATATCGTCCATACTGTCCGCCGCTGCCTTTACCTTCTCGCATACCGCGCAGAGCTCCCCGTCGGAGATGTCGGTCCCGTCTATCTTGAACCTCTCGTTCCACTTTATGAGGTGGGGCGAGGTGAAGAGCCCCGTCTTAAAGCCCGCCGCCTTCAGCACGGAGGCTATCATGGAAGAGGTCGAGCCCTTGCCGTTGGTGCCGGCGACGTGCACGCAGCGAAGCCTCTCATGAGGATCTCCGAGGAGGCTCAAAAGCTCCCTCATCCTGCCGAGGCCGAGCTGTCCGCCCCATCCCTTGGGAGTGCTGAGGAATTCCAGCGCTTCGTTTATATCCATAATACCGACCCCCTTTCAGATCGGAGGCCGCCGCGCTCAAGCTGCCGCGGCCGGCCCTCAAACTGAATTATATATCCAATTAAAATAAAGTAAAAGCCGCCTTTTGTGATATAATAGACGCGCTTATCCGCGCGCCCGTAGCCCAGCTGGATAGAGCGCAGGACTCCGACTCCTGAGGCCGCAGGTTCGAATCCTGTCGGGCGCACCAACAATTAAAGAAGCGCTGCAGAGCTTTCGGAGTTCTCCGGAGCGAAGCGGCTTTTTGGCGTGAACTGCCCCGTCCTGCGCCGCGGACGCCTGAGGACCGCCCCCATGAAACTCAAACTCGACAGAAAAAAGACATACGCGATAGCCTTGCAGGGCGGAGGAGCCAAGGGCGGCTTCGAGGTCGGGGTCTGGATGGCCCTGAACGAGGCCGGCATACGCTACAACGCGGTATCCGGCACCTCCGTGGGCGCCCTTATAGGCGCTCTCATGACCACCGGAGAGCTCGAGACGGCAAAACGCGTCTGGGAAGACATGAGCATGGACAAGGTCCTCTACGTCGAACCGGAGTACCGCGAGAGCCTGCGGGCCATGGTCTCGAAGCGCTTCGGGCTGGACGATCTCAGGGAATTCGCGCCCGGGCTGAAGCAGATCGCGAAGAGCGGCGGGCTGGATATAAGCCCCTTAAGGAAGCTCATAGGCGAGCTGGCCGACCCCGCTGCGATCAAATCCTCCGGAGTCGAGCTCTACGTAACGACCCTGGACCTCAGCGAGATGCAGGGACTCACGGTCAGGGTGAACGATCTGCCCGACGAAAGCGTCTGCGACATGCTGCTGGCGAGCGCCTATCACCCGAGCTTCAGGCAGGAGCCCATAGGCGGCAAGTACTACACCGACGGAGGCTTCGTCGACGCGCTTCCCATAGCCCCGCTCGTCGAGAACGGCTACAGGGACATCATCGCCGTGATGATTCCCGGGCTCGGGAACTCCAGATCCTACGACAAGCCCGAGGGGCTGAAGATCACCTTCATCGAGCCCAGGCACGACCTCGGCCGCACGCTGAACTTCGACGCCGAGCAGGGACGCCGCGACATGCGCATAGGCTACCTCGACGCCTGCAGGGTGCTCTACGGGCTTAAGGGAAAGAAATACTACCTGGACAAGACGCTCAAGGAGAGCGAAGCCCTTACAGTCCTCGCCAACTATTACGCAAGGACGCGCAGGCGCTCGAAGCTCCGGCAGATACTCGAGTTCGTCATACCGACCGAGGCCATCAGGCTGGGCGTCCCAACGGGAAACTACTATGACATACTCACCGCCCTCTGCGAATCCCTCGCCGAGGACAAGGGAATGGAACAGCTCAAGCTGTACACAGACACCGACTTCATCAGGGAAGCCATGAGCTGAGAAAGGAGGAAGCAATGCCCGAATTCGATCTCGCGCTGCAGGATATTCTGGGGCCGCTTCACGAAAAACGATATCAGGACCTCCGCAACTACCTCGACACGCTGAACCCCGCCGATATCACGGAGATGCTTCAGGCGCTCTACGACGACGAGCTGGTAAGCAACGAGGAGCTCGTCAAGGTCTTCCGGCTCATCCCCAAGGATCTCTCCTCCGACGCCTTCGTCGAGATGGATCCCGAGATGCAGCAGGCCCTCATCAGCGCCTTCTCCGATAAGGAGCTGCACGAGGTCATCGACGACATGTACCTCGACGATACCGTAGACATCATCGAGGAGATGCCGGCGAACGTCGTCACGAGGATACTCAAGAACGTCGACGCCGACACGCGCCGCAACATAAACCTCATACTGCGCTATCCCGAGGACTCCGCAGGCTCGATCATGACCATCGAGTACGTCGAGCTACATCCCGACATGACGGTGCAGGATGCCTTCGCCGAGATCAGAAGGACCGGCGTCGACAAGGAGACCATCTACACCTGCTACGTCACCGAAAAGAAGAAGCTCGTCGGCATAGTGACCGTCAGGGAGCTCCTCCTCTCCGCCTACGAGGACCTCGTTCAGGACATCATGGAGGAGAACGTCATCTCCGTGAACACCCTCGACGACAAGGAAGAGGTCGCCCAGATGTTCGCCAAGTACGACTTCACGGCTCTTCCCGTGGTCGACAAGGAGAACAGGCTCGTCGGCATAGTCACCGTAGACGACGCGATCGAGGTAATCAACGACGAGGCCACCGAGGACATCGAGAAGATGGCGGCTATAACCCCGTCCGAGCACCCCTACCTCAAGGCCGGCGTCATCGAGACCTGGAAGCAGAGGATACCCTGGCTGCTCCTGCTCATGATCTCCGCGACCTTCACGGGCATGATCATAACGAGCTTTGAGGACGCTCTGGCGGCCCATGTGGTGCTTACGGCATTTATCCCCATGATCATGGATACGGGCGGTAATTCGGGCTCTCAGGCCTCCGTAACGATAATCCGAGGCCTCTCCCTCGGGGAGATCGAGCTCTCGGACGTCGGCGAGGTCGTCTGGAAGGAGATCCGCG
>JAEEGF011773307.1_pt1 | contig 17461 bp, 13 predicted proteins | sample 9134171 | NCBI WGS metagenome assembly JAEEGF01 (sample SAMN16246542, study PRJNA631951) | gut metagenome | biome: gut microbiome; feature: rumen; material: AP-attached | host: Bos | place: Iran: Karaj | collected 2018-10 | reverse complement strand
TCTTCTCTCAAAGGGGGAGTTCTTCTCACTTGAAGCTAAAGCATTTTTAGTGCTCCACCAGCATAGCTGGTGGTTTATTTGGTTGTTACCAAAAAAACGCCGCGCATCGTCATTCCGAGCGCGGCGAAGGATCCGTTTTTCATTTTTGAGGGAACAAAGGCTCGTCCTTTGTTTCCTCATTTTTCGATCCGCACCGCGGAATGCCAGCGGACGAGGTCGCCTTCCCAGAGGATGAGTTCCGTCGTGCCCGGCTCGATCCGGGTCCCGCCGCTCATGTCGCGGGGCAGGACGGCGAGGGCTTCGGGGGTCAGCCGCAGGACTGCGGTTTCGGACTGTCCCGCGCCGAGACGGACGCGGACAAAGTCTTTCAGTTCCCGGAGCCGGGGAATGACGGAGCCGCTCTGTCTCCGGATGAAGAGCATCGGGACCGCGTCCCCGGACCGGTCTCCGGCGTTTGCGATCCGGAACCGCAGGCATAACCCGTCTCCGGCAGCCTTTTCCGCGGAGAGTACGGGGATCTCCGGCGGTCTTCCGTCCTGCGGTCCGCAGATACCGCGCGGGACGGAGGAAAAGTCCGGGGCCGGGAGGACCGTGTCCCCCGACGAGAGTTCGAATCCGTCCAGGGCGAATTCCGTGTAGGAGAGGCCGTATCCGAATCCGTACGCGCAGGCGGGACCGTTCAGGTCGGTGTACCGGCGGTCGTAGGAGGCGCGGAGGTTGTAGGCCGCCGGAACAGCGCCCGTGACCCGCGGGATCGAAACGGAGAGCCGACCGCCGGGGTTCACGTCGCCGAAGAGGATCTCCGCGGCTGCCGTACCCGCCTGAGGACCGCCGTAGAATGCGCAGAGCGCCGCGTCGCAGAAGGGAGCGTAGGAATCCGAGGCGTAGGGCCTTCCGGCGTTCAGAAGCACGGCGAGGGGCCTGCCGCCGGAAACGGATCCCCGCACGGCGGCGAGCAGTTCCCGCTGCCAGAGGGGAAGGGAGATATCCGCCGTGTCCACGCCTTCGCCGCAGTCCGTGAGATTCAGCGTCTTTCCGGTCTCTTCCGCGCCGCGCACCGCGCCGTTGTCCTCGAAGACCATGTTGCGGAACCGGGAGGACGATCCGCCGAGTACGAGCACCGTCGCAGCGCAGTTCCCTGCGAGGGCGGCCGCGTCCCGGATCCATGCGGCGCGTTCTTCCGCGTCGGCGGGTACCGGAGAGCAGAATGCCCGCACGTCGCAAGCAGTGCCCTTCAGCGCATTCCGGATCCCCTCCAGATAGGACACGGACGCGCCCGGACGCTGCGGCGGCGTATAGTCCCCGAGCTGCGCGTACACATCGTCAGCGAAAGGACCGATGACGGCGAGGGACGGCAGGGAACGGGAGAGGGGCAGCGCGCCGGCGTCGTTTTTCAAAAGGACGACGGATTCCCGCGCCAGGTCCAGCGTCTCCGGATGATCCGAAACCGTGACCGGAGCGGGTTCTTTTTCCTCCATGTAGGGATGCTCGAACAAGCCCCGCGCGAATTTCAGCGTCAGGACCCTTCTCACCGCCTCGTCGATCCGCGCTTCGGAGACAAGCCCTTTTTCGGCCGCCTCCTCCAGAGCCGTGAAGCCGCGGTCCCACAGGCTCACGTCCACGCCCGCGTTCAGCGCCGTCGCGCCGCGGGAAGCGAAGTCCGGGGAGGAGACCAGATCGAGCCGGTCGATCGCCACGCCGTCCGCCATGACGAAGCCGCGGAAGCCGAATTCCCCCCGCAAAACGTCGTTCAGAAGCCAGGAATTGCCGTGGCACGGGACGCCGTCGATCTCATTGTAAGCCGCCATGACGCCGCTCACGCCCGCCTCCGCCGCGGCTTTTACCAAGGGAAGATGGATCTCCCGCAGTTCCCGCTCGCCGATCCGGGCCGCGCTCGCGTTGACCCCTCCCGTGGTTTCGCCCTGCGCGGCGCAGTGTTTTGCGACCGCGTCCATGCCGGAGGAACGGAGACCGCGTACGGCAGCTGCCGCCATCCGGGAAGCGAGCAGGGGATCTTCGGAATAGCATTCCTCGCTCCGGCCCCACCGCGGATCGCGGAGCATGTCCAGCATCGACACGAGCGCGAGATCCGTGTGCAGAGCCTTCATCTGTTCTCCCACGACGCGGAAGGCCTTTTCCGCGAGCGGAGGATCGAATGCGCATCCCATCGCCAGGTTGACCGGGAGCAGGTAGCCGTCGAGGGCCTGATGTCCGTGCGGGCTTTCCTCGCAGAGCAGGACCGGGATGCCGAACCGGGAGTGCGAGATCACGTACCGCTGGACTTCGTTGAAGATCCGCGGCGCGGCGTCTCCGACGAGGCCGTTGGTGAAGTCCTTCTGCGACCACGGATCCGCGCGGTAGAGACCGTAAAGGAAGCCGAGCCCGCCCCAGCGTTCGACCTCGCGGGTAAATTCTTCCGAGAGGGAGAACGACATCCCGTTCCTCGTATAGCTTTCAAAGCCGTGAAGCCGCTGATTGAGCTGGCCGACCTTTTCCCGCAGGGTGAGGCGGGCGCAGAGGTCGGCGGCGCGCTCCGCGGGGGACAAAGCGGGGTTTTCGAAGGGGAGCATGGGGACATCCTTTCCGGCGCGGCCTTGTGAAAAAGGGCGGCCAAACCAATAAAAACGTTTATATAGCCTCTTCGTTTCCTCAAAGGATCTGGCAGATTTCTTTCAGCCGCACGGCGAGATCGTAGGCAAACGCGCGGACTTCTCCCAACGGAGGCTTGTCCCCCGCGGCGGTCCGCTTCCGCCATGAGAGGATCTTCGCGCTCGGCGGGCTCACCATGGGGATCATGTCGCAACATTCGAGGAGGTTCGCCGCGTATTCCGCCGCTTCGAGCAGCTTGTCGATGTCGCTCGGACGGTAATCGAACGCGTCGTCCGTGTATTCCGTCAGGGCCTTCCGGATCGCTTCGACGGCGCGGACGGCATGCCCTTCCCGGTTCGGTACGGGCAGGACCATCACGCTTTCATCCCGGCAGCGGTAGCAGCCCATCATGGCGGCGATCGTAGAGGGGTCCCGCACCGTTCCGTCCGCGTAGAAGACGCCGTGTTCGGAGTCGCACCGGTCGTGGATCATCAGCTCGAACACGAACCAGCCCATGCCGTATTTTTCGCAGGCTTCGAGAACGAGGTCGTACGGATTGGCGCGCGCGAGGCATCCGGTCTCGGTCTGGAGTACGGGGACGCCGAATTTCTCCCCGTACTGTGCCGCAAGGTCGAAGTTGGCGTACAGGCGGGAGCGCGTCGCGCTGTAATCATGGAAGGAGTACACGTCGCAGAGCAGTCCTACGGAATCCTCGGTCTCCCACGCGGTGGTGTAGCCGACGGTGACGGCGTGATCGGGATCGCATTCCCGGATCACGGGGATCATTCTGCGCAGAAATACCCAGACCGTCTCTTTCCGCCGTTCTTTTTCCTCCGGATCGGCGCATCCGTCGATCCACCAGCAGCAGAGCGGCTCGTTCATGGCGTCCCACAGGAGAAGCCCCGGCTCGTCCTTCAGCGCGGTTACCGTCTCCCGGACGTAGCGCTCCATGGCGGGCCGCTTTTCCGCGGGGATCGCGGCGGAGTTTTCCCCGTTGCCGTTGAACAGGATGGGCATGGTGCGGTATCCGCAGTCGAATGCGGTGCGCACGCTCTCCTTCAGGCGGCGGAGGTAATCGTCCCCGTGTCTCTCCCAGGTATGAAAATCGAGCCAGACGCGCAGGGCGTTGAGGTTCACCCGGCGGCCGAAGGACAGTTCCCGGCGCAGCCTCGCTTCATCCGTCGGGAAGGGGTAGTAATTGACGCCGCGCAGTCCGGCGCAGTCGGGAAGGTGAATCATACAGGCTCCTTTCCGCTTATTGCGGTATCTTATACTTCCAGCGCGTTGTCGGACGCGAGCAGGATCGCCGTGACGTCCGCTGCGAGATCTCCCTTTGCTTCGAGCTCGCCGTCGCCGAGCGTCAGCAGCACCAGCCCGGCCGCCCGCAACACGTTTTTCTGCTCGTCCGAAAGGCGCGCGGCGAAGAGCGGGATCCGCCCTTCCTCAAAGAGCCTGCGTTCCAGCGCCCTGCCGTATTCCTCGGTCGGGACGGAAACCGTGAGCGGATTCTGCCCGAGATATTTCGCCCGCTCTTGTGGCGTGACCGACGCGGAAGACGCGCCCGAGCCGCTCTCCGGTTCCGCGATCGCCTCCGTGATGATGCCGCCGCCCGAGATCTCGTAGTCGTCCACCAGAACGAATCGGCCCGTCGCCGGGAGGGATGCGTCCGTGTCAAAGGCGAGCTCGTGCTCGCAGATCAGGGTGCAGTCCGCGATGTCGTGCTTCTTTGCCTCGGACGCTTCGGTGTTCTTCGAAAGCGTGGAGGCGTCGAGCACCGAGTGCAGCTTCGCGATCCGGCAGGAGGTCTTCGCGGTGCCGGATTTGATCGTGTATTCCTTCCCCGGCAGAAGGGGGGAACGCCCGAGCCAGAACATGGAGGCCCGGAATGCGCGCCCTACCTTCGGGGGCTCTTCGCCCGCGCGGCAGACGATCTCCCCGCGCCGGACGTAGATCTGCTCGGTCATGGTAAAGCCGCAGGATTTGCCCGCCGAAAAAGCCTCGGGCTTCCGGGAGGAATCCGCGTCCATGAACCACTCCTCGAGCGTCTTCACGACCGTCGTCTTCCCGGACGGATAAAACACCACGCCGTCTCCCGCGCGGAGCGTGCCGGATTCGCACAGTCCGGCCACGATGCGCCGGTCATCCCCGCCTTCGGTGAATTTGTAGACGTCCTCGACCGGGATGCGGAGGGGAAGGGCGTCCGCACGGTTCCCGCCTTCGAAGCGGTCGAGCTGTTCCAGCACGTCCGGACCGGCGTACCACGGCGTCCGGTCCGAATGGGAGGCGATGTTGTCCCCTTCCATCGCGGAGACCGGGATGAAGACCGCCGGTTCGATGCCGATGGTGGAGAGAAACGCCGTGTAGTCGCGCCGGATGTCCTCGAAGACCGCGCGGTCGAATCCGACGAGGTCGATCTTGTTCACAAGCACCGCGATCTGCCGGATGCCGAGCATTTCGAGCATGTATCCGTGGCGGCGCGAGTTCTCGCAGATCCCTTCCGCCGCGTCGATCACGAGAAGCGCCGCGTCCGCGCGGGATGCGCCGGTGATCATGTTCTTGAGGAATTCGATGTGCCCGGGCGCGTCGATGATGATGTACTTCCGCTTGTCCGTCTCGAAAAAGCAGCGCGCCGTATCGATGGTGATGCCCTGCGCGCGTTCGTCCTTCAGGGCGTCCAGAAGGAAGGCGTATTCGAAGGGCTTGCCGGTGCGGCGGCAGAGTTCGCGGATGCCCTCGATCTTTCCGTCTGGCAGGGTATGGGTGTCCGCCAGAAGCCGGCCGATGACCGTGCTCTTTCCGTGGTCCACGTGTCCCGCGACCACGATGTTCATATGATTCTTTTCCATCTCACATGTATCCGCCGCGGCGCAGCTCTTCCAGTCCGCCGCCGTCTTCCTTGTCCTGTTCCCGGCCGCTGCGTTCCGCGACCCGGGCGAATTTGCCGGACTTCAGCTCTTCGATGATCTCGTCCAGCGTGGAGGCCTCCGAATCCACCGGCTTCGTGCAGGGCCAGCAGCCGAGCGAGCGGTAGCGTTTTCCGTCTCCCTGATTGAAATACAGGGAGACCACGGGCACGCCCTCCCGCCGGATGTATTCCCAGATATCCACCTCCGTCCAGTCGAGCAGGGGGTGGATCCGCACATGGGTGCCGGGCGCGAAGTCCGTCTTGTACTGTCCCCAGAATTCCGGCGGCTGGTCGTCCGCGTCCCAGTCTCCCGCCTTGTCCCGCGGGGAGAAGTACCGTTCCTTCGAGCGGCTGCCCTCCTCGTCCGCGCGCACTCCGACGATGACGCCGGTGAACGGTTCGCGGTTCCCGTCGACTTCGTACCGCCCGGTTTTGTGGTTCAGCCTCCAGCGGGGCCAGTCGCCCGCCAGCGTATGCGTGAGCGCTTCGGTCTTGAGGCGGCGGCAGCATTCGATCCGGGTGGCCCGCCCGTCGGGGAAGGTCTCCTTCCTGTCGAGCGCTTCCCGGTTCTCGCCGTAGATCATGTCGAGGTTCCATTCCATGGCCAGCCGGTCCCGGTATTCGATCATCTCCGGGATCTTGTAGTGCGTGTCCACATGTACGAGCGGGAAGGGAACGTGTCCGTAGAACGCCTTGCGTGCGAGGCAGAGCAGGACCGTGGAGTCCTTGCCGATGGACCAGAGCATGCAGAGGTTCCGGAAAGCGGAGAACGATTCCCGGAGAATATGGATGCTTTTGGATTCCAGCATATCCAGGTGGCTGTACTGCATATCCTGAATCACCTCCTGCCTTGATTTTCACGTCCGGGGAACCGTAACCCCCGGAGCGATTCCGGACGGTTCACGATCCGGAGCCCGTTCGGGTTGCGGGGATCCTCCCGGTTCGCCCGCATCGGCGCGCCGTCCGCGTCCGTGAAGAGCGCGCCGGCTTCCTCCGCGATGATCTGCATGGCGGCGGTGTCCCATTCCTTCATGAATGCACCCGTGCGCCAGTGGAGATCCGCCCGTCCCTCGGCGATCATGCAGCCCTTGAGGCAGGAGCCGGTCGTGACAACCTCGGCGATCCGGTCCCGGTTCTGCGCGAGGAAGGCCTCCGTGTCCGCGTCGAGATGGGAGCGGCTGACGGTGACGACGAGCCGCTCCGTACGGTCCGAGACGCGGAGCTTCGTGCCGGCGCCGGGGCGGAAATCTTCCGCTCCGTCCCATGCGTCGAAGGAGAGGCGGTAGGAGCCGTTCCCTTCCGAGGCGTAGTACAGAAGCCTCTGCGCGGGAACGGCGATCACGCCCGCCCGCACTCTGCCGCCCTCGGCGTATCCGACCGAGACGCAGAACTCGCCGTTGTGGGAGAGGAACTCCTTGGTGCCGTCGAGAGGATCGACGATGAACACGCCCATGCGGTTGGAGAGGCGCTCCGCGGAATCCGTCTCCTCTTCGGAAAGATAGGAGTACTCCGGAAACGCGGCGCGGAGCGTTTCGGACAGGACGGTGTCGGAAGCTTTGTCCGCCGAAGTGAGGGGAGAGTCGTCGTCCTTGTACTCGACGGAATACGCTCCGTCGTAAAACTCCATGATCGCGTCGGACGCACGGCGGGCCGCGCCGAGCATGACCGCGAGAAGATCCCGTTTTCCGCCGTACAATCCCCGGTCGATCTCCAGCGCGCGCCGGACCAGCAGTTCTGCGCATTCCTCCGGGGATGTCCCTGCGGTCCGGAGGGTGAAATCGGGATGCGCGGGTTCCTCATACGGCGCGCTGACCCCGGTGAACTGCGCGATCTCGCCCGCGTAGGCTTTTTTGTACAGCCCCTTCGGATCGCGGGCGGCGCAGATCTCCACGGGCGCGTCGATCCAGACTTCGCGGAAGGCTGCGGCGGGAGAGATGATCTCCCGGGCCTGTTCCCGATCGGCCGCCGCCGGGCTGATGGTGCAGACGATGACCGTCATTCCGGAAGACGCGGCGATCTTTGCCAGTTCCGCAATGCGGCGGAGGTTTTCGTGCCGGTCCTCCGGGGAAAAGCCGAGCCCGCGGCAGAGTCCCGTGCGTACGGTGTCCCCGTCGATCATCAAGGCGGCGCGGCCCGCTTCGAGGAGCTTTTTTTCGGCGAGCGCCGCGACGGTGGATTTTCCGGATCCCGAGAGGCCCGTCATCCAGAAGACGGCGGGACGCGAGCCCGTGATCCGCATGCGTTCGGCGGAGGAGGCGCGGGAAAGGTACGGAGTGACGTTGTCCGTCATGATTGCCTGACACCTGAGCTTTCCATAATAATTCACCGTACATTATACCGTTTTGCGCCGTCTGTGTCAAGAAAGCGGACAAAAAATCCACATAAGCGCGGAAATCTGCAAAATTGGACCGGAGCGATGCCATGTGCCGAAGGAGGGAAGAGAATGAAATACGAAACCGGATACCGCAGCGGAAGGATACCTGTCGGAAGCGGCGGAAGCGGCGGGATCGGGGAACAGCTGCTCTTCGGCCTCGGGGTGTTCGCGGTGGGCGTTGTCCTGGCGCTGACCCTCTTCGGCGCGGGGGAGACGCGCCGGATAAAAGCGGAGGAGGAGTGCGCTCCGCTTCCGGACGCCGTGGCGGTGATGAGCAGGGCGGCGGAGACGGAGGCGGAAGCGGACCTTCCGGTGCCGGCGGGAGCTGGAGAGGACGGGGAGCAGTCGGTATACGATGAGATCGGGGCGTTTTTCGCCCGGCTTCTGTTCGGAGCGGGGGATGCATGGGGGAGATGATCCCGCTCGCCGCGGCGGTCTTTTTGCACGAGGCGGGGCATCTCGCGGCGGCGCGGCTCTTGAAGATCCCGCTGCGGAAGGGAAGGGGCGGGTTTTTCGGCATCCGGCTGCAGTTTGATTTTTCACGCTGCGGGTACGGCAGGGAAGCGGCGGTGCATCTGGCGGGCCCCCTCTGCGGGATTGCGGCGGCGTTCTCCGTATGCGCGGTGGAAACCTTGCGGACGGGGACGGTACAGGAACAGGCGGGGCGGTTTGTCCTCGTGAATCTCGCGCTCGCTCTTTTGAATCTGCTGCCCCTGCCCGGATTCGACGGCGGGGGCGCGCTTCTCTGTTTTCTGCGGATGCTTCCGGAAGGAAAGGACGGGAGAGGGCCCGAACGAGCGGAGAGGACGGCGGCGCTGGCAGGCTGGGCAGCGCGCGTGCTGCTGTGGCTTTTCGCGGCGCGGCATGCGCTGACGGAAAAGCCGGACGTGGGTCTGCTGCTCTTCGCCGCCGGCGAGATCGCGGGGGAGAGAAGGAGAGGCTGAGGCTTTCCGGGGGCATTTCCCTGCGCGGACGGCAAAAAAACGCCGCACCTTGTCACTCTGAGCGAAAAATGACAAAGTGCAGCGAATCTTTCCCGACGTCCGCTTCCTCGGGGCCGTGTTTTCTCAGCTCTCCATCTGCCGCGACATATGCTCCGCCCTGATCACTTCTTCCTCCTCAAAGGTGAGGATATCCCGGCAGAGCTCCGCCGATTCCTCCGAACACCCGCGGGCCTCGAACTCCTCCAGCCGGTCCTGCAGCGTTTCCGCGCCCATTCTCGTCCCCTTGGCGATCATGTCGCAGATATTCTTTTCGGAGGGGTCGAAGAGCAGGTTCATCATGATCCCGCCCTTCGTCATCGCTTTTTTGAACAGTCCCTGCTCCTTCGGCTCTTCCGACCGCAGCCGCATGAGCTTTTCCGTCTGCCGGGCGAAATCGGCGTACTGTTCCATCTGCCCGGTCACGCTGCTCATCAGCTGTTCTTCCCGGATCTTCGGCACCACCGCCGCGAGGCTTTCCGCGCCCATCGTCACATTCCGGTACATTTCCGCGAGCAGTTCTCCCGTGAGATCCCCGCTTTGTCCGTCCCGCCGTTCCGTTTCGTTCATATCGCAATCCGTCCTTTACGTTTTTATGGGTATGCGCCTCTCGAAGCATTCCCGTCCGGCGCGCGGAACATACGGGATTTTGGGCGGAAAATTCTGCTGCCGGCATTTCCCAAAATCGTCATTGCACTTGACGGCAAAATGTGCTATACTGGTCCCGGTGCAAGCAGCCGGACAAATACATGTCCTCCTTCTGGGAGTGGGCGTGAAAGACGGAGGGAAGCTTCATGGACAGCACGGAAAGAGTACGGAGAACCATACTGGGCCTGCCGACGGACCGTCAGCCGATCTACGGCTGGATCGCGGCGAACCTGACGGACGAGCTGAACGCGGCGTACGGCTCGCCGGCGGCGTTCGAGGACAAATACGAATTCGACGCGAGCCACATCTTCGGCGGGCCGGGATCGTTCAGGGGGGAGGTCTTCGAACGGCTCAGGGCGGAGAATGAGGAAATGACGCCCGATCTCTTGGTGGACGAGGACTTTTTCACGGACCCCGACATCCTCGAGCAGTATCGGAACATCAGGGACGCGATGGACTTTCATAAAGCGGAGGGGCGCGGGCGGTTCTGCTACGTCCAGACGCCGGGCTTCTTCGAGCAGTTCAACGGCGTGTTCGGGATCGAGAACCAGCTTCTCTACCTCGCCATGTACCCGGACGAGCTCGACGAGCTCTACCGCCGCCAGGCCGAATGGACGGTGAAGTTCGCGGGGCACTGCATCGACCTCGGGATCGACATGGTGCACATCTCCGACGACTGGGGCGCGCAGAAGGACCTGATGTTCAGCCCGAAGCTGTGGTGGGAGATCGTCTACCCGCACATGAAGCGCGTGGTGGATTACGTCCATTCCCGCGGGTGCCTCTGTTCTCTGCACTCGGACGGCTGCGTCGCAAAAGTCACGGACGGGATCGAAAAGCTCGGACTGGACTGCGTGCACCCGTGGCAGGAGAGCGCGGGCATGAGCTACGATCTATATCTGAACAACTATCAGGACAAGTTCGCCATCCTCGGCGGGATCTGCATCCAGACGGTGCTGGGGCTTCTGCCGCAGGACGAGCTGGAGCGGGAGATCCGCCGGGTGTTCGGGCTCCTGCGGGGCAAGCGGTGGATCGTCTGCACGACGCACTTCGTGCAGAACCACTGCTCGATGGAAGACCTCGCGTTCGCGTACGACCTCATTTATAAGCTGGCGAGGGAGTGAAAGGTGTGCAGCGCTTCGTTATTCCGAGCGAAGCGAAGAATCCGCGGCTTTTCTTGTTCAGTAAGGAAACAAAGGCTGCGCCTTTGTAATCCATTATATGTCCTGCGCGGACGGCGGCACGGGGGACACCATCTCATGGCCGATTGGTTTGCAAGCAAACCGGGTCCCCCGTGCGAGTCCACCTTGGCTATATGGTATATCGAACAGTTTGCCCGCGCAGTCAAAATCGATTCGTCACCCCACGGCATCGCGCGGACTGGTGGAGCCAGCCGAAACATGCGAAAAAGTCCCTGCGGGACATTTTTCGGCCTTACGGCAGAGATCGAAACGCGCATATATGGGTTGGGGACCATACTTTCCCGTGCCCTGTTCTGATTAAAGTATAGCAAGATAATGAGGATACAACCCGAACGGTTTTCGATCGTATGGTTCGGGCGGCATGTGGGTTTGAATCTGAGTATGTGCGCGATGGTACAGTTAATTTTTTCGCTGTCCGTCCGCGCGTCCATTATATGCGCGTCTTGATCGCTGCCGTGAGGCCAAAAAAGATCCCATCGGGATCTTTTTTGCATGTTTCGGCTGGCCGAACACAGTTCGCGCGATGCCTTCTGGGATGAGTGAGAGGGCCTCGGGGGAGAGAGAAGGGCGGAGCCCTTTTCTCTCCCATGAGCTGGGAGATTGACAAGAGGGGCTGGTCCCTCCTGCCCGCCGTCCGCGCAGGACATCCGTCCTGAAAGGCTTCGCCTTTCAAAATTCCGCCCGTCCCGCGCAGGACAAAGGAATGAAAGGCTTCGCCTTTCAAAAAGTTGCTCCCGCGCTCTTGCACTTGCGCCTTCCGTGCGGTATAATGCAGATACGGAGATCGATCCTTTCTGCCGGGCGGTACCCGGAAACCCGGGGATACGCCGTTTCGTTCGAAGACTGACAGACAACGCAGCCGGGGCTTCTGCGGCATTTTCCGCCGTCCCCGGACCGTAAAGCACGAGGAGGAAAAAACCGATGTTTGATTATCAGAATCCCGCGCTGCCCGTCGAGCGGCGGGTCGCGGATCTTCTCTCCCGCATGACGGTGGAGGAAAAGGCGGCCCAGACCTGCATGATGCGCGGGGTGGAATACGCCTCGAAGCCGGATCCCCGGCAGCACTGCAGCGTCGAGCCGGATACGGAATTCGACTGGGAAAAGCTGTGGGCGGACTTCGGCGGGGACGGGATCGGGTTCATCCACGACATGTACTCGACCCCCGCCGCGTTCAATAAGATCCAGCGGTATTTCATCAGCCACTCGCGGCTCGGAATCCCGGTCATTTTCACCGGGGAAGCGCTGCACGGCATCAGCGGCGTCCGCGGCACGGTGTTTCCCTGCCCCGTGAACTTCGGCGCGACCTTCGATCCGGATCTGGTCCGCAGGATCGGAGAAGCCATCGGACGCGAGACCCGCGCGCTCGGCATGCACGAGATCCTCGCCCCGAACCTGGACGTGGCGCGGGAATCCCGCTGGGGCCGCATCGAAGAGACGTTCGGCGAGGACACGTACCTGTCCTCGCGCATGGCGGCGGCCATCGTCTCCGGCGAGCAGAAGGGCGATATCTCCCGCCCCGACGCCGTGATCGCCGAACCCAAGCACTACTGTGTGCACGGCATCGCGGAGGGCGGCACCAACTGCTCCCCGGCGCGCGCGGGACGGCGGGAAGTCGAAAGCTGCTACCTGCCGGTATTCGAGGCCGGCATCCGGGAAGGCGGCGCGTACAACGTCATGGTCAGCTACAACTGCGTGGACGGCGATCCGCTGATGTGCTCGGAATGGTATTTGAAGGACGTGCTGAAGGAACGCTTCGGCCTGAAGGGCTATTCCCGTTCCGACTGGGGCGGGGTCGGCCGGCTGAAGCATGCTCACCGTCTCGTCGCCACCGATAAAGAAGCGATCGGGCTCGCCATGCGCAACGGCCTGGACGTGCAGGGCTGCGACTACGATCCGGCCTTCTGGAAAAAGAACGTGGTCGAGCTGGTGAAGGAAGGCGCGCTCTCCGCGGAACGGCTCGACGACATCGTGTCCCGGGTCCTGCGGGTGAAGTTCGAGCTCGGCCTGTTCGACCGTCCCTTCACCGACGAGGACGCGTGGGAATCGGTCATCCGCTGCGAAGAGCACCGGGCAGTTTCGCACGAAGCCGCCCGTGAATCGCTGGTCCTTCTCAAGAACAACGGCGTACTGCCGTTAAACGGGGATCTCGGGTCGGTGGCGGTGATCGGTCCTTCTTCCGCTGCGCAGAAGATCGGCGGGTATTCCTCGACACCGCAGTTTGAGATCCCTTCGGTGTACGAAGAACTCAAGGCTGCGCTCGGCGAAGGCGTGACGGTGCGGCAGTGCAACGGCTGCGCCATCACCTATGACAAAAAGCAGCCCCGCGTTGTGGACGGACAGCCCCATCTGTATTCGGAAGGCGAAGAGGAAATCGCGGACGAAACGGAAGAAGCGATCGCCATTGCCTCGACCTGCGACGCCGTCATCTTCGTCGGCGGCGACAACACCGTCACCAGCGGCGAGGGACGCGACCGCTGCGAACTGACCCTCGCCGGCCGCCAGCGTGAGCTGATCGAAAAGCTTGCCGCGCTCGGAAAGCCGCTGATCCTCGTGGTAGAAAACGGCAAGCCGCTGGACCTTTCCCACGAGAACGAGGTCTGCGACGCGATCCTCATGGCGTTCTTCGGAGGCGAAACCGGCGCGAAGGCGATCGTCGAAGCGCTGACGGGCCGATTCAGCCCCGCGGGACGGCTGCCGCTCTCCCTGCCCCGCAGTTCCACGCGCATCCCCTGCTATTATTCCATGCTGCCCGGCGGGGCGGAAGATTTCCTCGAAGGTCCGAAGAACGCCCTGTTCCCGTCCGGATACGGCCTCAGCTATACGGAATTCGCGTACGGCGGGCTCGAGATCCGGAAAATCGGCCCGTTCGAGGCGGTCGTTTCCTGTAAAGTGAAAAACGTCGGTCAAGCCGACGGCGACGAGGTGGTCCAGCTCTACCTCGACGACGTCGAAAGCAGCGTCGTGACGCCGCAGATGTTGTTGAAGGGATTCCGGCGGATCCGCCTGAAAGCGGGCGAGGAACAGACCGTATCGTTCCGCCTGGATTACGACAGCTTCAAGCTGATGGATATCCGGTACCGCTGGACGGTGGAGCCGGGCCGGTTCCGGATCCTCATCGGGGCGGGCTCGCGCGATATCCGGCTGGAAGGCGAAATCACGCTCTGAAGAGGACCGTCCGATACTATGACACTTCCCGCAAAAAAGAAGGAGGCGCGCCATGAACGAACTGGAAGAAGCGCGGCGGATCATCGCCGCGGCAGACGCGGACATCGCGCGTCTCTTTGAAAAACGAATGGAAGCCGTCCGGCGCGTCGCCGGGTGGAAGCGGGAACGCGGCCTGCCGGTATACGATCCGGCGCGGGAGGAAGAACTGATCCGGAAAAACGCCCCGCTGATCGCCGACCCCGACCTCCGGGACTATTACGTCCGCTTCCAGAGAGATACCATGGCGGTCTCCCGCGCTTATCAGGAACGCCTGATTTTCGACGCGGAACACGGGGACGAAACGGGGGAAGGCGGGACGGTCCTGCATATGAATCTCCGCGGCGGAAGCTATCCCGTCGTCCTCGGTTCCGGCACGCTCGGAAAAGCGGACAGGTTTTTCCGCCTGGACCGGAAGGTACTCATCGTCACGGACGAGGGCGTGCCGGGCGGATACGCGGAAACGCTGGCCTCCCGCTGCTCTCATCCGGTCCTCGTCGCCGTGCCGCAGGGGGAGGAAAGCAAATCCCCCGCCCGCTTCGAGGAGCTGCTCCGCGTCATGCTGGAGAATGGCTTCACGCGTTCGGACTGCGCCGCGGCCGTCGGCGGAGGCGTCGTCGGGGACCTGACGGGCTTCGCGGCGTCGGCGTACATGCGCGGCATCGATTTCTACTGCGTCCCCACCACGCTCCTTTCCGCCGTGGACGCCTCGATCGGGGGGAAGACCGCCGTGAATCTCGAGGGCGTCAAGAACGTCGTCGGCGCGTTCCGTCAGCCGAAGGGCGTGCTGATCGATCCCGAAACGCTCCGGACCCTGCCCCCCCGGCAGATCGCCTGCGGTCTTGCCGAAGCGGTCAAGACGGCGCTCTGTTTCGACGAAGCGGGGTTTGCTCTTTTCGAAAGGAAAGATCCCGCGGACCCGGCGGACTGCCTCGGGACGGTCGTCGAAAACGCCCTGCGGATCAAAAAACGGGTCGTCGAACAGGACGAAACCGAGCGGGGCCTCCGACGCGTGCTGAACTTCGGCCACACGCTCGGGCACGGGATCGAAAGCCTTCAGGACCAAAGCGGGGACGCGCTGAACCACGGGGAGTGCGTCGCGCTCGGGATGCTTCCGATGTGCTCCCCCGGGGTGCGCGCGCGGCTGGAGCCGGTCTTAAAAAAGCTTGGGCTGCCCGTGAGCTGCCCGGCGGATCCCGCCTTCACGGAGCGGATGATGCGGGCGGTCCTGCACGACAAGAAGCGCACGGCGGACGGAAGAATAACCGCCGTGCTGGTCGAAGAGGTCGGCCGATACGTGATGAAAGATCTGACGCCCGAGGAGCTGCGCGGCCGCTTTACGGACTGCTACGGGCAAGGAGGGAATTCGAAGTGAAAAACACATTCGGCGCCAGCGTATCCGTCACCCTGTTCGGTGAGAGCCACGGCCCCGAGATCGGCGCGGTGATCGACGGACTCGCGCCGGGCATCCCGGTAGACGAAGCGGCGATCGCCTTCCGCCTGAGCCTGAGAAGACCGTCCGGCGCGATCTCGACCGCAAGGCGGGAAGGGGACGAATTCCGGATCGTCAGCGGCGTTTTCGAGGGGCACACGACCGGAACGCCTCTGTGCATCCTGATCCCGAACACGGACGCGCGGAGCCGGGAGTATACGAAGGGTGTGCTGCGCCCCGGTCACGCCGACTACGCCGCCACCGTCAAATATCACGGGTATGAGGATTACCGCGGAGGCGGGCATTTCAGCGGGCGGATCACGGCGGCGCTCACGGCGGCGGGATCGATCCTTCTGGACGCGCTTTCCGCGCGGGGGATCCTGATCGGCACCCATATCGCGCGCTGCGCCGGGATCGACGACGCGCCGTTTTCCGACGATCTCCGGGCGGACCTGAAGCGCCTGAACACCCTGCCCTTCGCCGTGCTGGACGAAGCGCGCGGGGAAGAAATGAAAGCAGCCGCAGCCGCCGCGGCGGAAGCGGGGGACAGCGTCGGCGGCGTGCTCGAAACCGCGGCGCTCGGCGTTCCCGCCGGGATCGGGGAACCGTGGTTCGATACGCTCGAAGGGCTCCTTGCCCACGCGCTCTTTTCGATTCCCGCCGTAAAAGGCGTGGAGTTCGGCGCGGGCTTTTCCATTTCGGACAAAAAGGGCAGCGAAGCGAACGACGCGTTCCTCCTCGACGGGGGGAAGATCGTGACGCGGACCAATCATAACGGCGGGATCAACGGCGGGATCTCGAACGGGATGCCGCTCGTCTTCCGCTGCGCCGTCAAGCCCACGCCTTCCGTTTCAGCGGAGCAGCGGACCGTGAACCTTGCCTCCGGTGAGGAAGAAACGCTCCGCGTCGGTGGACGGCACGATCCGGCAATCGTCCATAGGGCGCGCATCGTCGCGGACAGCGTGACGGCGATCGTCCTCTGCGATCTGCTGGCGCAGAGGTACGGAACGGACTGGCTGGGGCCGGGGGCCGGATCAAACACCGGAGGGAGCGGGTCATGACATACGGCTGCATCGGGGAACGGCTGGGTCACAGCTTTTCGAAGGAGATCCACCGTCAGATCGGGGACTACCCGTATGAACTCGCCGAGATCGCGCCGGATTCTCTCGCCGCCTTCTTCGAACGGCGGGACTTCTGCGGGATCAACGTGACGATCCCGTACAAGGAGGCGGTCCTTCCCCTGCTGGACCGGATCAGCGACACCGCCCGCGCCGTCGGATGCGTCAACACCGTCGTCAACCGCGGCGGGACGCTGTACGGATACAATACCGATTTCGACGGCCTCTCCCGGCTTGCGGAGCGCGTCGGAGCGGATCCCGCGGGGAAAAAGGTCCTGATCCTCGGCACGGGGGGCACCGCGAAGACGGCGGAAAGCGTGATGAGGGCGTTCGGCGCCGCGCGGATCGTAAAGGTCAGCCGCACCGGAAAGGACGGCGCCGCTACCTATGACGAAGCGCTCTGCTTACACCGGGACGCCGACCTGATCGTCAACGCCACCCCCTGCGGCATGTACCCCCACCCGGACGCTCAGCCGCTTCCGCTCGATCCCTTTTCCCGGCTCCGGGGCGTGATCGACGCGATCTACAATCCCCTGCGCAGCCGCCTCGTGCTGGAGGCCCGTTCCCGCGGGATCCCGGCGGAAGGGGGGCTGTACATGCTCGCGGCGCAGGCGGTGCGCGCGTCGGAGCTCTTCTTCGGCACGGAATATCCCGCCGGACTGACGGAACAGGTGTACCGCCGCGTTCTCTGCGCGAAGGAAAACATCGTTCTGATCGGCATGCCGGGGAGCGGGAAATCCTCCGTCGCCGCTCTCCTCGGAGAAAAACTCTCCCGGCCCGTCTATGACACGGACCGCCTGATCGAGGAAGAAGCGGGCATGCCGATCCGGGAGATTTTCCGGCTTCACGGAGAACCGTTCTTCCGGGAGATCGAATCGAAGGTCATCCAGGACCTCTCCGGGCAGGGCGGTTCGGTGATCGCAACGGGCGGGGGGGCGGTCCTGCGGAAGGAAAACGAAATCGCCCTGTGCCGAAACGGCAGGCTGTTCTTCCTCGACCGGCCTCCGGAGGCGCT
>JAEEGF011034416.1_pt1 | contig 17463 bp, 20 predicted proteins | sample 9134171 | NCBI WGS metagenome assembly JAEEGF01 (sample SAMN16246542, study PRJNA631951) | gut metagenome | biome: gut microbiome; feature: rumen; material: AP-attached | host: Bos | place: Iran: Karaj | collected 2018-10 | reverse complement strand
TATTCAACCTGAAGAGAGAAATGCAATTCTTGAAAAGGCTATGCCTTGGAATTTTAAGAAGGTCTAAACTTGGATTTTAGACCTAATACAATAATTATAACTGATAAAGCTAAGGATAGCATCTGTAATCCAAGGCGAACGCATCAGAAATTACTAGACAAAACCTAAAGAACAGGCTATGCAATTCCATTGCAACGTCAGGATCATAGCAGCGTTTCTGCAGGATATTGAGACTAAGCAGTTCTTTCTCCTTTTTATTGTTCCACAGCCAATACCTGTAATTTTCCAGATATGCGGATGATCTTCATAAAGCTCCCGTCAGGTCGTATGCTCTCCTACGTGAAGCCCCACATCGGAGAAAACCAGTATGGCGGCGAATCTGTAACCTATGAAGGAGTCTGTTCCACAAAAAAGTGGGAACGTATCGAATCCTACGGTCCAAAGTTCGTGGAAAATATCGTCCAGGCCGTCAGCCGCGACATTCTCTGTTACGCTATGAAAACGCTCCGGCACTGCTTCATCGTCGGTCACGTTCATGATGAGCTGATCATCGAATGCAGCCATGACGTTGACCTGGATGTGATCTGCAAACGGATGGGCAGATCTCCGGACTGGATGCCGGACATCCTGCTCCGTGCCGACGGCTACGAAACAGACTGGTATCGCAAGGACAAAGCCTTGACTAATTTTTAAAATTCCTCATCCTATTTTAGTCAAGAAGGATCCCCGAAATACAAGCTTTCTTGGATCCTTCTTGACTTCATAACCATTTTTCTTCGACTAATTCCTTGACTAAAAAACGGACTTCCTTGACTAAATCTACTGGATAAGGAACCATTCTGCATGAACCGCGCTGCCGCGGACATCCACTATTCCTTCTTTTTTCATTTTTTGAAGAAGATTTGAGAGTTTCTTATATTGTTTCTCTTTAGTAAGAACATCTGGGAATGCAAACTTAACTGCCTTATAAATATCTGCCTTCTTTAAAGGCCCATTTCGCAATGCAGATATGATCAGTTCTTTTAATATTTTCTCGTCCAGACCTTTATTTCTTACATACCCAGCTTTATCGCCGACGGCTTCTGCAATTTTATAGGATACATATAATGCCGGATATCGTCCTTCAACCAAGCCGATCTTCCTAAGTATTTTATAGTCATCCTTGGATATAGTCTTCCTCTTTTGTACCTGATCAAGCAAAAATACTGTCTTCAAATCCAAGCTTCCATTGGAATGGAGCAGTCGAGTATAGTTCTTATCAAGAACCTTCCCGAAAACTGTAACACTGCCGTCTCGACGCGGCTCGAGTGAGCTTAACAACTGATTCTACGTGAGTAGTTCCAGGGAAAAGATCGAATGCAGCAATATCACTCACACGATAATCAGAATTCTTCCCCATGTAGCTCAAATCTCTTGCCAGAGACTCAGGACAGCATGAAACATATATGATCCGTTCAGGAAGTACAGATATTACAGATTTTAAAAGTTCCTCAGCACAGCCTTTTCTTGGAGGATCAAGAATAATCAAATCCGGAGTTATTCCTTTACTGAGCAACTGCTGACAAACAATCTCACTGTTCCCAACAAAAAAAGAAGAGTTGGTAATATTATTGATTTCTGCATTTTTTTTAGCCAGTTCAACCGCCTCCTCTATGATCTCAACTCCATAAACAGAGCCGGCGTCATGGGCAAGTGATAATCCTATTGATCCGACTCCGCAGTAAAGATCAAATACAGTTTCTGTACCGCTCATCTTGGCATAACGTTTAACCTGAGCATAAAGTCTCTCACATTGACTGCTGTTCAGCTGCCAGAAGGAACGCGGCCCCAGCATAAACCGCATGGAATTTAACTCTGTAGTAATGTACTGTTTTCCGTATATGAGTCTGAACTGTTCTCCATAAACAGCATTGCCTGTCGATGAATTGATATTAAGGTACAGAGAATCTACAGACATTTCTGCCAGATGAGCAGACAGCCTGTCCAGACCTATCACATCATATTCAGAAACTACAAGGATCACCATGCGATCACCTGTACGATTACCGGTACGGTATATAATCTCCTTTATCAGCCCCGTTTTCCTGAGCTCGTCATAGCCTTCAATACTGAATAAACTCATCCATTCCAGAACAATCTTATTTACCGAGGATATCCACTCAGGCTCCATTGCACAGTCATCAACAGAAACAAGAATATGAGATTTTTTCGCAAACATGCCGATCTTATTTACGCCATCAACCCGACGCACATAATAAATACTCTTGTTGCGATAACGAAAAACAGGATCTGAAGCAGAACACGCGCATGGAAAAACACACGGCGTATCAATAAAATCCCGACACTGACAGAGAGCATCACTTAACCTCTGAGATTTCAGTCTTAGCAATGCATCATAGGAGATATTTCGAAACTGGCACCCGCCACACTGCGGATGACAGCAGAAATCAGATACACGATCTGGATTTGGTTTCAGAATCTTAAGAAGAGTACAGTCAAAATAGGTTTCGTGTTCACAGCCAAGAGCAACACAGACATTTTCATTCGGCAACGCACCGTCAACAAAAACTTTTTTTCCTTTAAAAAAGCCTACCCCGAAGCCCTTATCGGTGATCTGTTCAATAAAAATTTCAGTACGGCAAGACACACTGCTGCTCATTCCCCCATTCCCGCCATTTTTTTCTTTTCCAGAGTCAGATGACGAACCTGAACATTTTTATTTCTTGATTTAAACCGTTCCGACAGCTGCTGAGCAATAAAAACAGAACGATGCTGACCTCCGGTACACCCTATGCCAATCGTAAGATAGCTGCGATTATTGCGCTCAATCTGAGGAAGCCATGTATTCACAAATATCTCGATCTGGTTTATGTAATCAACAACAGAATCCTTGGATTTGAGGAAATCAATAACCGGCTGATCAAGACCTGTAAGAGCTCTTAATTTCGGAACCCAGTGCGGGTTAGGCAGGAAGCGGGCATCAAAAACAAAATCAATATCCTTGGGTATACCGTTCTTAAATCCAAATGATTCAAAAACTATTACAATTTCTCTGGATTTTCTGCCAAGAAGTCTGTCAGTAATAATCTCATTCAGACCATATCCGTTGAGATTGCCTGTATCAATTCTTATATCGGCATATACGGCAAGAGGAGCAAGAAGACTTGATTCATATATGATTGCCTGCTCAAGAGTATAATTGGCAAGTTTGGTAAGAGGATGTATTCTTCTGGTTTCCGAATATCTCTTGATTAAAATGCCGTCGTCAGCATCAATGAAAATACTGATAACCCTGAGATCAGAATTCTGCTGAAGCTGCATCAGAATTTCATGAACGGAGAAAGAGTCTGCAGGAAGGTTGCGAACATCAATACTGACAGCGATTCTTTCGTACTGACCTGTCGAAACCCTGACAAGATCAGGCAGCAGAGTCACCGGCAGATTATCTACGCAGTAATAACCCAAATCTTCGATGCACCGAAGTGCTACTGTCTTTCCGGCACCGGATCTTCCACTTACCACAACCAGTTCCATAAAATCCTCACCAAAAAGCATCAACACACTTCAATTTCATAATAAAACACCACATGATTTTCTTCAATAGTGTCAACTTCATATTTGAACGGCCGTCATCTAAAAACATATCTAATGTCTATATCCATACCTTAACAACATCTGTCGCAGAGATAGTAAAACCGGACTAAGCAGATCAAAAACAGAAAATATTCAACATGAATACATCTCGTAATCTTCCGCAGCAGAAGTCACAAGGGAAACAAAAGTCAGAGAAAACAGTCAGAATTGATTTGTAGCTTTGAACGGGTTCCATGAGCAGTCAAAAACATTGATTTCGTTAGTTAAGTCGCATTATTATCCCTAAAGGGGCTGTCGCTCTTGACTTTGATATCATATAAAGTTGACTATTAAGGTATGAGCGGAAGCTGCAAAAAATAGCACAGCTCAGGTCGGCTTGAACACCGACTGATCCGACTTGGCTGACAGGTACCGGAGCAGAAATCATCACTCTCTGAGATGAATGGTTCACTTTTGAATTACAATAATAAGGAAGTTGCTTATGCAGATTACAATAAAATGTCGCAATATCGAATTAACTGATGCTCTCAATGATTTTGTACAGGGTAAGTTTTCCAAATTAGACAGACAAAATGCTGAATGGATAAAAGAAATCCTTATTACTCTCTCTGTTGAGAAGCTAGAGCAGAAAGCTGAAGCTGTAGTTCAGGTAGTCGGTGAAACCTACCATACAGAAGCTGTAGGAGATGATCTTTATGCTGCCGTGGACGTTCTTCTGGACAAGGTAGTTCGCATTATTGTAAAGCACAAGGAAAAGCTTCAGAAATAATTTTTGAATCAGATTATATTAAACAAAATTAACTTATCTGTGGCGGATTATATCCGCCATTTTTGTTTGCTGTTCAGTAAAAATCCGGATTTACGGGAATACTGCACTTTTTCATGAAAGAAGGAACACTTGTCAGTTGCCATCAGACAAACCATTCAATCAAGGGATTCTGAACAGAGCATCAGAATATTTTTCTGCAGGACTATTCCTGCGGATAGTCTGAAATACAGGAGGAAAACTCTTTTCTCAAGTCAGAAGGATCCACAGCATTCAGTCTGATTCAGAAAGTTCGATCACATCATATTTACCCAAATAGATGTCTTTATTCTCAAATCCTCAGCAACATCAAACACACTTCCCTTCACAAACATGACCAGTAGTTTGCCCTGGGGTCTGGAGAATTGGTAACGGAGACCTCTCAGGACTGCGTAGACAGAAGAAGAATGATTGTCCTGAACAAAGAATTAACCGGCAAAATTCTTCCTGAAAGCAGAATCCCGCCATGTCTCAAAAAAGAAACCTCTTTCATATCCATACACCGCGGGTTCCAGAACTTTAACCCAGGGATGTTCAACATCCGCTGCATTCATTCAGGAATAACTGCACCTTTTCAGATCAGTCGCTGGCAAAAAGATCACGGGTATAGACCTTATCCATGACATCCTTAAGATCATCAGTAACCCGGTTTGCCACAATAAGATCGCATTCTTTCTTGAATACATCCAGTTCTCTCTCCACCTTTGAATTAAAGAAGCTGTCTTCCTTCATAATAGGCTCGTAGACAACAACATTTACACCCTTGGCCTTGAGACGCTTCATAATTCCCTGTATGGAGGAGGAGCGGAAATTATCTGAACCGGATTTCATAACAAGACGGAAGATACCCACTGTCTTCGGCTTATGCTTCAGTATATCTGCCGCAATGTAATCCTTGCGCACCGAGTTTGAATCAACTATGGCCCGTATGATTGTGCTTGGCACATCTCTGTAATTGGCCAGAAGCTGCTTTGTATCCTTTGGCAGACAGTATCCTCCATATCCAAATGACGGATTGTTGTAAAAGTCTCCGATCCTCGGATCCATGCACACACCGCTTATAATGTCGCGAGTGCTGAGGTTCTTTGATGATGCATAGGTATCAAGCTCATTAAAAAAGGCAACTCTCATGGCAAGATATGTATTGGCAAACAGCTTGACGCTTTCAGCCTCCGTCGGCTTAATAATCAGCATAGGGATTTCGTCCCTGCTCTTTTCCGCACCGTCAGCCAGCAGGTTCAGATAAATCTTGCCAAACTCATCGTTATCCGTACCGATTATAATTCTGGAAGGGAACAGATTGTCGTAAAGTGCTTTACCCTCACGCAGAAATTCAGGTGAAAAATGCAGATTGCTGATACCGTATTTTTTCCGTGTTTCCTCGATAAAACCAACAGGCAGAGTACTCTTAACCACAATCTGGGCCTTCGGCGCATATTTCACAGACTTCTCGATAATATCGAGCACGGAATCAACATTAAAATAGTTTTCTTCAGGATCATAATTTGTAGGTGTTGCAACCAGCACAATTTCTGCCTCCTCCAGAGCCCTTACAGGATCTGACGTAGCCTCCAGATCAAGTTCCCTGGTTTCCAGGTATTTGCTGATGTACTCATCGGTTATCGGTGATTTTCTCTGATTGACAAGTTCAACCCTGGATTCACTGATTTCAAGAAGTCTGACCCTGTTTTTGACAGACAGCATAACAGCAAGTGAAAGACCGACGTAACCGGCACCCGCAACACATATATTCATATAAAATCCTTATGGAACTTTTTTATTTGAAAACGAAAAAGACTCTGGTATCAGGAAAGGCTCAAACAGCACAGCGATCCCTGTGACACTTCAGTATTATTTCAACCAGAGATACATAATCAGGATCTGAAGGGACTTCGCCGCGAAGCAGCCAGCGAAAAAGCATCAGATCCGATTCATCAAGAAATCTGACGAAGGTTTTCTGAGAGTCCTCACTGAGAGAGGCAAAATCCTCTTCAAAGAAAGGCTCTATCAGAAGATCAAGTTCTTTCATGCCGCGCCGGCACTGCCACCTGATATGATTCAACTCATTCTGACTGTACATAATGAAAATATCCGGATATCAAAAAAAACACAAATGGCAAAAGCTAAACCGCAACAGGAGCCTTAATTGCCGGATAAGGATCATAATTTATGATTTCGAAATCTTCAAATTCATAATCAAAAATTGAAGGAGGACGACGTTTAATTTCAAGCTGCGGCAGAGTCTTCGGCTGTCTTGAAAGCTGCAGTCTGGCCTGCTCCAGATGATTCAAATAAAGATGAACATCACCGCCGGTCCAGACAAAATCACCCACACCGAGATCACACTGCTGAGCCATCATATGGGTAAGAAGTGCATAGCTGGCAATATTAAAGGGAACCCCGAGAAAAACATCACAGCTGCGCTGATAGAGCTGACAGGACAGTTTTTCGTTAACCACATAAAACTGAAAAAGAGCATGACACGGAGCAAGAGCCATTTTGTCAATCTCACCGGCATTCCAGGCCGAAACAATTATACGCCTTGAATCAGGATTATTTCTAATCTGATCTACCGCCTGGGATATCTGATCCACAACTCTGCCGTCAGCGGCCTGCCAGCTGCGCCACTGATGACCATATACCGGACCAAGATCACCGTTCTCATCTGCCCATTCATCCCAGATGGTTACATTGTGATCATGCAGATATCCGACATTTGTATCACCCTTCAGAAACCACAGCAGTTCATAGATAATGGAACGAAGATGAAGTTTCTTGGTTGTGACCAGAGGAAAACCGTCCTCAAGGGAAAAACGCATCTGATGACCGAAAAGCGACACAGTACCGGTTCCCGTGCGATCACTTTTCTCACTGCCCTCATCAAGAATTTTCTGCATCAGTTCAAGATACTGTTTCACTTTTTAATACCACCCTAAAATTCTCATTCACTGACGAATCTCTGCAAATCCAGTCCGCTTATGTAATCTGAAAGTCTTGCCTTCAGAGCCTCAATATCCTTCAAATCATTCTCTTCTACTATTCTGGTAATCTGACTGATATCAATGCGCCTTATAACATACTTAATTTTGGCAATGCTGCTCAGATTCATGCTGAAAATACGGTAGCCGAAGGCCAGCAGGATCACCATTCCCATTACACCGCCGCACATCTCACCGCAGACATCAACCTTGCTGCCAAGCTCTGATATCTTTCTCCCAATCTCCCGGAGAACCCTGAGCACAGCAGGATGATACGGGGTATAAATGTGCGATACGCGTGAATTGCTTCTGTCCACAGCAAGCATATACTGTGTAAGATCATTTGTGCCGATGGAAAAGAAATCCACTAGCGGTGCCACATCCTCAAGAATAAACAGCATTGAAGGAACTTCAATCATGACACCGAACTTAGGATATTTAAGCGTTTTTCCTTCACATTTAATTTCGTCAAGAACCTCCTGATATGCATCATCAAGAATACGCTTCGCATCCATGACCTCGTCGACGGATGTAACCATAGGGATCATGATATTGAGATTGTCCAGTCCGACTGACGCCCTGAGCATTGCCTTGTACTGTGAGAGCAGGATGGACTGGTTGTCAAGAGTCATGCGAATACCACGCCAGCCTAGAGCCGGATTGATTTCCTCAACCTTAAAATACGGAAGTTGCTTGTCTCCGCCGACATCCAGAGTTCTCATGCATACCGGCATTCCGCTGAAAGAACGAAGAAATTCGGCATAGAAGCCCTGCTGTTCTACCTCAGTCGGGAAAGAACTCTGAAGCATGAACGGAATTTCAGTACGGTACAGTCCCACTCCGTCGAGAAATGATTTCTCCTCCTTTTTCATATCAACATCAAGACCGGCATTTAATGCAACCCAGACTCTCTGACCGTCAGTACTTACCACCGGCTGGCAGAATTCCTTCTCCACCATCTCCTGCATATGTCTGCGACGGCGGATAATCTCCTCATATTCCTCTCTGACGGCAGAGTCAGGCTCTATGAGAATTTCACCCTTTGTGCCATCCAGCACAAGGATCTTCTTATCTACGGCGTCAAGAGGAATCTGGACCCCCATCACAGCCGGAATATTCAGAGATCTTGCCATAATCGCCGCATGTGAATTCACGGAACCCTTAAGTGAAACAACACCCTTGAGCACCTTAGTCGGGATTTCAACCAGAAGCGAAGCGGAAACCTCCTCTGCCACAAGAATAACCGGAGTATTCAAATCATAATTATGAGCCTGGTTGTGGGCCAGCTTGCTGAGAAGACGCTGTGCAACATCTCTTATATCGACAGTACGATCCTGCATGTATCTGGAACCGCCATCGGCAAGCTTGGAAATCATCTCCTCGCAGACAATCTTAACTGCAGAAACTGCCATAATCTTCTGCTCGCTGATTGCCTTTACAATTTTTTCCGAGAAGCTTACATCGTTAATCATCATGGAGTAAATTTCCAGGATCTCAGATGTCTCATTTTTTGAAGATGTCTGATTTATTCGGAGCATCAGAGTATCAAGATCAAGCTGAACCTGGAAAATAGCCTGCTTGAAAAGTTCAACCTGGGTAAACACATCATCAGTATGAGTCACCACCACATGATCCAGATCCAGCTGCGGATACCATACAAAGGCACGGGCCACGCTCTGTCCGTTGGATGCGGCTATGCCCTTTATCGGCTTTGAAAAACAGCGTTCGATTTTCATCTGATTAAGCATCTGGGCATGTGCCACCTTCGATGCCAGCTGTGCAGCCAGAGTAACAATGAAGGATTCATCTGACTCGTCGAATTTACGCGGTTCCTTCTGCTGAACAACAAGAACACCGAGAAGCTGGCGCTGATCAACAATCGGAACTCCGAGAAATGAACGGAAGCAGTCCTCCCCGACCTCCGGCAGGTATTTGAAATTCGGGTGCGCCGTGGCATCGGCCAGATTTATCACCTCAAGCTTTTTGCCTACATAACCTACAAGTCCGTCTCCGTAATGCAGGATCGTCTTGCCCACGGCATCCTGTGACAGACCGTCGGTTGAAACCAGACGGAATCTTTTCTCGTTAGGCTCTGCAAGGTATATGGAGCAGCAGTCCGCATTAAGTGATTCCTTGGTTTTTACCACCAGATTGTGCATTGCATCCTGAAGATTCGGAGCAGCAATGACACTTTCAATAATTTTTCGAAGTAGTGTTAACACCAGTGTTTCCTTGCTTGATATGACTTTTCACCCAAATTTTTTCTGATAGTCGGACGGCATGACTGCTGCGTTGCCTCCAGAAACTCCCTCAGAACCCTGCGGTATACATCCCGCTTGAAAGATATGACCTGCCGGATCGGATACCAGTAGGAAACCCAGCGCCAGCCGTCAAATTCCGCATCATCAGTGTGATCAAAGCAGATGCTTTTCTCCCTCTCCTCGGAAAGCAGCAGCAGAAACCATTTCTGTTTCTGTCCGATACATACAGGAACCGAATCAGCATGAACAAGACGCTTGGGAAGCTTGTATTTGAGCCAGTACTTTGTCTGATCCACAAGAACCACATCCGTCTCGGCAAGTCCAAGTTCCTCCTTCAGTTCCCGGTACATAGCCTGCTCCGGACTCTCCCCCTGGTCCACGCCACCCTGGGGAAACTGCCAGGAATTCTGACCGATACGTCTGGCCCAGAGAACCTGTCCCACCCTGTTACAAATCACAATGCCTACATTATAGCGGTAACCTTCCTGATCTATCACAAAAAAAAGACTCTCCACCTCAGTCAGATACGCTAATTTTTTCACAAATAACGCATTATCTCAAGAAACACACAATTCTTTATGACTGAATTTAAAACCAGCACACAAACATCAGCACAAGTGGCTGTCGGCACATCGGCAAATGAGACTTTTCAGAACGGGAGCAGGGTAAATTAAATATGGTCTGTGTTAGAATTCAGCCATGCTCAGGGTAATGATAGGATGAAAAAAAAATGAAAAAAGTGCAGCGTCCGGAAAACGTGGACGAGCTGATGCAGCGCTGCTACTCAATAGCAGGGCTCAGCATCGGTGAAATAGCATCAAATCATGGTCAGGTTCCTGAAAAGTTGCTCCACTACAAAGGATGGTTCGGACAGCTTATAGAAACCGTTCTCGGGGCTGATGCCGGAAGCACGCCGACACAGGATTTCTACGAGCTTGGCATAGAACTCAAAACAATTCCCCTGGATGAAGAATACCATCCGCTGGAAACAACTTTCGTATGCATAACTCCCCTGATGGGCGTAAGCGGAATGATCTACGAGGAGTCAAACGTCCGCAACAAGCTTAACTGCGTTCTGTGGGTTCCCTTCAGCGGATCAAGAAATATTCCTGTATCAGAACGGACAGTCTACACTCCTTTTCTCTGGAGTCCCAGCAGAGAGGAGGATCTGGCACTCAGAGCGGACTGGAATGACCACATGGAAAAAATTGCCACCGGACAGATAGAAAGCATAACAGCAAGAGACGGAGATGTGCTTCAGATCAGACCGAAAGCTGCGGACGGAAAGGCTCTTACGAAAGCAATCGGTGCTGACGGCAGCATTATCATGACAAGGCCGAGAGGCTTCTATCTCAGAAAATGCTTCACTGACTCTATCATCAGACGGGAATACAAAATTTAGAAATCGATGATTTTGGAATCGTTGATTTCAAAAAAAATTTTTTTAAACATAAAATCAAACCGCTGTTTTTTTTTATCTTTAATCAAATTTCAGTGTTCTAAAAAAATTTTTTAGCCCGTCTGAACCCGTACAGTTACTGAATTCTGCTAAAAAATAATCTGTTAATAAAAAATTTTTTTCAAATCAAAAAAAATTTTTTTTAATTTAAAAAAAAATTGTGTAAAATAGCATTGTGTATTTTTTGCACTAAACAAGGAATAAACTATGTCAGTATCTAAAAAATATAATAAAACAACAAACGAAGTCAAGTTGACATTCAAGGTTACCAAGGAAGCCTCTCAGAATGCCAAGCAGGTATTTCTTCTTTGTGAAAACAACGGCTGGGATCCGGTAGAGATGACTCAGCTGAAGAGCGGGGATTTCAAGGTTGATGTCAAGGTAGAAGGCAAGCTGGATGCCGAGTACCAGTACCGTTTCCGCCTCGTAATGGAAGACGGTCAGGAAATTTTCGACAATGACTGGGAAGCAGACAGATATGTACCGAACGTATTTGGCGGCGAGAATTCTCTGGTTGATCTTAAGATCGGTCTGACTGCCGATATCGAAGAGGCTGCACCTGCAGCTGCTCCTAAGGCAGAAAAGACTGCAGCTCCAAAGGCTGCTGATGAAAAGCCTGCTAAGAAGACTACAGCAGCAAAGAAGACCACTGCTACAGCAAAGAAGAAGAAGAAGTAATATTTTCATAAACTGCCAAACGGCAAAAAGGCGGAGTTGTCAGACTCCGTTTTTTTTTTAGTTCTAATAACCTGATGAATTATCTTGCTGATTCCGTGAACAGCACTATTACAAAAACGAGATTGTAAAGATCCTGTTAAAATAACAGATCCAGGAGAAATATCAGATGAAAAAATTCAACACAACGGCCGTATGTATACCTTCCAGGCATTATATGGCGGATCTCTCCGAGAAAGTTCAGGAAATTAAAATGCTGGTTGATGACGGAAAGTATTTTACGATCAACAGGGCAAGGCAGTACGGAAAGACAACAACCCTGACAGCCTTAAATTTGGCTTTGTCTGACCAGTATGATGTCATTAACATAGACTTTCAGGATATTACCAGTGCTGACTTCGAAAATGAAAGCGAGTTTACAAAAGGTCTGGCACAGCTTCTTTGTGATACCAGAGACAGCATGTAAATTCCCATTCCCGACGATTTCTATGACATGTTTCAGGAACTTGCCGGCAAAGCAGAGAAGACTAAACTGAATGATATTTTCAGAATTTTTGACTGCTGGAGCAAAGAGAACGCAAAGCCTGTTGTGCTGATAATTGATGAGGTGGATACTGCAACTAATAATCAGGTTTTTCTGTGGATTTTCTTGGAAAACTGAGAGCCTGCTATCTGAAACGTGAAAAAAACACGAAATACCGTACTTTTCAATCGGTGATCCTTGCCGGTGTTACTGATGTAAAACATCTGAAGAGAAAAATAAGATCAGGCGATGAAATCAAGGAGAACAGTCCGTGGAACATTGCTGCGGATTTCACTGTCGATATGAGTCTGACCATCACACCGGCATGAATACGGAAGCAAATGCCAAAATCATCCGGGAATACACAAACGGGTATCCATTCCTGGTGAGCAGAATCTGCCAGTTAATCGATGAGAAAGTCTCAAAGACAGTAAACCCGGCTGAAGCCTGGTCAGTCAGAGGGATCAATGAAGCTGTCAATCAGCTCCTTTCGGAAAACAATACTCTGTTTCAGTCGCTTACCAAAAACCTGAACTGCTATCCCGATTTAAAGGCAGCTATTCGCAGCATTCTTATGGAAGGAACGAGACTGACTTACAATCCGCAACAGGATGCAATTGCACGGATGCAGATGTATGGACTCATCAGGAATGATCACAATACTGTCAGGGTTGCAAACCGCATATTTGAAACAATGCTCTATAATCTCTTTCTTTCTGACGAGGAGCTAAAAAATAACGCGTTCAGCAGAGAGGGCGGGCTGGTCAGGAATATTTTTATCGAAGACGGCAGACTGAATATGCGTCTCATCATGGAACGGTTCATCAAAACATACAATGAAATCCCAGGATCGCTTAAGGAGCGCTTCAGAGAAAAAGACGGCAGAGAAAAATTCCTCCTGTATCTGAAGTCAATCATCAACGGAACAGGCAATTATAATATTGAGGCACAGACCCGTGATCAGACACGTACCGACATAATCGTGGATTATCTCGGACATCAGTATGTCATTGAACTGAAGATCTGGCGGGGAGAAAGATATAACGCAGCAGGAGAAAAACAGATCTGCGAGTATCTGGATTACTGGAATCTGAACACCGGGTATATGCTGAGTTTCAATTTTAACAAAAACAGGGAAACAGGCGTGAAACAGGTTCAGATTGGTGACAAACTGCTATATGAGGGCACTGTGTGAAGCAATATCCTGCCTCCTGTCAGCACGGCAGGCATTCACTGCTGTATTGCAGAACCGGCCTCATGCACAACGAACATAGTCTGGCAGTGACTGTGCTCCATGCAAAAGACAGAAGCTTCCTGCATGAAGCACAGAACCTGGAATCCACGTAACCCTTGGCAGCAAACCCAAAATCCTGTACCAGTTTAGATCAGCATTAGAGTCCCGGTTACCGCATCCCCGTCACAGATTGCAGGGATCTCCTGGCTTTCTGCAATACGCAGTTTATCTGCAGCCATCCGGCATCAAACGGTTGCCGTTGCGAACCTATTCATTTGGATGCAGCTATAAAACGTTTACGTTATACCCGGAAATGCTGTTATCAGCAGGGAGAACAACCTCTCCCTGTGGCCTGTCAGTAAGTTTATAAAAAACCCTGTTTGTTTAAGATCCTGCAATATGTCATAATTTTGCTGTAAAATAAGTTATGGGCGTACTTACTATTCATTCACGAGGATAATCTTTTATGAAATTTTCATCTAATATTCTGAGAGTATCAGCTCTCGTCGCAGCAGCTGTTCTGCTGCCCGCATCAGCAATGGCTGACAGTCCAGCTTTCAAAACAGGGCGCTATGCCTTCGGTCCTGGAGCCAACCTTGACAGTTTCACCTGTGACAGCAGCGATAAAGAAGCCTGCAAGGCTCTTTTTCAGATGAAGAACAAACTGACAAAGGAGGAGAGGGAACACCTTGGCAGTCCCGGAGAAAGAGCATATCTTGGTGACTTTGTAATCACAAAGGAAGCTGGGGACGATGATCTTTATTCTGTAAAGGGAGGAATATTTATCGGTCATGCCGGCGATTACACATTCAAATCAAAGAATGCTGACAAGGCCATGTGCCGTCTGCTGGAACCGAATAAGCTCTCATGCTCCGTCCATGATGACGACGATAACGAAAGCACGGCAACACTTACCTTTGTAAAGAACAACGAGGTCAAGCTCAATGTTGAAATCTCCGAAAACTCACCAAAAGATCCACTCTTTGAAGAGCTTATAAGGTTTGTCGACGATCAGATCTTCCGCTACGAAACAGAGAAGGAATACGAACACGATATGTTTATAAGTGCAAAACTCAGTTACCTTAAGGTCGATGCCGATCTCAACAGTAAGTGGAAATCTCTGGACAAAAAGGTGAAAGATAAAATTCTTACGGAGCAGAGAAAATGGATTGCGGAAAAGGATAAAAAGTGCGGTCCTGTTACCATGAAGGGCAGCGAAAAAGAGCTGACCGCCATGTATAAATGTCAGGAGGATATGACTTCCAAACGGCTGTATGATGATCTCTACAGTCTGTAATCTTTAATCTCTTGATGTTGAAGTCAGGAAACTGTACTTCCGGAAATTTCGTCAGCAGATGACATCCGGTCTTGATTTTCAGACTTCCGTCCGGACAAATTAAAAGGGACATGGCTGAAAGCACCATGTCCCTTTTTTCATGAAAACAAAATATGTTTTATGATTATGCCTTGGCATCCTGGGCAGGACGCTTTGAAACAAGCTTTTCACGAATACGGGCAGACTTGCCGGATCTCTGACGGAGGTAGTAAAGTTTAGCACGACGAACATCACCGCGACGGATCACTGTGACGGATTCAATCAGAGGGCTGTGAGTCTGAAATACTCTTTCAACGCCTTCACCGTTAGAGATCTTTCTAACAGTAAACGCAGAATTGATACCACGGTTACGCTTTGCAATTACAACGCCTTCATAAGCCTGAATACGCTCTTTTTCTCCTTCCTTTACGCGAACGTTAACCTTAACGGTGTCGCCAGGATTGAATGCAGGAAGATCTGTACGTAACTGTTCCTTTTCTAACTGTTCAATAATATTCATTTTTTTTCCTTATACCTAGAATAAACTGAAACCCTACTTCTTTTGACTATCCGTTTCACGGATATACATGGCAAGCTGTTTTTCCTGCCTGTCAGTCAGAGCTAGGTTTTTAATTAAATCCCTTCTTCTTACATAGGTTCTGCCCAATGCCTCTTTAAGACGCCAATTTGCAATGTCTTCATGACACCCCTGAAGCAGTACATCAGGAACCTTTAATCCATCAGCACATTCAGGCCTCGTATACTGAGGATAGTCAAGAATACCCTCTGTGAATGAATCATTCTCGGCACTCTGCATATCGCCCAGCACCCCCGGAATAAACCGGGATACGGCATCGATCATGACCATGGCCGGCAGTTCACCGCCGCTTAAAACATAGTCACCGATGGACCATTCCTCATCCACATACAAGGAAATTATTCTTTCATCTATTCCCTCGTACCGTCCTGCAATAATCACAAGATTATGCATTCCTGCAAATTTCTTCACAGCAGTCTGTGAAAGTTTTTCCCCCTGAGGGGACATATAGACAACTCTGGCATCTTCGCCGATACAATCCACAGCACGTGTTATCGCCTGCTTAAGTGTATCAAACTTCATCAGCATTCCAGGTCCGCCGCCAAAAGGTCGATCATCAACCGTCTGGTAATTATCCGTTGCATAATCACGGGGATTAAAAAATTCAACGGTAAGCAGCCCTTTTCTGACAGCCCTTCCTGTAACTCCGAAATCTGTAAGTGCTTTAAACATATCGGGGAACAGAGTAACTATACCTATTCTCACCTGAATCACCACAAATTCAGAAATCAGGGTCCCAGATGACAACCAACTTCTGAGCATCCTCATCCAGTTCGGTTATTGTAGAACCGAAGACAAGAGGAAGAAGACGTTCCTTCTTACCGTAGGCATCATCACTGTTTGCTTTAACAACCAGCACATCGTTTGCACCGGTCTCCATAAAACCGTCGACTACACCGAGATCATATCCATCAGTATTAATCACTCTCATCCCCATCAGATCGTTAATATAAAACTCATCTTCGGGAAGAGGCGGCAAAGAAGACTCATCAACAAAAACAGACTTACCGGTCATTGACTGGGATTCCTCCCGCTGGTCAAAGCCTTCCAGCTTGCAAATATACCCGTCACCGTGCCTTTTCCACTCAGTCAGTACAATCTCTTTCAGGTTGTCTCCCGCCTGAGTATACCAGGGACCGTAATCGAATATATTTTCAGGATCATCTGTGTATGAATGAATACGAATCCAACCGCGGACACCATAGACGGAACCGAACCTGCCCACTTCCACAGGGGATTTTATTTCATCCATAACCATTCCTTACTGAGCCAGCTTTCTTGCTCTTTTGATCAGTGCATTAACGCGATCAGAAGGCTGAGCACCGTTTCCAATCCAGTAATCAACGCGATCAAGCTCAATACGGAAATCCTTGTCCTTGGAAATAGGATTGAAGAAGCCTACACGCTCAATGAACTTACCGTTGTGCTCACGGCGGGAATCAGCAACTACAACCTGATAGAAAGGACGCTTCTTTGCACCAGCACGTGCTAAACGAATAACTACCATAAATCCTCTATATCTAGTTATTTATCAAATAAACAGATCCGAAAAACACGAATCTCACCATCTGAAAGACCGTATTTCATACAGACTTTTCAAGTTAGTAGATTATAGCCACAAGAAAAGATAAATGCAATCTGAAATACAGATCACATATTTTAAGTTCCTCGAACAATCTCAGAGACCTAAAATCCGCATCTGAACCGGCACAAACAATACAGAAAGGTAAAGAGACCCGGCGTTAGTCTGACGATTTATCCGGTGTCAACTACCCATCACCTAAAGGAAATGGGCTTGTAACTGCCCAGCCGTCGTAACGGATGTTACTCCTGCGGCCTTTAACCCCGATAGGTATTACTACCTAAAGTGGCGTTACATCATAGGGTGGCTGACAGCACCCTTTACAACAGAGTTTACTCAGTTGTAACTGCACCAGGTACCTGGCTATCTTCAAGATAGTTTATTCCCATACGGTGCAGATTCATAGCTCCAATACGGTCATCATTAGACTTATATCCGC
>JAEEGF010527400.1_pt1 | contig 17463 bp, 10 predicted proteins | sample 9134171 | NCBI WGS metagenome assembly JAEEGF01 (sample SAMN16246542, study PRJNA631951) | gut metagenome | biome: gut microbiome; feature: rumen; material: AP-attached | host: Bos | place: Iran: Karaj | collected 2018-10 | reverse complement strand
GGAAAAGAATTGCTCGTTTTTTCGGAAATTAAGCATTGATTTGTTGAATTTAGGTATATAAAAAGATGATAAAGATAACTATTATTTTTTGTTTGATAATAATCGTTATATTAAGTTTTGTTACAGAAAAAATTACTGAAGATTATAGGAAAACTTCTATAATCAGTTTCAATATAATATTTGATTTGTTAAAAATTTACAAAAAAACAAAAGAAATAAAATATTTAGTACTTTTTTGTCTTGACATATTTTTTCTAATCTTTTTATTTTGCTTGTTTATTTATCATTAAATAGTATATCTTCTTTTCCCTATATTATTTTAACCTTGCCTTACTTTATTGACCGTGGTTTTACCGGACAACGACATTTGGATAATTTTGCCCTTATTAACTTTAACGGCAGAATGTACGACCCTGTTTTGGCACACTTCTTTGTAGTCTGTAAACATCCCCTTTTTAGGACAGTTCTAAATTGTGTACCTCTTATACTTTTTACACGGTATCCGACAGAAATAATAACATCCAAATTATAATATCGTGTAAGATAGTTTTTACCATCAAGGGCAGTTGTCAAGTATTCCCTGACAGTTGAAATCGGAGATAATTCATTTTCTTTAAAGATATTGCTGATATAAAAACAGATATTCCTATTATTTGTTCTCCAATACGTCCAAGTGGGGAAAATACAAAATTCCGCTGTCTGATGTTATTTTGACAATTGTTTTTCCAAATCAGCTTTTAGTTTGTGATATTTTTTTATCTCCGCTTCATTTCTAGAAAACAACGAACTTTCAAGATTTTCAAGAACTTCAAGCATTAATGATACCGCATTGTAACGGATAACCATTAAGTTGTTGGGTTTTACGGCGTTTTCGCAAACGTCTAAACATTCTTTCAATAATTTTTTGATAGTTTCTTCATCCCTAGTGGTTTCTTCATCTTCATCATAATTATATTCAATAATGGCTTTGTGCAGATAGCAGATTGCGATATCTTTTTCTACATATTTCTTGTTTTCATTCTTATAAAAAGGTAACAAGATAGTCAAAGCGGTATCATAATGTGAGGAAGCCCTGTATTCGTAATCCATTTTGAGGTATAATAATCCCACTAGTTTGTGATTAGTTCCGAGAGCGATTCGCAATGCGTCATTGGTGTCTATTTTGCTCAGTTCAGCCACAATTTCCTTTCGCAGAACAAGGGCTTCGTTAAACCATTGATTGTTGTTGGTGGAATCCTCCATTTCCTCATAGCACGAGGCTAATTCATTTTTGATGTCAAGGTCGTAACTCTTGTAATTGACAGGATTTTTTTTGGAAAATAGTTTGTGATTTAACTCCTTGCACTGAATAAGATAATCTACAGCCTGTTCCAAAGAATCCATTTGACGATAATTTTTACCCAACTGATAGAGCAAACGAATATATTTTATATCCTTTGGTTCTCCATAATTCTCTAAAAAATCCTTGCCTTCTTTGACCATTTGGTAAAAACGAACGGCATCGTAATACCAACCCATTTTGACGGAAATGTCACCGAGCAGGGCAGCGGTATTGATGTATGTGTGATAATGATCAGAATCTATATATTTCGTGGAATCACAATAGGGCAGATAGTTATATAGGCTTGAAATGTAGCCTTTAAGATTTTCTGTATTGGAATGGTATTCAATTAGAATGCTTTTCAATGTTTCATATTTCTGACTTACTTCATTTAGAGGATACCGGTCGTATAGTTTTTCTGCTTTTAACATCTCTTCCATGGATTTTTCTTCCTGTTCGAAATAATAGAATACGAGAGCCTTGTTAAAATGCATTTCACCCCATGCTCCGTAAAAAGTGGTGTCTCCGGATTTTTGAGCCGTTTTGAATTCTTTTTCAGATTTGTCGAAATACTTCATGGCTGTCTTGTAGTCTTCTTGCATGGAAAATACGTCCCCTTGAAAATGGTAGGCAATAGCTTTGTTGATAGTTTGGGCAGTCTGCAACTTGGCGGACAGTTTGGGGTAATCCACCACCTGCTGGTAACAGTCAAATGCCTCTTTTATTTGTTTTTGTTGCAAGTAGGCATCTCCTTTCTGCAGCAAAGCCGTCATGATTTCCAAATGGGCGGAATCGTTGGTGGAGCATAGTCTCCGATAATAATTGATAGCCTCATCATAAGAGGTAATAGATTGAGCAAACAAGTTATTTTTATATAAATATTCCGATTCGATATGGAAATAGTTTGCTTTTTCTTGAATGCTATCCTTGTGAAGCAGCCGTGACTTTTTTTCCAACAATTCATGAGTATAGGAGTTGATATTTTTTACAAAATATTCGTTTCCGGTATAGTAACAAATTGTTTTTCCTATTGAATTGTCGTCCAAGACCCATTCATACATGTAGGGATAGATAACTTCGCAAGGGGCAAGAGCTTCCTTGTAGGCATTGTAATAGAAAGAGACGCTATCAGGATGGGAATGCAGGAAAAGACATCCTTTAAACAGCATGCTCTTGTTGGATAATTGCTGTGGTAGCATAATTTCCGGCATAAGTTCTTTTAATTTCGGCAAGAGAGCATCCATTGTACTGATGCGGGCGAAAGAGATGCTATCGTAGTTGTGCAGTACATTTTTCAATGTATAGAAATAGAGAATGAGGTTTTCCAGTGAAGGTCTATTCTGATAAATCTCCGAAGCTAAACGAACCTGCGTGTCCTTCAGTTTTTTCATAATGGGGAAAAGAGAGTCGTTGTTATCGGGCAAAACCATCAGATCCTGCAGGGTAAAAAACATTCTTTTTTTATAAGAAAATTCTGAATAATATTCATTTTTATCTGTCTGAAAAAGATTCTCATAGGCGGTGTCTAATTGCGACAAAGCATGAAGAGTATCTCCTATATTGAAATATTCGGCGGCTGTGGCAGCCCGCGTTTTTGCAAGGGCTATTTTGAGTTTTGGGAAAGAATCCTGTATCAATTGTGTCATTCCCAAGTTTTCTTCAATAAGTGTTTCTTCTGGATTTTCATCTGCTGACGACTTGTAATAGCGGGATACAAGCTGTTTCATCCAAGGATCTTGGCAACTATCCTTGGCATATTGCTTGATTTTTTCCACCTCTTCTCCCTGTATTTCCTCATTTAAACAATTCATGTAATCAATGAGCAAGGGAGTATTGTTTTTAAACCCGTTGTCAAGCAAAAATTTGTAATAATCGCTTGCAGGCGTGGTGTCTTTCATGACATCCCTTATGGTAAGATAATAAAAAATCCTTTGCAGGTTAATATCACTATTATCATTGGCAACAATCTGAGATTTTGCTAATTCCAAGCATTGCTGGAGGTCCCCTTGTGACAAGGCCTGCTCACATTCTCTGCGGATGTCACTATTGATGTAATACATGCTGAATTTATTGATTTCGGAAACGATGTCGTGCAAGTATTTGCCCCAATTATAGAGATTAGCGGAAATAATCTCATTGAGATAATCAAGAGTCTTTTCAGGATTTTTGTCCATTTCTTTATTGATTGTATCAACATAGTTAAGATAATCGTTACGATATATATGGGCAAAAAGAGAGTCAAATATACGGTCGCGTTCTGCATAATAAAGGTCTGCCCGCATCATGTACCAAACCATGGTGTCTTTGTTCAACAGTTTCGCTGAGAAACGGCTTTTCCAATTCGGACCTAAATCAACATATTCAGGAAATTTTAAAATTAAATAGTTATTTTCAATAAAATCTCCATAGTGCTTGTCAGCAAAAACGAGGACTGCTATGCCTTTGGCATTGGTGACGGCAGTCTGTTTTTCAAAATTGATTTGAACCCCTGAAAGAGGTTTGCCTGTTTCGTAATCCACAACTTTGTAATGTTGTTTAACTTGTGCTAAAGATATGTTGGCGGCTAATACCAATGCCACAATAAGCATTATTATGTTCTTTGTCTTCATCGTTATTTTTAATATGTTCATCTCTTATTGTTACTAATATTTCCTTTTGTCGTAGTTTTTGACAGCAAAAATCTCTTTAAAATTATCTAAATCACAATAAAATTGATTTTTAATCCGCAAAGATACAAAAAAATTATCTAAAACAGATTTACAAAGCAAAAATTATTTTTAGCAAGAAAAGGATAGAGGAGTACTTTAATATAACGAGAAAACGCTAATAATAGAGGAGGTTGCTTTGAATACTTTTAAAAACTTTGTATAAATTATTTGTTGATACAAAAATAAAGTTAATTTGTCCGTAATCTTTATTTAAGTTTACTGATAATTTCATCGGCATCGAATTGCATTTTACAAAAAGCAAACCACCGTTTCCCCAAATCTTTGATGGATGCTCCAATGTGGTAAACATCTTGGTCAATAATCAAGAATCTGTCATGGGACTTTGCAAATTGATGCACTGTAATCGGTGCGAATTGTTCATTGTGTTTTTCAATGGCAACAGCAAACGAAGGAGAAATGTTCTGTGTGTAAATTGTTGCAGATACCTTTTGTGCTCTTTCTGCCAAGCGTAGAAGAACCGTATCGTCAACATAATTATCTATCAGCACAATTCGTTTTTTTGCAGAACGCACCAAGCGGTTGATAAATTCAAAAGGTTCCAACATTTGTCCATCGTAGAATATTCCTTCCACAGGTGGCAGAGATGTACGGACAAAGAAGTCAATTTTTTCCGAGTGTTCACTAAGCGTTTTTTGCTGTTTTTTCAACTGACTTTCAACTTTCATGAGTCTATAGTTGAGCGAGTATCCTTTTAAAAGATAATCTTTTAATATTTGGTTTGCCCAAATTCTAAATTGTGTACCTCTTATACTTTTTACACGATATCCGACAGAAATAATCACATCCAAATTATAATATCGTGTAAGATAGTTTTTACCATCAAGGGCAGTTGTCAAGTATTCCTTGACAACTGAATTTCTATCTAATTCTCTTTCCTTAAAAATGTTGTTAATATGCAGACTGATATTCTGTTTTGTGGTTTCAAAAAGAATAGTCATCTGTGCTTGTGTCAGCCATACGGTTTCTTCCTCAAGCTTTACTTCAAGTTTAATATCTTCATTCAGTTGGTATAATATGATTTCGTTATGGTTGGTCATAAGTGGCAGTGTTATTTTCTATTTATGTTTTCACACTGCAAAGATACAAAAAAATTTTTCAAAAAATACCAAACTAATATTTTTTTGTCCGTTTTTGTTTCCATAAAAAAAGAAAACAGACGGGCATTGTTAGTTTTTATGGTTTAAAGGATTTTTATATAGGTTGCTTATTATTTTTTATAGGCACAACCTGTCATTCTTATCTTTTTTTATTGTAAATTTGCAATTTTGATTGTAAAAGCAAATATTTTTGTTTAAAAATATCACCATGGAATATAATTTTAGAGAAATAGAGAAAAAATGGCAGTCGCAGTGGGAGCAAGACCATATCTACCATGCCGAAAATACATCCGACAAACCCAAATATTATGTTTTAAGCATGTTTCCCTATCCTTCGGGAGCGGGTTTGCATGTAGGGCATCCCTTAGGATATATTGCCGGAGACATCTATGCTCGTTACAAACGGTTGAAAGGATACAATGTCTTGCATCCTATGGGCTACGATGCCTACGGTTTGCCGGCAGAGCAATATGCCATACAAACAGGACAGCATCCTGCTGTTACCACTCAGACCAATATCAAACGCTACCGCAGCCAATTGGACAAATTGGGGCTCTCTTTTGACTGGGACAGGGAGGTGCGTACCTGTGAGCCATCCTATTATAAATGGACACAATGGGCTTTTATTCAGCTTTTTAACCATTATTATTGCAATAAAGCAAAAAAAGCCCTGCCGATAGAAGGGCTTGTCAAGGAATTTTCTGCCCACGGCACGGAAAACATTGACGCGGCCTGCAGCGAACCTTTGCTATTTACCGCTGAGGAATGGAACGGCAAATCGGAAAAGGAGCAGCAGCAAATATTGATGAATTATCGTTTGGCCTATTTATCCTATGCCATGGTAAATTGGTGTCCGAAGTTAGGCACCGTGTTAGCCAACGACGAGGTGATAAACGGGGTGTCGGTACGCGGAGGCTATCCGGTGGAAAGAAAATTGATGCAGCAATGGTCCTTGCGTATCACCGCCTATGCACAGCGTTTGTTGGACGGCTTGGAAGATTTGTGCTGGTCGGATTCCATCAAAGAAGTGCAACGCAATTGGATAGGACGCAGCCAAGGGGCTTCTGTATTTTTCCCTTTGGAAAACGGCAGCCGCTCTTTTGAAATCTTCACCACTCGTCCCGATACCATCTACGGAGTAAGTTTTATGGTGTTGTGTCCCGAACATGAGTTGATAAATGAAATCACCACCGCCGAACAAAAAGAGGAGGTGGAAAAATATGTTACTTGGGCAAAAAACCGTTCCGAAAGGGAAAGACAGTCGGAAGTGAAAACGGTCAGCGGTGTTTTCACCGGTGCCTATGCCGTAAATCCTATTAACAACACACGCATTCCGATATGGATATCCGACTATGTGTTAGCCGGTTACGGAACAGGAGCCATTATGGCGGTGCCCGCCCACGACAGCCGGGATTTCGCCTTTGCCCGTCATTTTAATTTGCCGATAGTGCAGGTGGTGGTTCCCAACGGAGAACAACCGGAAGACACCTCCACATGGACACAAAGCAAAGATTCCAAAGAAGGATATTGTATCAATTCCGACATTTTGAACGGCTTGCAAGTGAAGGAGGCGATAGAAAAAATGCTGGCACACATAGAAAACCTGCATGTAGGAAGTAGAAAAATCAACTACCGTTTGCGGGATGCCATTTTCAGCCGCCAGCGTTATTGGGGGGAACCTTTCCCTATCTATTACAAAGACGGCATTCCTTGTCCTGTGGACGAAAGCGACCTGCCGCTGCTGTTGCCCGAAATAGACAAATATCTGCCGACAGAAACGGGAGAACCTCCTTTGGCACGTGCCAAAAACTGGACATACAAAGGCTATCCTTTGGATTATAACACCATGCCGGGCTTTGCCGGCAGCAATGCCTATTATTTACGCTATATGAATCCTCATTGCGATACGGCTTATATCGACCCGCAGGCAAATGCCTATTGGCAGAATGTGGATCTCTATATCGGCGGCTCCGAACATGCCACCGGACATTTGCTCTATTCCCGCATGTGGAACAAATTCTTGTTTGACTTGGGTTTGGTGGTCAAAGACGAACCTTTCCAAAAATTAGTCAACCAAGGAATGATACAGGGAAGGTCCAACTTTGTGTATAGAATCAAGGGTACCAACACTTTTGTCTCCCTGCATTTAAAACAAAACTACCAAGTGGACCCCATCCATGTAGATATTAACATTGTTGACAATGATGTGCTTGATATAGAAGCGTTTAAAAAATGGCATCCCGATTTTGCCAATGCCGAATTTATTTTGGAAAACGGCAAATATATCTGCGGATACGAAATAGAAAAAATGTCCAAATCGATGTACAATGTGCAAAATCCGGATGATTTGGTGGAAAAATACGGTGCCGATACGCTCCGCATGTACGAAATGTTTTTGGGACCTTTGGAGCAGTCCAAGCCGTGGGATACCAAAGGCATAGAAGGGGTGTTCCGTTTTATGCACAAATTCTGGAAACTCTTCCACAATGCCCAATACAGTTTTGTCGTAAGCGAAGAAGAACCGACAGCGCAGGAATGGAAAATTTTGCACAAAACCATCAAAAAGGTGCAGGAGGACATAGAACGTTTGTCCTACAACACCGCTGTGAGTGCTTTTATGATTTGTGTCAACGAATTGACGGATATCAAATGCAACAAGAAAGCCGTTTTGGAACCTTTGACCATATTGATGGCTTCTTTTGCCCCTCATGTCTGCGAAGAAATATGGCATTTGCTGGGACATACCGACAGTGTCAACTATGCCCGTTTTCCGGAGGTGGAAGAAAAATATTTGGTGGAAAATTCGTTCAACTATCCGATTTCTTTCAACGGCAAAACACGGTTTATGATGGAATTGCCCGCCGACATGGCACCTGCCGAAATAGAAAAAACCGTTTTGGCTTCTGCGGAAGCTCAAAAATGGACGGACGGCAAGACTGTCAAAAAAGTGATAGTGGTGCCCAAGAAAATAGTGAATATAGTGGTTGTATAAAGAAAATGCCGCTTATGCGGCATTTTTTCTTTAACTATTATTGCGATTCCTTTCATACGATATTGCAACATAGGTTCCATCCGATTTTTTCCACGCTACTATTTCTTTTCCTTTAGCAACTTCCCTTTCTATAAACTCCAACCATTTTGTTTTATTTTTTGTTTTGATTATATCACACACCACATCCCCTTGCGGATTATCCAAACTGAAAGGAAGATCGTTCAAATAACTGCTCGTCGGTGATACATTACCATAATATATCATATTTCCTTCTTTTGTTATTATCCAGTATATATTGCATATTTCCAGCCCGTTATCATCCATGGGACATAGTAAAAAACTCAACATATAAGCATCTGTATCCGCAATGGCATAAGCAAAAGGATAATCGTCAGGCGATAAGGCTATCGGGTAATTTTCAATTACTTCCGTTCCATCTGATTTTTGCTGTTTATCACTCTGATTTATTGCTACTTCTTCAGTATTAATTGATTTTTTTTGGCAGGCAACAAAAACTAAACCTGCAACTACGAATGCTGCTACAGCAGCTAAAAAAATTTTTTTCATATCTCAATTATTTTTTATGTTATTTTTTTCGCTGCCATGAAAAGGTGGCAGCCTCCTTTTTCTTTCACATGCAGTTCAAACTGCTTTCGACACAAAGAACGGAAAAGAAAATCCCTTTGCTGCATAAAAGCATTCAGGTTTTGCGGGTCATGCCGCTACTGCCACCGTGCCCGGACAATAGCAGCGGGCACTTGGGCACCTTCATCTTGCATAAATACCATACTTCATGGCGTAGGTGGAACAAATGTTCACTAACTAAATTTTGCTTTTCAATATCATGAAAAGAGCTAAAAGAATCTGTTTCTTTGCGATTTTCTTCTATAAATACAAGACTGAACGGAATGCCTAAACTCCGCCATATCCATTGAAAAACTTGTACTAATTCCTTTTTAAATTTTCTTTTCATGATACTTAAATATTTCACTTTGCAAATATATAAAAAATTTTTGTATAAAACAGATTTACAAAGAAAAAAATTCAAATATTTTGTGAAAATGAGGAAAAAACCTAAAAAAATAATTTTTATACCCTTCCCGCAACCTTGTCATTTTCGGCAAAGATTAAACTATTGCCCAAAAAATGCTTTTGTATGAATTTATTTAGTAATTTTGCAAAATAAAAAATTTTGTGCGGGTATCCGTGCGTTTTTAGATGTCATCGGCTGCCGGCTTGAAAAAAGAAGTAAACATAAGAAGTTGTCTATCATAAAAAATTTTTAGTATGAAAAAAATATGCATGGTTATTTGTTTTTGTTGTCTGTCGTGTTCGCTGTTCGCCCAAACGGCTGTCATAGATAAAATTTACAACAGGCAAAAAGAGCTCTTTCAGTTGGAATGGCAGGACAATTATTACGACACCGTCTATTCTTTGATAAAAGCTGAGATACAGCAGTCAGACGGCTTCGCAAAAGCAATATGGCACAGCTATATGGCAGGTTTTCTGCAAGATTATTACAATGCCAATCAATATAAAATCGTCTCCATCACCCCTGTCAACGTTCCTGCGGAAAGTTTGCCGTTTGACCAATGGGACATCCGGACAATAGTAAGCCGGACGGTGGAACACCATAGTGCCGCTCTGGCATATGGAGAAGATTTGAAAAACGTAAGCATGGAATCGTGCAAAAAGTTATTCACAAAAACAGATTCCAACACATTGATATACTGTAATAATCTTTATGATGTGCTTGCCCATTTGGCTTTGGATTATTATAGCAACACCATTTACAAAATGCCTGTTCCCATACAAGAATTTTCCATCAATTCTTCCGTCTATTTTGCAGACAATTCCGCTTTTGTCGCTTATGTTTTGCCGGCAGTGGACACTTTGTCGTTCCAGTATCTGTCTTTGCAGACTTTGCAGGACATGACCAAAATGTACCGGCAGCGAGGCACCCGCATGCAAATATATATACAGTTGCTGCGTTTGGATTACGCTTACAATCATGCAGTTGTCAAAGATGCAGACACTTTATATCTGCAGGCACTGCAACAGATGGAGCAAAATTTCTATGGCCAGGCGGGATATGCCAATATCTGCCTGCATTTGGGACAATATTATCAAACCTATGACAGGGTGAGGGCAGTGTATTGGTACCAACAAGCCATAGAGCAGGAACCCAACACCATAGAAGCACAATGTGCAGAGTTTGAGATGAATGAAATAAAAAAGCCGACTTTAACTATCAACGCCGGGCGTTGTTATACCGCCGATGAAACCGATATCATGAATATAAAATGTTGCAACGCCGACAGCATATATTTTCGTTTGATACCTTGTAGTGCCGATTTTTATGGACAAATCACTAAAAATTATTACAGAAACAAACTTAAGGTTTTCAACACTTTGCTGAAAAAGCCAGCGGTAAAAACATGGACTATTCCGGCACACAACACCCATGATTATAGTGAAAAAAGATTTATAGCCTATTTCCCTGCACTTCCTGCCGGCAACTATGTGCTGTGTTCTTCTCTCCGCCCCTTTGAACAAAAAGACACATTATTGTTTGATTTTATGCCTGTTCAAACTTCCAACTTGCAATACGGATATCGTTGCAACGGACAAACCGTGGAAGTGGAGGTGTTCAACCGCAAAAGCGGCAAACCCATGAAAAATGTCAACGTAAGTTTTTCACAAAAAAACAATGTCAAAACACTGCTGACCGATGCCACGGGAAAAGTTTTGTTCACTTTTAAAGGTCGGAACGATTATGACTTAAAAGTATATACCAACGGAGACACCCTGCAAAGAAATGTATATTTATATACCTACAACACATCTTCGAGGGAGAAAATAAATTACGGGGGATCCGTTTTCACCGACAGGGCTATCTATCGCCCGGGGCAAATGCTGTATTTTAAAACCATCTCCTATGCTTACGATACCGCCTTTCAGGTGTTGCCAAATGAAAAGTGCACCGTTTCGCTCTACAATACCAATGGGGAGTTGGTGTCGTCGTTGCAAGGTGCAAGCAATGAATACGGCAGTTTTTCCGGCAGTTTTACCATCCCCGACAACGGCAACACCGGCAGTTATGGTATGCGTTTCTCCACCGAAAAAGGTAAAAATTATTATCACGACATTCGTGTAGAAGAATACAAACGGCCGTCGTTTTATGCAAGTATAGCGGTGCCGGAGGCAGCCTACAAACTCAACGACAGCATCAGCATGACAGGCAGCTGTATGGCTTATGCCGGCTACGGCATAGACCATGCTACGGTGAAATATCATATCACCCGTCATAGCGGATATTATAATCGTTGGGGGTTTTATCAGGCAACAACTAAAGAAATAGCTTCAGGAGAAACCTATACCGATGCGGAAGGCATGTTTACCATTCAATTTTTGGCCTCCGCCCTCAAAGAGTATTCCTATTACGAATACGTCATCACTGCCGATATCACCGACATGTCCGGAGAAACACATTCGTGCAATACTTCCATAAAAGTCGGCAACACGGCTATGAATATTTGCTTGGATATTCCTTCAAAAATACAAAAAAACCAGCAAAAAAACAGTTTCCCTCTACTATGTCCCAATATGTCGGGCAAAAACCAGCAAGCCAAAGTGCACTATACCATCTTCGCTCTCAACACCCCGCAGCATTTTCTTCATGCTAACAATAGCAATACCAACGTAGATGCCATAGATTCTGCGGATTTTGTCAAACAAATTCCTTTCATGGCATATCACAAAGAAAATAAAATGCCTTATTGGACAACGTCCAAAATTGTGGCGGAAGGGGATGTTTTGACCGGTGACAGCTCCGTATTGCTGTTGCCCAATACTAACAATTGGCCTAACGGATATTACAAGATAAAACTTTCTGCCGTGGATACTTTTAAACAATTGGTGGAGGCAGAAGAATTTTTTGTACTCCAGTCTGCCAATAAGCCCTATACCGAATATTCCGCTCTGTCAATGAAGGCGAACGAAAACATTGTGTATTTAGGTGATACCATAAAAATAGAATTGAGTACCTATTTGGAAAATGCAAGCGTGTTGCTGGATGTTGCCTGCAACGACAAAATAGTGGAAAGCAAAGTGCTCAACCTCAATAAAAGCATTCAAACTTTGTACTATGTTCCTACGGCAAAACAAATAGGAAATTGGAAAATATCGGCATACGTCACTCAGCACAATTATACTAATCATCAGGAAAAAACAGTGGTGGTGCAGAAGGAAAACACGGATATTCAATTTAAATTTATCAGCTTTAGAAACAGTCTGCTTCCCGGACAAAAAGAACAATGGAGTTTGCAACTAAGCAATTCCAAAGGCAAACCCTTGCAAGCGGAACTGCTGTGCAATATGTACGATGCTTCCTTGGATGCTTTTGCCGTCAATAATTTTTATATGAATACGCGTCTAAAATATTATAATTCATATGACTTATCGTATGATATTAATGAATATCTCTCCTCTCTTTCTTTTTCTCTTCCTATACAAGGTGCTTGTTATGGTATTAATTATCCTTACTGGGAGATGTTGCCAAGTTCAGGATATGGTCGCTATTATTTCAAGGCAAGAGGAAATACAAAAAGAAGAAGTAGTTTAACTTTGTCAGCAGAAGCAGAATCAGCTCATGCCATGTATATGGGGGCAGCCAAGAATGCTGCGGCAGACGACATAATGGTAGAGGAAGTAGTGATAGAAGCTGCGGCAGATGAAGAAGTAGCAGAAGAAGCAATGGTAGATATGAGGTCAGAAGAACCACGCAGGTTGGCATCGTTAACGGAAGTCCGCACCAATTTTGAAGAAACGGCCTTTTTCCTGCCACATCTGCGTACCAACGAAGAGGGGATAGTCAATTTTTCCGCAGTAATGCCGGAGTCGCTCACCAAATGGAAAATGCAGGGTATAGCCCACACCCGAAACGGTTTCACCGGCTATTTTGAAAAGACGATAGTCACACAAAAACCTTTAATGGTGGTGCCGAATTATCCGCGGTTTTTCCGCCAGGGCGATACCATTGCCTTTACTGTGAAAATTGTCAACTTGGATTCGTCTGCCATAGTAGGAAAAGTCAATTTGCAACTCACCGATGCAGAAACAGGACTTTCTGCCAACAGCATGATACTCAAGCAAGACAATGCATTTAAAATAGAAAAAGGGCAGAGCGGCGTAGCGGTATTTACCTTGGCTGTACCGCATGATATTTCTTTGCTCACCTGCCGCATTACCGCTGCAGACCACCGCTTCAGTGACGGAGAAGAAAAAGCGGTGCCCGTTCTCACCAACCGCATGCTGGTAACCGAAACCATGCCCGTATATGTCAACGGCATGCAAACCAAAACCTTCACCTTTAAGAAATTCCAGCAGGCATGTTCCAATTACAGCTCCGCTAACAATACTTTGCAACACTATAAATTCACTTTTGAATACACTCCTTCTCCGGCATGGTATGCCGTGCAGGCACTGCCCTATCTGATGGAATATCCGTATGAATGCAATGAACAAATATTCAGTCGTTTGTATGCCAATTCCATAGCCGATAAAATAGTGAAGTCTTCACCGAAGATAAAAGAAGTGTTTGCCGCCTGGCTGCACCAAGACAGTTCTGCCTTGTTGTCCGCCTTGGAGAAAAATGCCGAACTCAAAACCATCGCTTTGGAGGAAACTCCATGGCTGGCAGATGCTAAAAACGAAAAAGCCGACAAGCAAAAAATTGCCACCCTGTTCCAGACATCAAAAATAAATGCCTCCATACAAAACGCCAAGCGTAAATTGGAAAACGCCCAACGTGCAGACGGAGGCTGGTCGTGGTTTAAAGGCGGCAACTATTCCAGCCCTTATATCACTTCTTTGATAATAAGCGGAACCGGCCATTTGATGACCATGCAAATTGACGCTCCTTTGAGCAAAAACTGCATCCAAAAAGCCATCGCCTATTTGGATGGGGAAATGCAAAAATGGTATGATGATTTGAAGAAAGAAAATTTGTTGAAAAACGACAATTTATCTTATCTTGCTATGCAATATCTCTATGCCAGAACCTATTTTCTTGCTTCCTATCCCGTTGCCGCCAATCACAAGGCAATGTATGATTATTGCATCCAGCAAATGCAAAAAAATTGGAATACGCAAAATCTTTACGGACAGGCTTTGACAGCCTTGGCACTATACAGAAACCGGGATGAGGCCACCGCCAAAAAAATATTGTCGTCACTTCAATCCAAGGCACAATATTCCGAAGAAACGGGCATGTGGTGGAGAAAAGAAGGTTATGGCTGGCATTGGTACGAAGCCCCCATTGAAAGGCAGGCGATAATGATAGAGGCATTTTCCACTATCAACAACGATGCCGAAAGTGTCAGCAAAATGCAGTTGTGGCTGCTGAAGCAAAAACAAACCCAACACTGGTCGTCCACCCGTTCCACCTCCGATGCCTGCTATGCCTTGCTGATGCGTGGCGACAATCTCTTGGACAACACCAACAACACCCTTGTTTCCATCGGAAGTGACACTTTCCAGACAGATACAGTTTCTCAAGCGGAAAAAGGCACCGGCTATTTCAAAAAATATTGGAATCAAAAAGAAATAAAATCCGATATGGGCACCATCACTTTGCAAAAACAAGGCAAAGGAAGTTCGTGGGGTGCCGCCTACTGGCAGTATTTTGAAAATCTGGACAAAATCACCTTCTCACAAACACCTTTAAAATTAGAAAAAGAAATCTATAAAGTAACTATCGGCGACAGAGGGGAAGTGTTGGAACCTGTTACGGAAAAAAATGCTATACATGTCGGCGATAAAATAAGGGTGAGAATAGTTTTGCATTCCGACAGAGACATGCAATATCTGCATTTAAAAGACATGAGGGCGTCGGCATTGGAGCCTGTGAATGTGCTTTCGGGCTATAAATACCAAAACGGATTGGTATATTATCAGTCCACCCGCGATGCCTCCACCAATTTCTTTATAGAATATCTGCCCAAAGGCACGTTTGTATTTGAATATACGCTTATTGCTTCGCAAAAAGGACAGTTTTCCAACGGCATCACCACCATACAATGTATGTATGCCCCGGAATTCACCTCTCACAGCAACGGCATAAGGATAAGAGTGGAATAATAGACAAAACTTGTTGAAAAAAACGTAAATAGTCGGATGTAAACTCACAAATTTTTATTACTTTTGCAAATGCGAAAATAGAGGCAGATGGGATTATTGTTTCAAAATAAGACAGACTATAAAGCACAATCTTTGAGCAGAATAGCCATAAAAAAGTTTTGCAAAAACAAGCAAGGCATGTTTTTGTTGGCATTCTTGTTGATAGTAACCATCATGGCTGTTTTAGGTTATGCCATCACTCCCGACAGTACACCCTATTCCAATGAACAGATATTGGAAATACGTTTGCAAAAGCCGATGACAAAAGTTCTTATTGCTTCGGTAAAGAAAAATCAATATGTGCAACAACACAACTTTTTCTACAAAATGTTGTTCGGGCAAGTCAACGATTGTACGCCGTATGCCATAGAAAAATATGACATTAAAAATGACAGTCTGCTTTTGTATCGCTTACATGAAAAACCGCCTTACAATTTGGAGGCATTTCATTTAGCCGATGTTGTTTATCCGCTCAAAGAAGGAGTTGACATAGTAACCGATAACGGACAATGCCGGTTTGTTACCATTGACGGCAAGGTTCATAGGCAATCTATCAGTGAATTGCAGACCTTGGCGAAAAAAAATATAAAAAGCAGAACCTATATTTTAGGCACCGATAGTTATGGAAGAGATGTTCTAAGTCAATTGATTATCGGGGCAAGAGTCAGTCTTTCAGTCGGTTTTGTATCTGTTTTTATTGCTTTGGTGATAGGCATTTTTTTAGGATCTATTGCCGGTTATTATCGTGGCAAATTGGACGATTTTATTATGTGGTTTATTAATGTGGTGTGGTCGATTCCCACGTTATTGCTGGTGATTGCCATCAGTTTTGCTTTGGGGACAGGTTTTTGGCAAATTTTTATCGCCATAGGATTGACCATGTGGGTAGATATTGCCAGAGTAGTACGCGGGCAAATGATATCTTATAGAGAAAAAGAATTTGTGGAGGCCTCTAAAGCCATAGGTTTTAAGGATAGCACCATTATTTTTAAACATATACTTCCTAATATTGCCGGTACCATTATCGTGATTGCCGCCGCCAATTTTGCCTCTGCCATTCTAACGGAGGCAAGTTTAAGTTTTTTGGGAATAGGCGTGCAGGCACCTATGCCATCGTGGGGAACCATGATAAAAGAAAACTACGGCTATATTATTTTAGACTATGCCTATCTGTCCATTGTACCGGGTATTGCCATCATGCTTTTGGTGTTGTGTTTTATGCTCTTGGGCAATACAATTCGCGATGTGCTGGATGTGAAGGATAATAATGGTTAATGTAAACTATTGTAAAATATCCAAAAATAACAAAAATCAACCTCTTTTGTGGCTATACTGCTTAAAATTTGCCGCTTATTCCGTTTTTCTATACAAAATTCACCACTCCGAAAATCACATGACACACCGTAAAGCCTATGGCTGACAAGACTGCCGGAAGGTTCTTGCGGTCGGCGGCAAACAAGATGAACGACACACACGGAACAACGGTCAGCAAAAGGATGACACACATGCCGGTGATTCCGGAATAGTACAATATCCAACCAATGTAATAGGTTAAAACGCAAACGATTGTCAGAACTACCAATGGTGAAAACCGCAGTTTTTTTCTTTCGTTGTTGCTGACGAAACAGAGGCAGGCAATAGTCAGCACTTGGAAGACGGAGCCGACGGCATCTACTATCGGCGTAAGAGATTCTTTACGCAAAATGTCATGCGGTGCGGGGAAGGAAAACCAAATAAAGTTCGGAAGCATCAGCAACAGAAAGAGCAGCAACCCCCATAAGTTGACGCCGAAACGGTAATTTTGCAGCGGCTTCATAGCGTAGCGATGCTTTGTTGCAGTGCCTCGAGAAAGCGGGCTGCGTCGCCGCCGTCCATCTGCACATGGTGAAACTGAAACGATACGGGCAAAGTGGCTTTGAACAAACTTTTCCGGTATTTGCCCCACATCACCATGGGGTTGAGAAATTTGTCGGTGTATTGGTTCACCACACAGTCGAGTTCGGTTTGTATCATTGCCGAGGTGCCGACCACCATATAACCTTCAAGAAACGACCTTTGGCATTCTTTTACCACCTTGGTGGTCAGCTCTATATAGTAGCGGTTGAAGTGTCGGAGGTCGGTCGGAAAGGGGATGTCGCACGAGTT
>JAEEGF012104172.1_pt1 | contig 17466 bp, 12 predicted proteins | sample 9134171 | NCBI WGS metagenome assembly JAEEGF01 (sample SAMN16246542, study PRJNA631951) | gut metagenome | biome: gut microbiome; feature: rumen; material: AP-attached | host: Bos | place: Iran: Karaj | collected 2018-10 | reverse complement strand
CCGCGGGTCTGTTTGCCCAAGCTGTGAGACGAGATTTTCGTTTACTGCAAACAAGTGCCCGGTTGTTGTATATAGAAGATCAGGCCATGCAAATGGCACTACGCCATAAAGATCGTCTTTCCAGAGCATAGTTTGAAGCATATTGGGGGTTCCGAACTTATCTGTATTTGATACGTTAAGAAGTGAGGAGAGTCCGAAAAGATAACCGTTGCCGCGTACAAGGTTTCTTAAGACGCTTGTGTCGCATGTCGCAATATCGTAAAGTCTTGATCCGGATGCAAGAGAAGCAGTAAGTTTATCTGCAATAACATATGAGCTTGAGTCGTTGTCAACTGATATTTTGCAGTTATAATCGGATTCTATTTGCTTTTTTCGTTCAAGTGCTGTGTCTGCAAAAACAGTTCCGGGAATATATCCGAAGACGTTGTCAACACCTTCCTGGTATCTGCTCATTGAAAAACCCCAGTTTACAGTCATTCCGTCGAGATTAGAGTCACTGATGCCATCTATATATTCCGGAATAATTTCTTCAGCAGACTCAGAGCATGAACACATAAAAAATACAATTACTAAAGATAACGTTAAATATTTCAGGATTTTTCTCATTTTCCCTCTCCATTAATAAAAAAAAATCATGTTAATCTTTTTTCCAAAGTTTGAATTTGTTTTCGGTTCCTTTCATGATCCTCTTTATGTTTTCCGAATGTCTTAAAATCAAAATGGCAGCCATGAGTCCTGTAATAATAACCAGAACCCAATAGTAAGGTTGATTATGATAAACAATCCATACTGAAATCGGCATTCCGAGTGAAGCAATTATTGAACCGAGTGAAACCATTCTGCCTATAAAAAATGTTACGAGAAAAACAGATAAGAGAATAATAAATACTTTGTAATCCAAGATGACCATTACAGCCGCACATGTTGTCACACCTTTTCCGCCTTTAAATCCGAAAAAGCACGGAAATATATTGCCTAAAAGTACGCCGAATACACATATTGCACCAGAGATCTCAGGTCCTATGACACCGAGAGAAAGAGGATCAACCGGAAAAAGATATTTAGCAAAAAGTCCTATTAGAACTCCTTTCAAAATATCAATGATTATAACCGCAATTCCCCATTTGGCACCCATTGCACGGGCAACATTTGTTCCACCGGCATTTCCGCTTCCAACAGAACGAATATCTTTTTTGCCTATGAATTTAGTAACAAGTACAGAGATGTTGATGCTGCCAACAAGATAACCTGCAACAAAAATGACAATATACTGCCACATGACATTTTATTCCCTTTCTTTATTTATATTATTTTAACATATATTATCCTGCTTGTCAAGATTATTCTTCATGATTTTAATGTTGACATTGAATTGTTTTTATGTTATAATCACAGCGAATGGAGTGATGTAAGTGAATATTGTAATAATCGGTCAAGGTAAGGTCGGCAGTACGCTGACAGAATACCTTATTAAAGAGTCTCACGATATAACTGTAATAGATATCAATGCAAAAACCATAGAAAACATCACTAATTCTTTTGATGTCTTGGGATTTGTTGGGAATGGCGCCAGCTATAATGTTCAAACTGAAGCCGGGGTGAACAAGGCAAATCTTGTAATTGCCTCTACTCCATCTGATGAAGTAAATATTTTGTGTTGCCTTCTTGCCAAAAAAATAGGTGCTAAACATACAATAGCAAGAGTTAGAAATCCTGAATATGCTAATCAGCTATATTTTTTAAGAAGTGATCTGGGTTTGAGTATGGTCGTCAATCCTGAACTTGATGCTGCAACCGAAATATACAAGATCATAAGTTTTCCATCTGCACTTAAGCTTGATGCTTTTTCACGCGGCAGAGTCGAGCTCGCGGAAATTAAAATCGATGCTGAAAGCGAACTGGACGGACAGGTCCTTTCTCAGCTTTATAAAAAATATAATCTGAAGATCCTTGTTTGCGTTGTTGAGCGAGGCGATGATGTGTATATTCCCGGAGGCGATTTTGTTTTGAATGCGGGAGATAAAATATATATAACCGCCTCTCACGCCGCACTTTCTCAATTCTTTAAAGCACTTGGAATTTATCAGCACAAACTTAAAAAAGTAATGATTGTTGGCGGTGGACGTATAGGATATTATTTGGGAGGACTGCTTTCGTCATCCGCTATAGATGTTAAAATTATCGAACAGGATGAAAAACGCTGCCTTGAGTTAAGCGAGTTGTTGCCCAAATGCACCGTTATATGCGGAGACGGAACGGATCAGGTTGTTTTAAATGAAGAAGGATTGAATGAATCCGATGCAATTGTTTCATTGACAGGTATCGATGAAGAAAATATGGTCATTTCAATGTATGCTCAGCATCGTGGGATAAAAAAAGTTATTACTAAAATAAATAGGCAGTCGTTTCTGGGTATGCTCAGCACTGTTGGACTTGATTCGATTATTTCCCCTAAAATTATTTCAGCCAACAGAGTGCTTGGTTACACCAGAGCAATGGCAAACAGCGAATCAAGCAGCCTCAAAACGATGTACAAGCTTGTAGACGGTCGAGTTGAAGCAATTGAATTCGAAATATCCGAATCTTCTCAGGTAATAGGTATTCCCCTTCGAGATTTGCGAATAAAAAAAGGAATTCTGATTGGATGTATTATAAGAAAAGGACAGATTCTTTTTCCGGGCGGCAATGATACGATTGAAAAATATGACAGTGTAATAGTAATTACTAAAAATAAAGGATTGTCTGAAATAACTGATATTATTTCGTAATTAATATGAATTATCGTAATGTTTTATCTATTCTAGGAACCGTTTTGTTGGCAGAAGGTATTTTGCTGATTATTCCCCTGCTGATAAGCATAGGATCGGGAGACGATTGCTTGATTGCATTTGCCATAACAGCTCTTTCGGCAGTAATCGTCGGATTAAGTCTTTCTATGTTTATTAAAAAAACAACCGATTTGACAGCAAAAGACGGCTTTATTATCTGCGGCATTTCATGGATTCTTTTAAGTCTGTTTGGCGCATTACCATTCTTTTTAAGCGGATATATAAAATCATATATCGACGCTGTTTTCGAAACTGTATCCGGTTTGACTACGACCGGGGCATCCATATTAACAGATATTGAATTACTCCCTAAAAGTCTCCTGTTCTGGCGTTCCTTTACACACTGGATCGGAGGTATGGGCGTTCTTGTTTTTATTCTTGCTGTTCTTCCCCTGTCACAATCAAGAGCAATGCATTTGATGAAAGCTGAAGTGCCCGGTCCTAAAGTGGGAAAGCTTGTTTCGAAAATTAGATTTACAGCTCAAATTTTATATGCGATTTATATAGCATTAACGATTATCGAAGTAATATTTTTGCTTATAGGCGGAATGCCTTTTTTTGATTCAGTTGTCAACTCATTTGCGACTGCGGGAACTGGCGGTTTTGCAATTAAGAATGCGTCAATTGCAGCTTATGACAGTGCTTTTACGGACGGTGTAATTACCGTATTTATGATTCTTTTTGGAATAAATTTTAATATTTATTATCTGATTTTACTCGGAGATATAAAAAGTGTTCTGAAAAATCGTGAACTACATGTTTATATTGGAATAATAGTTTTAGCTACTGCAATGATTGCATGTGATATATATAATTCCTACGGTTCTGTCGGAGAGGCAATAAGATATTCATCATTTCAGGTAGCATCTGTTATTACCACGACCGGATTTGCTACAGCAGATTTTAATCTATGGTCTAATTTTTCTAAAACAATTCTTGTTACATTGATGTTTATTGGTTCTTGTGCTGGTTCTACGGGCGGAGGAATAAAAGTTTCTCGAATAATGATTTTAATACGTAATTCTATTCGTGAAATAAAACGCATGATAATGCCGAGAGCTGTTATGTCCGTAAAAATTGACGGTAAAGCTATCGATAATGATACAATTGCGGGTGCGCATTCATATTTATGCCTATATGTATTAATATTTTTTGCATCTGTTATTATACTTTCAATAGATAATTTTGACTTAACAACAAATTTTACATCTGTTGCAGCATGTTTCAATAATATTGGTCCGGGACTTTCTATGGTAGGTCCAACCGGCAATTATTCTGCATTCAATGCTCTATCCAAAATAGTTCTTATCTTTGATATGCTTGCAGGAAGACTTGAAATATTCCCCATTCTTATGTTGTTCAATATATCAGCATGGAAAAAATAATATATAAAGAGATAATCGACCTCTTTATGGAAAAGAGGTCGATTTTTTATTTTTTAATCGAGAGAGTAACACCGTCACTTATAGGCAATAATACGGTTTTAAAATCATCGTCAGCTTCAAGCATTTTAAGATACTCGTCAAGTCGCATTACGATTGTTTTGTTTCTGTGTCTGTCAGGAGCACCTTTTGCCACAAAACCGTTGAACAAAACATTGTCACTGATAAAAACGCCTTTTGGTGAAAGCAATCTTTTAATATCCGGCAGATATACGGGATATTGACCTTTAGCGGCATCAAGGAAAATAAGATCAAATTGACCATTTAAATCAGGAAGTATATTTGCGGCATCTCCTTCAAGAAGCTGAATATTATGAGATTTGTCATACAGTTCAAAATTAATCTTTGCCTCTTTTATCATTACCGGATTTCTTTCGATGGTAATAATCGATGCATCAGGCACGGTCTGATTCATCAGCAATGATGAAAAACCAACGCAGGTGCCTATTTCAAGAATTTTTTCGGGTTTTTTTAGTGTGCAAATAATTTCCAGCAAGTCCCCTACCTCAGGTTCTGCAATTGGAAAACCATTATCTCTCCAATATAACTCCTTTTCAGCGAGCAATCCGGTCCTTTTTCTTCTAACTGACTGAAGATATTCCGACACATATTCAAAGTTTATTCCTGTTTTACTCATTTACGTAAATATGTAGCAACATTTTTCTGATGCTCTTCAAGCGTTTCTGCAAATACATGTTCACCAGTTCCGTCGTTGCGTGAGCAAAAATAATAATAAGTTGTATCCTTTGGTTCGATTGCAGCTAAGATCGATCCAACAGTTGGATTAGAAACAGGTGTTGGCGGAAGACCGTAATACATATAAGTATTATATGGACTGTCGATCGATAAACTTTCAGCGGTTGAAGAACCGCGACGATCTTCTACAGCAAGTAAATAATTGACTGTAGCGTCGCTTTGAAGTTTCATTCTGATTTTCAGCCTGTTGTAAAATACTGATGCGATAGTAGCTTTTTCAGTGTCAACTTGGCTTTCTTCTTCAATTATTGAAGCCATAATAATTACATCATAAAAATTACGACCGCTTTTTTCAATAAGGTTAAATACGTCAGCAGAAGTAATTTTTCTGTTGAAATTGTCTAGGAATCTTTTAATAACGCTTTCTTCAGATTCATCAAGATAGAATTCATAAGTGTCCGGATATAGAAAACCTTCTAGCCGGTTTTCAGTACCGGCAGCCGGAAGATAATCATATCCAAAATCCCAACCTTTTATGACTTGTTCAAATCTATCTTTATTACCAATTCCATTTTCGGTAAGGAGATCTATTATCTCGGATACACTTTTACCTTCAATGAATGTAATTCTTACGGTTTGTCTATAGTTTTGAGTTGTTTTAAATACTTCAAATATTTCGTCATAAGACATATCTTTAGAAACAGTAAACGTTCCGATCTGAAGCCTGGTATCAAGTGAAGCAAAACGAGCCATCAGCCTGAAAACTTCTTTATATTTGATAACGCCAGCATCTTTTAAAGTTTGTGCGAGTTTTGTTGCAGTATCTCCTTTTTCGATAGTAATATTTATTTCTTCTGTAGATGAATTATCGCTTCCACGAATATCGTTCATTATATCAATCAGGTATAATGCACCAAAAACAACAAAGGCTATTAGAATAAGCAATAAAACAAGTTTAATGATCTTTTTGATTATTCTTTTCCTTTTCTTTTTTCCCATATTAGTTCTCCTTCATTAATTAATGGGCGGTCAAGCTTTAATTCTTCTTTATATTTTTTTGCAATAGCTCCGATCGTATTATATAGCGCAACAAGGAATATTAAAACGAGAATCCAAACTACAAAATTATCAAATCCCACTGTCATTAATCTACTGCTGTAAACAAAAAGTATGTATGAGAGAATATTGTTGAATAAATGTGCGGTGATAGAGGCGAAAATAGAACCTGTCAGATAAATCATAACAGAAAAAACAATTCCGGCAAAAAAATTGCTTAAAAAATAATATAACGATCCATGAACGAGAGAAAAAAACAAAGATGAAACAAAAACAGCCATAATTGTTTTATCGGCGGAAAGTGATGATAAAACCGCACCTCTGAAAAAGAGCTCTTCAAAAACAGCAGGAATAAAAGCAACAGTAAAAAGTGATATCCATATATTTGCAGTGTTAAACTGTGAGAAAGCATTTGAAGGAACAGTATTGCCAAACAATTCTAACAAAGTGATCATTAAGAGGTTCAGAAGAAATCCTCCGGATATGACAAGTACAGTCATATGTATAACTAATTTAAAATCGCTGTTTTTAATAAACTGAAATTTAAAAAATCTCTTTCTGGACATCTTAGGAGCGATAAATTTAAGAATAAAACTTCCTGTCAGAAAAAGAAAGATGCTTAAAGCGGTATAAATCAATTCTCTGTTTTCAAAATGAAAAACAGAAACAACGGTTAAAACAGCTACAATAAATGTACATACGCCTGCTGTTAATAGAAATCTTCTCATAAGCAAATATATTTTTTTTCAGTGATTATTATGTCTACAGACATATCAAATCTTCCTGTTGGTAAAGAATCTGAAATAAAATCATAATAACAGAGTCCTATCTTTGTGCCCATAAAATCCGGCAGAAATCTATCATAAAATCCTTTTCCGTACCCTAAGCGAAATCCTTTTTTATCATAAGACATTGCAGGAACGATGATTATATCTGAAGGTTTTGGTGTGTAAATATCCGTTTCGTATTTCGGCGCTTTTATATTAAATGAGTCACAAATAAGCTCATCAGGAGAACTTACGCTGAAAAATACCATTTTTGAGTGATCATAGCACTTGGGAAAGAAACACGGTTTACCTATTTCAAGAGAATAACGAAAAATAGAATCGGTAGATATTTCTTCATCAGTTGACGCATATAATAGTATCTGATTAGAGGATTTAAATACGCTCATACTAATAAGTCTGTCAGAGATTTTCTTGTCGAGAATACTTTTTTCTGATGATGATAATGCTTTTCTTTTTTTTGCAAAATAATCTCTTAATTCATTTTTATATGATCTTATATCCATAATTAATATATTTTTCTGATAACTTCACTCGCTGTCTGCTCATCCTTAAGATGTGAAGCGAGAGCATGAGCGAAATCATAGGCTGCGCCGGCACCTTTTGCGGTAATAATTCTTTCGGCGCATACAACTCGATCTGTTGATAATTCGGAATCAATAAGATATTTTTCGAATCCAGGATAACATGTCGCATTCAGTCCTTTAAGATAGCCTCTTTTACCTAATATCGATGGAGCTGCACAAATTGCACCGATAAGAAGATTACGTTCAGTTGCTTCTTTTAAAATTTTATCGGTATAAGGATTTTTATCAAGATTCTCTGTTCCAACTCCCCCACCCGGGAATACAATACATTCAGCATCAGATAAATCCATATCTTTAAGCATCATATCTGCAAGCACTCTTATTCCGTGAGACCCCGTAACAAGATTACTTTCTTCAAAAGAGACAAGACAACAGTTGATTCCGCATCGTGTCAGGATATCAAACGGTACAAGAGCTTCTGCTTCTTCAAAACCGTTTGCAAGCATAAAATAAGTCATAATATCACACTTTCAGCTGAATTCAGGTTACCCGATAAGATCTGAAAGATACTTTTCAGATATTTCGAATACAACAGAATCAGGTTTTTCATTAAGTATATCTCTTATTGAAATATCACCGTTTTTAAGAATAAAACTTACATTATTGAATGCATCAGAAATGAACGGCATCATTGTAATCAAGGCCTCATCATGAACTACTACAACATGTCTTTCATTAACAGCATTTTTATTGCTTGTGTTAATATAGTTTTCGGTTAAATAAAGGAGATTCTGGTCTGTCATCCAATCAACAGCTCCCTCACCGAAAAGCTTGTTTATGTCTTTATATACTGGTTGACTTTCTTCAGTGTTTCCTGAATATGGATTGACAGCAGATGTTGAAATAACGATATTCTGTTTTTTCTTTTTTGTGAAACTGTAGTCGAATTCTTTATAGTTATCTCCGTATCCCATCAGAATAGCGAGAGATTTGAACTTAGTTTCTTGTGGTTCAACTTCGTATGATTCAATATCAAGGTTGTCAACTGATTCATCATTTGCAGACATTTTCATTAACAAAAGATTTGTTGCATTGAAAGCTCCAAAAGAGTTCAAATAGTTATCTGTTTTAAAATACATATCTCTGTCATATGATGCAGAAACGAGTGCATCGCGAAGTTCAACGATATTCATGTCAGAGTATTTCCACAAATAATCGTAAACCTGCTGCAATCTTTCTTCTCTTGACATACGCCTGATCGAAGAAGGCATCATATTCTGATAGACAGAGCTCTTATAAGGCACGATAACAACATAAAAATCAATACCCTGAGCGTTAAGTATTTTTTCGTAATTCAAAAGAGTATTTCTTATACTAACGAGATCTTCCTTTGAATATGAATTCATTCTCTTATATGTTACAAGTTCCTCTGAACTGAAAAGCCAGTTGTTTTTACCGATTACGACTTCCTCATAACGTGAATCAGAAAATAGAAATGTTTTCATATCGGAATAAGATGAAGATAGTCCGGAATTAATCGGGTACTGAGTTTGAAAATGTCGAGTTGCTTCCTCAGGATATTGTAAAAATCTGCCCAGTGTAAAATCAGGCGCGGAATAATCCGAAGAGAGCTTAGGAAGGAAGAAGATTCCGGTCAAAATCGGAATACAGATAATAATACCCAGTGAAATTGTTGTGAAAACGTCATAAAATCCAGCTTTATTATCATATTTAACAAAATTGATAATAGAAAGAACAAGACCAACAATAAAAATAATAAGGAAAAAGATTGATTTGATAATGTAGTCGGTATTTCCAGATGGAGAAATGAAAATGCCAAAAACAATTATAAGAACAAGAGAAATAATAAACAAAGAAAAAAGAATAAACTCGGGAGAACGGTACCAGCCTATAGCTCCTTCTCTGAACATTCTTATAACAAAAAGTACTCCAGTCATTAATACGAGTGCAATAGACATTGAGATTATTGCAAGTGTCGGACGTCCGTTAGTAACTTCAATAGCATTCGAATTACAGAAATAGGCTCCAGCTTTATTGGCTTTTGTATAAACATAGCCGTCTCTGTTGGAAAAGTTGCCCATTTTGGAAACTATATCAAAAACAGAGCTGATTTTATCATAAGTTATATTTTTTTCATGAGAAAATGACTTGATTTTGATTCCCCTTATTGCAAAAGAGGTACCGTTTTGAGTTCCCATTGAAAAACGCAGATATGAAACATTCTCAGCGGGAACTTCGAACGAAACGGTTTGAAAGGATTTCATACCCTTTACATTAACAGAATTTTTATGCTCTTCATCATATCGGCTGTAATCAAGATTATCATAATAAAGAGTGAGAGTATCGCTGACATTTGTTTGCACATCAAGAGTAACCGTGTAAGTTAGTCCTTTTGCGCTGTCACCTATTAACGGGTTGACAATAAGGAAATAAACGACTATTGTGCTGACAATAAATATCCCAAGTAAAACCGCAAAGCGGATAAGCTTATTTTTATCGAGTTTAATATCAAGATTATTAAGCATCTGGCATCCTCCTTAATACCTGAAATATTCAAATACGCCATTCTCGCCTGATGAAAGTGTTAAAACAGTAAAGGCAAGAATCAGCATCATTACAATAGTGCAAACAGGTTTATAAACTTTTTCAAACCATGAATATTTGGATGAAAGCTTATTGTATAATTTTATGAGTAGCGGCTTTGTGAACGGAAGGGCGAATATTAATGCTATAATAGCAATAATAAAGGATTCATTGTCAAAAAATTCCCTGATGCCCATGCGAGTATTGATATAGCCGAAACCTGCGAGAGCTCTTATAATTGACCATAAATGTGCAGGAGAATTCGCTCTTAGCATGGTCCAACCAAGCATAACAACTAAAACAGAATAAATATTGCCAAGTATTCTTCTTGCTTTTAGTGGAATTAAAGATTTTAGTTTTGTAACACGCTTTGTTTTTTCTATCATAAGGAAAAATCCGAAGTATGCGCCAACAAGAATTACCAACCACGATGCTTTGTGCCAAAGCGCACACAGGAAAATGGTAATGCCCATATTGATATACATCCATTTCCTGCTGTGTTCATTGCCGCCTACTTTGCGGTTGCCTCCGAGCGGAATATAAATGTAGTCTTTAAACCATGATGATATACTGATTCTCCACCGATTTTTCCAGAAATCTGTGATTGAATGTGCACCATAGGGATTATTGAATTCCTCAGGTAATACAAAACCGAACATTCTTGCAAGACCAAGCGCCATATCGACATAACCGGTAAAAGCATAGTAGACCTGTAATGCTAAACAAATAACACCTGTCCATGAAATAACGATTGAAAGACTTGTTGAAGCAAGAGAGAAAATGCCATCAACAACGATTTTAAGATTAGCGGAAACAAGAACAATCTTCATTAATCCGATTGCAAATCTGAAGAGCCCTTCCGATAAATTCTTTACTGTCGATTCACGGTTGTCTATCTGGGAAATGATGTTTTTATATTTTATTGCCGGACCAACAATCAGGTTCGGGAAAAAAGTGAGATACAGCCCGGTGTCAACAAGGCTTTCTCTTCTAGGTATTCCTCGATATATATCAATATTATACGAAATAGATTGAATTGTATAAAATGCGACGCCAAACGGAAGACCGAATTCAACAACAGGAATAAATGATCCTAGTCCCATCCAGAAAAGCGAAATAAACTCCCGCAGAGAAATACACAAAAACTCTGAATACCTGAATACAGCAGCAACGAGAAGGTTAAAAACAATTGCAATGACAAGGAACAATTTTTTGTTACCGCCTTCACTTTCTGCTATATGCTTACCGAGAATATGATTTACAATTATGCTTATAATAAGCATGAAGCAGAATATCGGTTCTCCCCATGCAAAAAATATTAAACTTGCCGCTAACAGAAACATGTTTTTATATTTTTGCGGTAAAGCATAATATAAAACAACAGTCAGCGGAAGAAACAAAAGCAAAAATAATGGTGAATCAAATTGCATAAGTACCTCCGAAGAGCATTTACTATAATTATATATATTTTAACATATTAAAACTGAATTTTCAATATCATTTAATTAACAATCTTTAGTTTTCCCGAAATTGTAAGTTTTAAGACATAACTTTATCATATTTCTTATTTTTTATTCCTCATGATAAGAGATCGGAGCTAAATGTTGAAATGCACAGAGAATATTTAATATCAATAGTATTCGTTTGTATCTGAATTGTTTATGTTTCTAAAACAAAAATCCCCGGATTTTAATCCGAGGATTTATTGGCGCGCTTTGAGGGACTCGAACCCCCGACCTACGGCTTAGAAGGCAGTTGCTCTATCCAGCTGAGCTAAAAGCGCATATATAAGCTGAAATGTTTTCAAATCAGCTTGTATATTATATCATATTAGTTGAAGGAATTCAATAGCCAAATGTGAAATATTGACGAAATTTCTTGAAGTAAAATATCAATTATTATAATTGGGCCAGAGATTGAGTTTTTTCTGGAGATATCCGTAATAGTCTTTATCAAGGATTTTAGTTGAATATTTAAATTTGTTGGCTACTACCTTATTCATTGCAGATACATATGAAGAATCAACTTCAACGCCCTCGTTTGCTGTAAACTCTCTTTTTTTTGCATTATAAAATCCTGCATCCGAAAGCCAGCTGTAGTTATCAAAGATAACAAGGGACGGTGCGGTCGACATCATATCATAGCCCATAAGAAGTCTTGAATCATAGTCAAGACCGAACAAATTGTGGATTGTTGGAAGGATATCAAGACTACATGTAAGTTTATCGATTACAGTCGGCTCCATACCCTGACAGTAAATTATACAAACGCTTTCATAATACTCCGTATTGGGATCAAGATGGCGTCCCGCAAGCTCATCGTATTGTTCATATGTCAAACCGTAAGGAATATGGTCAGGACTCATCACTATAACGGTGTTCTCTGCAATCCCAAGTTCATTAAGTTTGTCAAGAAGGAATTCACATGCTTTGTCTAACTCCATATTGCAAGCAAGGTAACCTTTGACTACTTCGGAATAAGGAAGATCCTGAACCTCGCTTCTGTGTTTGGTAGACATAGCATTGTCTCTCCAGGTATACTCCATATGACCGCTGACGGTCATATAATAAGCATGGAACGGCTGATTATACATATAATCGCCATAAGTAATCTCCATCATTTCAAGATCGCTTTCAGGCCATGTGCCACGAAATTCAAGACCGTTCTTTTTTGCCTTATATATATATCCCATATTTGGATGAGAATAGTTTCTTTTATAATAGTCATATGTATTATTATGATAAGCGAGTGTTCTGTAACCGAGCGCTTTAAGAGTGTTGCCCATACAAAATGCCATCAAATTTTTTTGTAGGCCGGAACGATAAAAACTCCATACACCCTCTTTGGGAATAAGACCTGTGCATGCTACGTATTCGCCGTCAGATGTGGATACAGTCCAGCTTGGAGTATAGAAATTAGTAAAATAAAATCCTTCGGTCATCATTTTATACAATGTAGGAGTTGTATCCGGTCTGATCGCATATTTAGACAGCGCTTCACAAGTCATAAAAATAAGATTTTTACCTTTGAAAATACCGGTATATTTGTTTGTCTGAGTAGGTGTAAGGCTGGAAAAATACTTGTTCATAGCATCATACTCAGGGTCTGTTTCGGTATTGAGAAGCGTTTCATAGTCAATGATCATTACATTGTCAACAGGAACAAATTCTTTTTCCGGCTTGACCTCTTCTTCCGGCGGGACTTCTACCGGATCTTGCGTTGGTTCGGGATTTGTTTCAATATCATTCTGTTCAGGTTCCTGTTGCTGAACAGGATTTGTGATGATGTCAGGTATTTCAACTATGTCGTTATCTGCTGAAGAATCCGAATAAGTAAAAATCTGATGCTGCAGATCAAGACGCGACGAAGTAAGCAGTCCGAATCTTCTGACTGAATGGTCGATAGAGAAAGTATGGAAATATAAATCGTTTGAACTCGGTGCTCCTCCGGAAGAAAGTAAAATCAGCACTATCGTAAATAAATAAAGAAATACTGAAGTAGAAATAAGAATTAAAGTTGATTTAGGTTTTGTTTTTCTCGGTTTCAGTTTATTTTTTCTGAAGAAAAGATAAGCGGCGCCTGGAATAAGAAATATTATAATGAAAATAAGAGAATCTATTATACCTTTGATGGTAGAATTTGTAAAACCGGCAATTGCTTCTCCTGCACCGGAAATTGATGATATTATATAAAACTTATTGAATATCTGATGATAAACAAATTGTGATCCATAGACAAGCAATAAAAAAACAAGTCCGATAATAGTAAGAACATTGCCTATTTTGGGTTTAAAAAGAGTGCAGACCGCAGTAATGAGAAGGCCTATCGATACAGAGAAAAGAAGTGTATACAACAGCCCTTCATCAAAAGAAAAACCGAAAATATAGAATTTGAGTATTAACTCATAAAAAATGATTGATATGGGAAACAGGAACCAGAAATATCGTTTTGAAAACCTGTTTTTTGTGTTTTTTGCATTAGTCATCTTAACCCTCTACTATAAAGATCATTAATTATTAATTAACATAAGAAGCAAGAGCAGTCATATTACCTTCTATCTTAACGGACCCTGCATCAGCAGGGATAAAAACGGTCGTTCCCTTAGGGGTTTTTAATGAACCTACACTACCCTCGCCGTCTACAACGGTTATTGAAATAAAACTGCCATCCGGACATAAAGAATAGCTGCCGTTTAATGTAATTTTATCAACAATAAAATAATCACAAGAAGCAAGATTTTCAACTTTAACCTCGGAATCAAGATATGTAATTGCAGTTTCTGATTTGAGAGGTTCAGGCGCTAGTTTGGCAACTTCTATAGCTTTTTCAACATGCAAAGGACGTTTATTTCCGTTTATATCAACTCTGTCATAATCATAAACTCTATAAGTCAGGTTACTGTTTTGTTGAATTTCACAGATAAGGAGCCCTTTACCTATAGCGTGAATAACACCGGAACTGATAAAAAAAACATCCCCTTTTTTTACAGGAACGAAGTTAAGGACACTCATAAGCTCCGGTCCGTTGGCAAGAGCAGCGAACTCATCTTTTGATACTTCTCTGTTAAGTCCATAAACAAGTTTTGCATCCTCGACAGCGTCAACGACATACCACATTTCAGTTTTTCCGTATTGTCCTTCATTTTTTAACGCATAATCATCGGAAGGATGTACTTGAACAGAAAGATCATTGCAGGCATCTATCAATTTAATCAGAATTGGAAAGAATTCAAAACGAGCTGCTTTTACTCCGAGCGCATCGGGATGATCTTGCAAAACTTCAAGAAGAGTTTTTCCAGCATACTCTCCATCAGTTATTCTGCACATTCCGTCTTTGTGGCAAGCAAGTTCCCAGCTTTCTGCCGTGATGCTGAGACCACTGTTTTTACCGTATTCTTCATTGAGCTTATTTCCACCCCATATATAATCCTTATATACAGGTTCAAGTCTTGTTATGTCCAACTATATCCCCTCCTGATTTTATCTCTTTTTTATTATAGTCTTTTTTTTATTATATTTCAAGACTGCACAAAAATTTCATATTCGTTAATAGTTTTCTCGAAGTGATTAAATTATTATTAATCAAAATATTTTTTCAAATACTGTCCTGTAAATGATTTTTCACATTTTGATACTTCTCTGGGAGTGCCGCAAACAACGACAGTGCCTCCCCTGTCGCCCCCTTCGGGACCGAGATCAATTATGTAATCTGCAGACTTAATTACATCAAGATTGTGTTCAATTACAACAACAGTGTTTCCGGCATCGACAAGTTTTTGAAGCACTTCTATCAGTTTGCTGACATCAGCAGTGTGCAGACCTGTAGTTGGTTCGTCGAGAATATATATTGTTTTGCCTGTAGATCTCTTCGAAAGCTCAGTAGCAAGCTTGACTCTCTGAGCTTCACCGCCGGAAAGAGTGGTTGAAGACTGACCTATTTTTATATACCCCAGCCCGACATCATAAAGTGTTTTAAGTCGTCTTGCTATATTGGGAATATTTTCAAAGAATTTCAGTCCTTCTTCAACTGTCATTTCAAGAACTTCATGGATATTTTTACCTTTAAATTTTACTTCAAGGGTTTCTCTGTTATATCGCTGTCCGTTGCAAACATCACAAGGAACATATATATCAGGAAGAAAATGCATTTCGACCTTTACTATTCCGTCTCCTTGACATGCCTCACAACGTCCGCCGTCTATATTGAAAGAGAAACGTCCGGACTTATATCCTCTTGATTTAGCATCCGGAGTTTGGGCAAAAAGTTCGCGTATATCGTTAAAAATACCTGTATACGTAGCCGGATTTGATCTTGGGGTTCTGCCTATTGGACTTTGGTCGATATTAACGACTTTATCGATTTGATCAAGACCAATTATTTCTTTATAGTTGCCGGGTATATGCTTTGATCCGTAAATCTTCACAGACAGAGCCTTATACAGTATTTCATTTATAAGACTTGATTTTCCTGACCCTGAAACTCCGGTAACGCACGTAAAAATAGAAAGAGGAATATCGACGTTAATGTTTTTCAGATTGTTTTCTGTTGCACCGATAATTGAAAGTCGTCTGCCGTCCCATTTGCGTACTTTTTGAGGTACAGGGATAGACATTTTCCCAGAGAGATATTGCCCTGTAATGGACTCGCGGCAATCCATAATCTCGCGAGGTGTACCTTTTGCTACAACATATCCACCATGGATTCCTGCTCCGGGTCCAATATCTACTATATAATCAGCCGCAAGCATAGTTTCTTCATCATGCTCAACAACAATAAGAGTGTTGCCGAGATCACGAAGATCGATTAATGTTTTAAGCAATTTTGCGTTATCACGCTGATGAAGACCAATTGAAGGTTCATCAAGGATATAAATGCAGCCCATCAGAGAAGTGCCTATTTGGGTAGCTAGTCTTATTCTTTGCGCTTCTCCGCCTGAAAGAGTTCCGGCAGAACGAGAGAGTGTGAGGTATTCAAGTCCGACAGACTTCAAAAAGCCGAGACGTGATTTGATTTCTTTGATTATTTGCTCTGATATCGTTTCATCTCGCGCTGAAAGCTTTAAAGAATCAATAAAATCATAAGCATCTTTTACAGACAGATCAGATAACTCATTGATGTTTTTATCTTCTACCGTAACTGCAAGAGATAACGGATTCAACCTTGCTCCGTGACATTCCGGACAAGGTATATTCTGCATCAAAGATTCCATTTCCTGCTTTACATAGCTGCTAGTGGTCTGATGATATCTTCTTTCAAGTGTAGGTATGATACCTTCGTGTAATTCTCCGCCGTAGAGAATGTCATTAAGAGCTTCTTTTGTATATTTAGATATTGGATCAGTAACGGATAATCCGTATTTTTTCAATATATTGGTATACATGCGCAATGCAATTCCGTTTGATGCAATATTGCCGAATCCACTTGCATTTATTGCATTGTCAAGGATGCTAAGATCTTTATTCGGAATAATTAAATCTGGGTCAAAAGACATGGTAAAGCCTAGTCCGGAGCAATGCTTGCATGCGCCCATAGGATTATTAAATGAAAACATTCTCGGTGTCAGCTCTTCAATGCCGATATCATGATCCGGACATGAATAACGCTGAGAATACATTTTTTCATCTCCGTCAGGAACGGAAACAACTATCAAACCGTTAGAAAGACGAGATGCAGTCTCACACGAATCAGTAAGACGTTTTCTTACTTCATCCCTTACAACAAGGCGATCAATAACAACATCGATATTGTGTTTTTTATTTTTATCAAGAACTATGTTTTCATTTAAATCATATATTATGCCGTCAACCCTGACTCTGACATAACCGCTTCGTTTATACTGTTCAAACAGATTCTGATATTCTCCTTTTCTTCCTCTGATAACAGGAGCCAGAATTTGAATTTTAGTTTGTTCAGGCATAGATAATGTGTTGTCTATAATTCTGTCAAGCGGTTGCTGCTTGATTTCTCTGCCGCATACAGGACAATGCGGAATACCAACTCTTGCATAAAGAAGACGCAAATAATCGTG